>Ga0213870_1001135_pt1 | contig 12168 bp, 12 predicted proteins | sample WICALVC2017_Meta_FD_160119 | JGI IMG/M metagenome (GOLD analysis project Ga0213870, IMG submission 160119) | Freshwater microbial communities from subterranean cave lake in Wind Cave National Park, South Dakota, United States - WICALVC2017 | ecosystem: Environmental > Aquatic > Deep subsurface >... | reverse complement strand
GAGATGGGAAAAATGCTAAAAGATGGAATGTTTCCTGTGCGGTGGGTTCCTGATCTAGGATACGGATATGGATATCCGATTTTTAATTTCTATGCGCCTCTTGCGTATTATGTTGGCGGACTATTTATCCTTCTAGGGTTTGACGCACTTATTGCTACAAAAATAATGATGGTTCTTGGCATTGTTCTTTCTGGTATTTTTATGTATCTTTTGGCAAGAGAGTTTTGGGGAGAAATAGGCGGAGTCTTGTCTGGCTTGTTTTACGTTTATGCTCCTTATCATGCGCTGGATATCTATGTTAGAGGAGATGTTGCGGAATTTTGGGCGTATGCGTTTATACCGTTAATGTTTTGGGGTTTTTACAAGGTATTTAATTCACCTCGAAGGAGTCCTTCGGCCACCTTCGAGGTGGGATACCTTTGGAAATGGGTGATTGTTGGATCTTTTGGGTATGCGGGAGTTATTCTTTCTCATAACTTGACAGCGATGATGGTGACGCCATTCTTAGCGATTGTTACATTGTTCTATTGTTACATTGCTTATAGAAATAAAAAAATATTTACTATTTACTATTTACTATTTACTATCCTTTTGGGTTTGGCGCTTTCCGCTTTTTATTGGTTGCCAGCGCTTTTGGAAATGAAGTACACGAATGTTTTGTCTCAAATTGGAGGAGGAGCAGATTTTGGGGATCACTTTGTTTGTATCAATCAACTATGGGAAAGCAACTGGGGATTTGGCGGATCTATTCCCGGTTGCATTGACGGCGTTTCTTTTAGGATAGGAAAACTCCACTTACTTTCTGTATCTTTATCTTTGTTTACAATATTTACATCAAACAGATATTTCACAAAAATCGAAGCTAAACATTCTAATGATATAAATCATTATAGTGACAAGATAGCACTAATAATTTTTGGGATCTTGGGTTTTATCGTTTCGATATTCTTTATGCTTGAGATTTCAAGGGCCATTTGGGAGGCAATTCCTGCGATGGCTTTTTTTCAATATCCATGGCGTTTTTTGCTGCTTGCTTCTTTTTTCTCTTCATTTCTTTCCGGTTCAATTATGATATTTTTAAACAAAGAGCCTTTTAAAAAGTATGCATTGTATATTGAGATTATTTTGATAGTGTTACTTATTAATTTTAACATTAAGTTATTTAATCCACAGACTATATTACCAAAGATATCTTCTGATTACACGAACGAGTACGCGCTAAAGTGGACTGCGTCGAAAATCTCAGATGAGTTTTTATCTCCTAACTTTAAGAAACCCAAATCGGAATATGAGGTCGCAAAAAAACCTTTACCTTTCAAAGAAACTTCTATAGAAAAAGCATCTAATTTAGTTTCGCTCATTGGCGTTTTAGTTTTGATTATTGGTATAATCTTATTTAGTTAAAATGAAATATGGGAAGAATTGCGAGCGTAGAAATAACAGTTCCCGTTTATAACGAAGAGAAGGAGCTAGAGAAAAATATCCTAACTCTTTACAATTTTTGCAGTAAAAATCTTAAAACATACGATTGGCATATAACTATTGCAGATAATGCATCTTTGGATAATACGCCAATAATTGCAACGACACTTACCAAAAAATATCCAAACATTTTACATTTTCGATTAGAGCAAAAAGGTAGAGGGAGAGCCGTTAAAAGAGTTTGGAGCAATTCACAAAGCGATTTCTGCGTATATATGGATTTGGATCTCTCTACAGACCTTGTTCATTTGCCAAATATTCTAAGAGCTGTTGAGAATGGATACGACATTGCCATTGGGTCAAGACTGGCAAAAAGGTCAAGGGTTGAGGGAAGAACGATAATTAGAGAAATTACATCTCGAGCGCTTAACTTCTTTTTTATACAATTCTTTTTTCATACGCACTTTACCGACGCGCAATGTGGATTTAAAGCAGTAACAAGAAGGGTTGTTGAGGAGATTATTCCAAAGATAAAAGATAACAGATGGTTTTTTGACGGAGAACTTTTAATAGTTGCAGAAAAAATGGGTTACAAAATATATGAAGAGCCAGTACATTGGGTTGATAATCCTGGGTCCACAGTGCGTTTAGTTTCTACAATTTGGGGAGATATTAAAGTATTGTTAAGGTTACTAGCGACAAAACCTTGGAATAACAAAAATAAAAAAATTGAAAATTATGGAAGAATTTGATGTAGCGACAATTGCAAGACGTTCTATTCATGGCGTTGTTGCGCTTTTCTCTCGTACATTTATCATCCAAATAATTTCTCAAATAGTAGGACTTCTTCTTACCATATACCTTGTTCCGTCTGATTATGGGATATTTTTTATAGTCTCATCAGTTATTGTCTTTTTATCCTATTTTTCCGATGTTGGTCTTGCAGCTGCTTTGATTCAAAAAAAAGAGAATATTACAGAGGATGAGCTTAAAACAACATTCACAATACAACAAGCGCTAGTTATTTCTGTGGTTATGATTGCCTTGTCTTCGTCTCAATTCATAAGCGCATTTTATAATCTTGAGAATGAAGGCATATATCTTTATCAAGCTTTAGTCATTGCTTTTTTTATGTCTTCTTTGAAAACTATTCCTTCTGTAATTTTGGAAAGAAAATTGCAATTTAAAAAATTAGTCATTCCAGAAATTGTTGAAACGTTTTCCTTTAATTTTATAGTGTTGCTGCTTGCTATTAAAGGATTTGGTGTGTCTAGTTTTACCTTTGCGGTATTGGCTAGAGGAATACTTGGTCTTGTAACGATTTATGCAATTTCGCCATGGCGTATACGGGTGGGCTTTTCAAAAGATGCAGCAAAGCGATTATTGTCATATGGTATTCCATTTCAGGCAAATAGCTTATTAGCCCTGATTAAAGATAACTTACTAATAGTATACCTTGGTAAAGTTCTTCCTTTTGCTCAAGTTGGTTACATAGGCGTTGCACAAAAATTGGCATTCGCGCCATTGCGATTGGTTATGGACAACGTTATTCGTATAATGTTTCCTTCTTTTGCACGACTTGCGCATGATAAAAACCACTTAAAAATCGCTGTGGAAAAATCATTGTTTGCAGTTTCGCTTTTAATATTTCCATCGGTTATTGGTATTGTAATACTAATGCCCCATCTTATTAATATTATTCCAAAATACCAGAAATGGGAACCAGCGCTTTTGTCCCTAACATTTTTTGCAATCAATGCGGCTCTATCTTCCATTACAACACCCTTGACTAATGCTTTAAATGCAATTGGTAAGATAAAAGTAACATTATATCTAATGGTTTTTTGGACTGTATCTACGTGGGTTTTAACCCCTCTTGCAATTCTATTTTATGGCTTTAATGGGGTAGCAGGGGTTTCGGCTGGAATTGCTACCTCGGTAATAGCGGTTGTATTTATAACAAAAAGATACATAGAATTTGATGTCCTAAAACCAATAACCAAACCATTTGTAGCAAGTTTTGTAATGGGTGTAATTTTATACACAATTGCATCTTCTTTGGTCCTTAATATTTTTACCCTTTTTATTGTTATGGTTTTTAGTGGAGCTGTATATTTTGGTTTATTATATTTACTAGGTAAGGCAGAAATAAAATCTGATATTCAATTTATTGCTAAACAATTTAAAAAATTTTGAAAAAATCCACTCTCTTGATACAATAAGCTTATACCTTTTATGAATAGTCTTTCTGTTGTTATATCTGCATTTAATGAGGAAGAAAGAATAAAAGATTGCTTGGAATCTGTAAAAGACTTGGCAACGGAGATCGTATTTGTTGATAATTTATCGCTTGATAAAACCCGCGAGATTGCCAGAAAGTATACGGACAAAATACTTACCCGCAAAAATAACTTAATGCTTAATGTCAACAAAAATTATGGTTTTTCGAAAGCAACCGGCGATTGGATATTAAGTCTTGATGCCGATGAAAGGATAACGCCAGAACTGGCTTCGGAGATTAAATCCGAAATCCTAAAATCTCAGAAATCCGAAACAAATGGATACTGGATTCCGAGGAAAAATATAATATTTGGGAAATGGATACAGCACTCAATTTGGTGGCCGGACTATCAATTAAGATTATTTAGAAAAGGTAAAGGAAGATTTCCAGAAAAACATGTTCACGAGTACCTCCGTGTAGAGGGAAAAACTGAAAAGTTACAAAATCCCCTAGAACATCTTAATTATTCAACAGTATCACAGTATATTTACAAAATGGATAAAATTTATACGGAGAGCGAGGTGGAGAAAATTGTAGCATCGGGTAAAATTCTTACCTGGGTTGATGCCATACGATTTCCAGTAAATGATTTCCTCAAAACATTTTTTGCGGAAAAAGGCTATAAAGATGGATTGCATGGGTTAGTTTTAAGCATTCTTCAATCGCTATACGCAGAAGTAGTATTTGCAAAAGTATGGGAGCGTCAAGGATTTAAAGAAGAAAATAATCCGCATTTCCTCAAAGATATTTATGAAGAGTGTAAAAAAATCATACAGGAGTTTCATTATTGGTCTATAACATCTTTTCTGGAAACTACTTACCATCCACTGAAAAGGTTATTCTATAAAGCATTACGAAAATACAAGAAAATCGCATGAAGCATGTTTTTGTTTCGATTATAAACTTTAATGGCGCCGATAACACTTTAGAGTGTCTCTCTTCGTTAGATAAAATGAATTCAAGAAATTTCAAAATAAGTGTTGTTGTAGTTGATAATGCATCACGCGAAAAGTTCAAAGTTCAAAGTTCAAAGTTCAAAGTTCTAGAACTAAAAACTATTAGGAGCGAGAAAAACTTGGGATTTTCCGGAGGGCAAAACGTAGGAATTAGATATGCGCTGGAAAACGGAGCGGATTATGTCTTGATTTTAAATAACGACACGATTGTTGATAAAAACTTAATGGAAGAATTGCTAAATGCAGCTCAAAAAGATAAGGATATTGGTATAGTTGTTCCTAAAATTTATTTTGCTTCTTACTTTGAGTTTCATAAAGATAGATATAGTAAGAACGATTTAGGGAAAGTATTTTGGTATGCGGGAGGAGAGATGGATTGGAAAAATGTAATAGGGTTCCATAGAGGAGTTGACAAAGTGGATAGTGGTCAATACGACAGAATCGAAAAAACAGATTTCGCATCTGGTTGTTGTATGTTAGTTAGACGGGAGGCATTTGAAAAAGTTGGATTTTTGGATGAAAAGTTTTTTTTGTACTATGAGGATAGTGATTTTTGTGAGCGGATAAGAAGAGCAGGATATTCCATCATGTATTCGCCAAAAGCAATTCTTTGGCACAAAAATGCAGGATCAGCTGGAGGTTCTGGTTCTAGTCTTCAAGATTACTATATAACACGAAACAGAATGTTGTTTGGGTTTAGGTATTCGAGTTTGCGATCAAAGCTTGCGCTTGTTAAAGAAAGCATGATGCTTTTGGCAAAAGGAAGACGTTGGCAGAAAAGAGGAATATTAGACTTTTATTTGGGAAGATTTGGGAAGGGAAGTTTTAATGTATGACCCCACTTCGTCAAAGACTTCGAGGGGTCATGCTCCCGAAGCTATCCGTTGAAAAGTAGCTAGCAAGGGAGAGGGGATTTAATAAATAATATGTGTAATTTTAAAAGGAGCGAAGGGGCATGAGTAAAATTTCGGCAATTATTATGGCTAAAAACGAAGAAAATATGATTGCAGATTGTTTGGATTCAGTTTCCTTTTGTGATGAAATAATTGTTATTGATGGAGGATCTGAGGATAGGACCGTTGAGGTTGCTACAAGAATAGGCGCTAAGGTTTTTGAGCTTAAAACATCCGATTTCTCAGAACTTCGAAACTTTGGACTAGATAAAGCGACGAATAATTGGGTGTTGTATGTTGATACGGATGAGAGAGTAACAACGTCGCTTCGCGACAATATCAAATATCAAATATCAAATATCAAATATGACGCTTATAAGGTTCAAAGAAAAAATTTTTATTTAGGAACTTCTGAGAAGAATGAGTGGCCGTATATTGAAAAACTAGAAAGGCTTTTTAGGAAAGAATATCTGAAAAGATGGAAAGGAGAACTTCATGAAAGCCCGATAGTCCATGGAAAGATAGGAGAACTTGATGGCTATTTGCTTCACTATACACACCGCGATCTTACCTTAATGATTAGTAAGACAATTGAGTGGTCAAAGATAGAGGCGCAGTTGCGATTTAAAGCAGGCCATCCACAGATGGTTTGGTGGAGATTCTTAAGAGTTATGTTTACTGCTTTTTTTGATTGGTATATTAGACAAAAAGGGTTTAAGCTAGGAACAGTTGGGCTAATAGAGAGTATTTACCAGATGTTTAGTATGTTTATCAGTTACGCAAGATTGTGGGAAATGCAACGACAAAAATGATATGAAATCTTATCTTATCATATTATATCTTATCTTATGCATTCTCATTTTTCTAACACCTGCGCAACTTATCTATGAACAAAGACACAAATTTTTCTCTAGAGGTTATATTAATCAATACGAATCGCTACACACAGCATATTTATCATCCCAATACGTTAAAAAAGAAAATCCTGGTATCATCCCAGATGAGACTTTTAAGGCTTTTGTAGGAGGCTATCTTTATAAAGGTGGCAATCCGATTCTCGTCACTCATGATCAACCCCCATTAGGAAGATACATTATCGCACTTTCAATATTCCTTTTCGATAATGTTCATACAAATATAATATTTCTCCTACTGCTTTCGATTGGAGGCATTTTTCTTATTGCCAAATCAATACTCAAAAATACCCTTTTATCTTTGATACCAGTTGCTATCTTTATTAATGAGCCGCTTTTTTTAAGTAAACTCGCATATAGTCCTTTACTTGAGCCCATTCGACTTCCTTTTATTGTGCTTGCCCTTTACTTTTTTATTAAAGGTGTTAGTACAGAGAATTCTCTAAAATGGTTTGTCTTAACGGCAATTATGTTAGGTGTTGTTATAAGTACACGTTTTTTTGTTGTTGGCGCTATGTTGGTTTTGGCCATGTTTCTTTACTTTTTTGTTAAGAAGCAAATTGATAAAAAAGTAATCATATTTACGTTATCCTTACATCTTGCGCTGGTAGTTCTTCTTCTTTCCTATGTACGAACAATCCAAGATGGATACACAATTTGGCAGATTTTTGGAGTCCAAAAATACATTTTATCTTATCACAATTCAAAATTTGTTTTACCTTTTTCATTCTGGGATTTAATTCTCTTTAATAGATGGCATACGTGGTGGGGAGACAGAAGTATTTCGTCTGATTATCAATGGGTAATTGCCTGGCCAATTTCAACCATTCTCACAGCACTTTTGGGAATATTTGCGTTAATGAAAAAAGTAAAGTTAACATCAGCAGAATTGGTGATAATTCTTTGGGTTTTATTATACAGCTTAACATTATCAAGTGGATATACGTCGACTCGATATTTTTTGCCTTTAGTGCCTTTTCTATATATTCTCGCAACAGCTTTTTTAGCTCGATGCATTCGTATTTTTAAGCTAAAGAAAGGAAGTCCCTTCATGATATGAAAAAAATCCTTTTTCGATTCTGGCCACTCTTGTTTCTTGCGGTTGTATGGTTTCTTTTCAGTTACCCTTACTTTCTTCAAGGAAAAGTTCCTTATTCATCAACTTATCAAGTTAACTTTTTTGCTCCGTGGAGTCATTATGAGAAATTTTGGGGACCTATTAAAAACAATGCAATGCCTGATGTCCATACGCAAATTTATCCATGGAAGAAGTTCACAATCGAAACATTCAAGAATGGTCAAATACCCCTTTGGAATCCTTATAGTTTTTCTGGGAATCCGCATCTTGCTAATTTTCAGTCGGCAGTATTATCGCCTTTTAATCTTCTATTTTTACTCTTCCCCTTTATTGATGCTTGGAGTATGTTAGTCCTTTTACAACCGTTATTAGCAGGACTGTTTATGTATCTGTTTGTTCGGGAGATTGGGGCGACTAGGGTAGGTTCGGCAATAAGCAGCATTGCCTTTATGTTTTGCGGGTTTATTGTTGTTTGGATGGCGTACGGGACTCTGTCTTTAGCAATTAGCATTTTGCCTTTGGCTTTGTTGGAAATTGATAAATTTTATAATACAAAACAAATTCGATATTTGATACTGTTAAGCTTAAGCATTCCTCTTTCATTTTTCTCTGGACATTTTCAGATGAGTATTTATTTTCTCGGAGCTTTAATAGCTTTTATAATTTTTAAAGGATTCGCAGTTCGCAGCATACATAATACATTCTACTTAATACTCTCTACTGTTGTGGGGGTACTTCTTTCCTTGCCGCAGATTTTACCATCAATTCAGCTTTATCAAGAGTCTATTAGGAGCGAAATTTTTCAAATAAGCGAAGCTATACCGTTTCAGTATTTAGTTACAATTATTTCTCCGGATTTTTTTGGCAATCCAGTGACTCGAAATGACTGGTTTGGGCATTATGCTGAATGGGCAGGATTTATAGGTATATTGCCTTTATTCTTAGCTATATTTGCTATAGCAAAGTTCAAAGTTCAAAGTTCAAAGTTCAAAGTTAGTATTGGTTTCTTTACTGCTTTGGGATTTGTATCGTTGATTCTAGCAGTTGATAGTCCTTTGTCATCAGCACTAGTTTCTCTTAAGATTCCTGTTTTGTCAACAAGCGCACTATCTCGTATTATTGTTCTTTTTAGTTTTTCGTTTGCTGTTTTAGCCGGGTTTGGTTTTGATAAGCTAGTTAGGGAGATTAGGGAAGTTAGGGGGATTAGAGACGTTAGGAAACTGATAATAGCGGTTGCTCTTATTGCGCTATTTTTTGTTGTTATTTGGGTTTTGCTGTATTTTGGGAAGATTTATCCTAGCGAGTGGCTTATTGTTGCGAAAAGAAATTTTGTCCTGCCGACAATTTTATTTCTTGGAGCAGCAGCTTCAATATCTCTTTCGCGATTTAAAAATAAACTTATTATACTTACTACTTTATATTTAATACTTGCTACTTCTTTCGATAGTCTGCGTTTTGCCCAAAAATGGATGCCGTTTAATCCTGTGCAATTAGTGTATCCTAAAGTTCCAGTTATTGATGCGATAAAGAAAAATATCGGGAGTTCGCGAATTTATGGCAATCTTGGAGCAGAGGTTACTACTTATTATGGTTTTTCATCAATGGAGGGATACGATCCTTTATATATAGGAAGATATGGAGAGTTTATTAGAGGAGCTGCAAATGGAGAATTCTTACAAGCAGAACGGTCTGTTGTTAAATTAGACAGGCGGGGAAAGTATGTAGATCGGGCACTTGATCTTTTGGGCGTTGGTCTTATTTTTCATCCCATTGCCGACACGAATCAGGGTTGGGCTTATCCGGTTTGGGAAAATAAAGAAAGGTACGAGCTTGTTTATACTGACGATAAATTTCAATTATTTAAAAATAAACTAGCGCTTCCAAGAGCAATACTTTTTTACAATTACGAGGTTATTAAAGACGATAAAGACATAATAAAGAGATTTTATAGCGATGATTTTGATTTTAGAAATGTTCTAATTTTGGAGGAAACACCGAATCTAAAATTGGAAAGCAACGCTTCTGGTTCTGCCAAAATCATCTCCTATACACCAAACAAAGTAATTATTAAGAGTTCATCCAACAGTCCTGCACTCTTGTTTCTCTCCGACAATTTTTACTCCAGCTGGAAAGCAAGAATTGATGGAAAAAATTCTAAAATATACAGAGCCGACTATTCCTTCCGCGCAGTAATCGTCCCCAAAGGCGAATCTACTGTCGAATTCCTCTTTAATTAGCTACGGGGTGACTGTCAGTTCTCCAGACAAACAATGTGCGACATGAAAAATATAGTAGACAAGATATTAAACAAGGTGCTATAATAAAAGAGTGAATAATCCTAAGATTCCAAAAACAACTGAGAAATCCGTTCAAACAGCTATTGCAATAAATGTGCCTGATCAGATTAAGACAGGGGTTTATTCAAATCTAGTTAATATTACAATTACATCTAATCAGGAGGTAATGTTTGATTTTGCGTATATCCATCCAAGCGATAAGAACGCAGAGGGAAGACTGAATGGTCAAGTAGTTTCGAGGGTAATCTTACCTTTAACCGTTGCACGAGCAATGAAATTAGTCATGGATTCTCAAATGGGAAAACCAAAGGAGACATAAAATATGAATCAAATACTTTTTGACCCCAATAAGGCAACGCCTATAAATTCAGGCGTAGAAACTTTTTCTACACGAGATCTTACTTCTGTAATTTTAGAGGCATATAAAGATATTCAAGAAATTGATGATATTTTAATTGAATTTGCCAGTAACTATGTAAATGTAAGAGTTGTTCTAAAACACGATTTCTCAAATGATTTTTTAGAAAAATTAGTAAGTAGACAATTGAAGATTCATGATGACTTGAAGTATGACTATTTGTTTAATTTTGACTATGCCAATAAAATTTCCTATGAACACAATGATAATGAAATTAGTATATTAAAACCATATGCCAGCAGCTAAGATACACAAGGATCAAGCTGTTCACAGCTATTCTTTTTTTAACTCTATCCATGATAATAAATATAGAGATTGGAAGATAACTGTTGCGTTCTATACAGTTTTACAATTGATAGATTCAGAATTGACTAAAAAGAGTCCAAGATGGAGAGATGGTAATTCGGGTAACATGTATGCTTGGAGAGATAAAATTCTCTCAATGTACTTCAGGGGAATTTATGTCCACTATAATGTTCTATTGCAACGGAGTAAAGAAGCAAGATACCTCGAGGGAATAGGGGATAAAATAGCAATTGATTTTCTATCTACTGTCATGGTTAATGATTGTATAGAAAAACATTTTAAGCCGATACTTAAATTCTTCAGCTTCTTTTCCTAAAGAACTTACTTTATTACTTTTCCATTTTTCTCATCGACTTTTATTCATCTAGTTGATAATTTACTCTTGAAGACTTAAAAAGGTAAACTTTTCAATCGGGTGATTTTTAAAGAAACTGGCGTTCGGATAGTTGTCTAGAAAAATCTTTAAGCTTTAGCTCGTGACTATATCTTCTACGACCAACACGATCTTCTGGATTAACGTTAATACGATCTTTTGGACTGGGATTTGAATCCATTGCTGCATGCATTATACCATCGGGAGGAATACCTACCTCTAAGGCTCGTGCGCACATTTCAATAAAGTAAGTAATCTGATTATCGTCTCCTACATCAAGAACTTGTTTGTGTTCGAAGGGACTTGAGTTACGATATAAATCTACACCGGCCGTGTTTATTTCCATTTTTACCGTATCCTCGCGCTGGGTCATATGAATAACGGCATGGGGACCAATTAGTTCATCATTAGGAAGATTTTCAAAAACAATTAAGATATCATCTCCAAATATATTAACCCATTTCCAACGAAATAGCTCTCCCTCTTCCTCAAGTCGTAAGCTTTCAAGCGTCGCTGCTTGAAGTTGCGTATCAAATTCACTACGGTTTCTCCAAGGAGAACCAGTTATAATAGGAATCTCACGAGGTTGAGGCTCATTACTAGATGGATTTATTTGTTCTGATCGTTTTCTCTGGGTCTGTCATAGGCTTATTTTAACAGCTTATAAATGCAAAGTCAAACTATGGGACAGATTCTATACCGATGTGTTTCCTTAGAAATGAGACAGTCCATAGTAGAATATGGACATGAATCAGATTACTAAGATTACACTTGCCTTTGAGTTAGAAGAACAAGGGATTCCACGAGTATATATAGCAGATAAGGTTGGGATTGGACGAGCAACGTTGTACCGATGGTTAGACAGAATAGAAAAAGCAGGAGACTTTGAACTTTTTATTGATCAATATCTCAATGCGAAAAAAGGAGAACGCAAGAAGAGAAAAGTTGATGGATTGTTAAAGAAACGGATCTATCGCATTAGAGAGGAAAACAAGGAATGTTGCGGACAAAAGATTTAATACTTTCTTAACAAAGATTATGGTATTAATCTTGGATTGAAATCTATATACAAGATTTTAGGAGAAAAATATAAGCTCAGAAGTAAATGGAAGAAGAATCAGAAGCGAGGTCCTGTTCCTGAAGCGTTAAAATCTAGAGAGGTTGTGCAAATGGATACAATTGACTTTGGAGAAATCTTTGCTTTCACTGGAGTTGATATTTATTCAAAAG
>Ga0213870_1001134_pt1 | contig 12176 bp, 11 predicted proteins | sample WICALVC2017_Meta_FD_160119 | JGI IMG/M metagenome (GOLD analysis project Ga0213870, IMG submission 160119) | Freshwater microbial communities from subterranean cave lake in Wind Cave National Park, South Dakota, United States - WICALVC2017 | ecosystem: Environmental > Aquatic > Deep subsurface >... | reverse complement strand
GTCCTTTTTATTGCCGAGAGCTTTCTTGGGTTGTGTGGCTAAAACATAGCGCGGCTTGAATCCGAACATGCCGTAAAATTTTTCGATGGCGCTGATTATTTTTCCAACTTCTTCCTCCACTTGGTCGGGTCTTAAGTAAATATGCGCGTCATCCATAGTTAGTTGGCGTACTCGGAAAAGTCCTCCCAAGGTGCCGGAGCGTTCATTTCTGTGCAGATGTCCGATTTCAGCAAGTCGCAGGGGCAGGTCTTTGTAGCTGCGAACCACAGTGTTATACACAAATGTTGATTCAGGACAATTCATGGGTTTTAGCACCAATGTTTCTTTTTTATCCCGCGGATTTTTAAACCAAAACATGTTGTCACGGTAATGTTCCCAATGCCCGGACTTTTCAAAAAGCTCTTTTTTTACAAGGATCGGAGTAGAAATCTCCTCGTATCCGTTTTCGTCATTGATTTTCCGCGCATAATTTTCAAGTTCGCGGAAGATGATCATTCCTTTACGATGCCAAAAAGGCGCTCCGGGAGCGATTTCATGAAATGAAAAGAGATCGAGTTTTTGCCCCAGCTCTCTATGATCGTTTTCAGGGAGTTCTTTGGATTTTTGACTTTTTTTCATATATCTTATATTATATTTAGAATGAAACAAGTGTAGGCATATTTTGAGCGTACCAAAGTTCTTATACAATTTCAACCGCATCTTCACAAAGGATTTTGGGTACGCCGTCTTTGTCGGAAAGCCGGCCGCGGACGGCAAGGATTTTTTCTTCCTGCCAAACACTAGGGTTGCGGGCCAGGACTTTCGGGAATACTAGAACTTCAGTGCGTGAGGTGAGATCTTCAAGTTTTACAAAAAGCATTGGTTCCCCTGATTTTGTGGTGATTCTATGTATTCCGTTTACCAGTCCTCCAATGGATACTATTCCGCCGGGAACTGACATAGAAAGCTCTTTTATGGGGGTAAGGCGGTGATTTTTAAATTTTTCTGCGTGTTCGAAAAGCGGATGCTCTGTTACATAAAGCCCCAGAAGTTCTTTTTCCCAAGTTAATTTCTGGTGTTTTGACGCCGGTTCCACAGTACGCAATTTCAGGGAATTTATATTGATTTCCGGCGCGGAACTGAAGAGATTGTTCTGTCCGCTGGAATGAGTTCTCTGGGATTCGCGATTGTATTCAAGGATTAAGTCAAGATTGCCAAGTACTTCATTTCTCTCTGAAAGACCATCCAGCGCGCCGCATTTATTAAGAGATTCTAAAGATTTTTTGTTGAAGTCTTTATGCTGTATCCGCTCGGCAAAGTTCGATATTGAAGTAAATTTTTTGCCCTCGGGGCGCGCGGCAATTATGGCTTGCACGATATTAGTTCCCACATTTTTAACAGATTCTAGGCCAAAACGTATTTTGTCTCCGGAATTTTGCGATTTAATCAGAGTGAATTTATCGTAACTTTCATTCACATCCGGAGGAAGCACCGGAATGCCCATTCGTTTGCACTCTTCTATTATTTCCGCGACTTTTTCAATATCTCCGGAATCAGCAGTAAGGACCGCGGTCATGTATTCGCCGGGGAAATTGGCTTTCATATAGGCGGTTTGGTAAGCCACTCTGCCATAGCTTGCCCCGTGCGCCTTATTAAAACCGTAAGCGGCAAAGGGCTCGATTAGTCTCCACAGCTCTTCAGCTTTGGTTGAATTCATGCCGTTTTTGACTAATCCTTCTATTAATTTTTCCTTTTGCGCTTTCATCTCCTTTGGAATTTTTTTGCCCATGGCCTTGCGCAGTTTATCCGCTTCCAGCCAGGTGTATCCGGCGAGTTTTATAGCGATGAGCAGAACATCGTCTTGATAGACAATTACACCGTGTGATTGGTTTAAGATTTCTTTCATCCGAGGGTCGAGGTATTGGACTAAATAAGGATTGTGTTTCCGTTTAATATACTCGGGAATGGATTCCATGGGTCCCGGACGGAAAAGCGCTACTATGGCATTAATGTCGTGAATACTTGTGGGTTTTAGTTCGCGGAGGTATCTGGTCATGCCTGATCCGCCCAGTTGGAACAACCCCATGGTTTCTCCCCGCGAGAGCAAAGCAAATGTTTTTTTATCATCAAGCGGAATTTTTTCAATATCAATTTCGATGTTGTTATGCTGTTTTACAAGTTCTATCGCGTCTCCCAAAATAGAGAGATTCCTGATGCCTAAGAAATCGAATTTAAGAAGGCCGACATCTTCCACCGCGTGCATATCGTACTGGGTGATGATTTTGCCGCCTTTTGGATCAAGCTGAAGCGGAGCGTATTCTAGCAGGGGTTTTGGCGCGATCACCACTCCCGCCGCATGCACCGAGATATGCCGCACGCATCCTTCCAGCTTTTTGGCAGTGTTGATAATGGTTTTTACTTCATCTTCGCTCTCATAAATTTCCCGGAGCTCCGACATAATATCGAGCGCGCGTTCTATGGTCATGGGAAATCCCTGAGTGCCCAAAGGAATTAATTTAGCGATGCGGTCACCCAAAGCATAGGGATGCCCCAAAGCCCGCGTAACGTCCCGCACTGCCGCGCGGGCCATCATCGTGCCAAATGTTCCGATTTGCGCCACCTTGTCTTCGCCGTATTTTTCTTTGGCGTATTGGATTACTTCATCGCGCCGATTATCGGCAAAGTCCATATCGATATCCGGCGCGGAAGGCCGCTCCGGATTAAGAAATCGTTCAAACGGCAGTTTATACTCCAGCGGATTTATACTGGTAATTCCAGTAAGGTAAGTAACGAGAGATCCTGCCACCGAACCTCTGACATTGGTTAAAATTCCACGTTTATTGGCGAAACGGATTAGATCGGCTACCGCCAGGAAATACGGCGCAAAACCCTTTTTGTTGATTATACCCAATTCGTAATTTAAGCGCTGAATGATTTCCGGAGTTTCGGAAAGCCCGCATTTAGTAATGCCATAATATGCCAATTTTTTAAGTTCTTCTCCGTGGGTAGTTCCTTCGGCAATAATAAATTCCGGAAACACCCAATTACCCAGCGGAATTTCAATATTAACTTGCGAGGCGATGTCTTCCGTTGCCGCTATGGCTTCGGGATGGTCTTGGAAAAGTATGGACATCTCTTCGGGAGAGCGCATAGAGAGATTGGCGCCTTTCATAGTCAGGCGGGTTTCATCTTCAAATTTGGCGCCGGTTTGCACCGAGACAAGAATGTCCTGCGCTTCCGCGTCTTCGGGATACACATAATGAATGTCGTTGGTGGCGACAAGCTTGGCGTCGGTTTTTTGGGAAAGCGCAATAAGGCTTTCGTTTGTGATTTTCTGGTCAGGAAAATTTATGTGCGGATTTATTTCCAGATAAAAATTTTCCTTTCCAAAAATTTCCTGATATTGCCGTATTAAATGTTCTGCGGCATCCATTTTTTTATGCTGGATCGCGCGGGGGATTTCTCCGTTGAAACATCCGGAAAGCGCGATCAGTCCCTTAGATAATTCCTGCATAAGTTCTTTATCCACCCTGGGTTTGTAGTATAAGCCTTCAAGATGCGCTTTGGTGATTAGTTTTATGAGATTGAAGTACCCTTGCGAATTTTTGGCGAGTATGGTTAGATGATAACGTTTATTATCAATGTTTGAACGTTTGTCCCGCATTCCGGCATAAGCCACATAGATTTCCGCGCCGATTATTGGTTTGATTCCGGCCTTTTTTGCTTTTTGATAAAATTCAATAGCTCCATAAAGATTGCCGTGATCGGTGAGAGCGAGCGCGTCCATGTTCAGTTCCTGCGCGCGTTTAATAAGCTCATCAATTTTGGCAAGACCGTCTAGAAGACTATAATGGGAGTGAACATGGAGATGAGTGAATTTCATAACTTTAATCATACTAAAATAGGCGCGAGAAGCCAATGGATAATCGGTATTGACGAGGTGGGACGGGGCCCTTTGGCCGGACCGGTGGTGGTGGCAGGAGTGAAAATAAATTCAAAATTAAAAAATCAAAATGCAAAATTTTGGAAGGGTATTAAAGATTCAAAGAAACTTACGCCAAAGCAGCGTGAGGAATGGTTTTTGGTTCTTACTAGTAATCCGCAAATTACGTGGGCGACGGCACAGGTTTTGCCTCAAACCATTGACCGCATCAATATCGCGCGGGCAGCAGATTTAGGAGTGCGGCGGGTTTATCGCAAATTATCAACCGATCAAAACGGTCGGTTACGCATAGTTATGGATGGCGGATTGAAGTTGCCTCAATATATTCCTCATGAGGTAATTATTAAGGGTGATGAACGTGTGCCAATCATAGCCGCTGCTTCCATTATCGCCAAAGTGATTCGTGATCGTATTATGTTACAACTGCATAAGAAATTTCCGCAATACGGATTTGATAGGCATAAGGGATACGGGACCAAACTCCATCGGGAGTCTATAGTCATGTATGGATTTACGCCTGTCCACCGCTTTTCTTTTTGCAGCAGCATAAACCCTAATGAATAAATCCTATCTTCGCATCGGTTCCGCCCGTGATTTTCCCGAGAAGCGGGAACGTATAATATACCGTTTTCTTGAAATGGTGCCGGGGTTTTTTCTTTGGGGCACTTTTGTCCTAATTTTCCTCGGTTCATGGTTTTTTCCATTTTGGGTGGCTATTTTTATAATTGTTTTTGATTTTTATTGGCTCCTGCGCAGTATTTATTTCTCCCTTCATTTAAGAGCCAGTTTCCGTCTGATGCGCGAGTATCAGTCCATTGATTGGATAAAGAAAATAAACGGCCTTGATCTTTCATCTCATCCTCTTGGCGTTCGGAGCTGGCAGGAAGATATATGGCATCTGGTTATTCTGCCGTACTATAAAGAAGAATATAAAATAATAAAAAATACTTGCGAGGCCATTTTAAATACCGGCTATCCGAGAGAAAAGATAATTGTGGTTTTAAGCGGTGAAAAAAGAGCCGGAGAGACATCCGTTGAAATCGGTGAGAAGATCCGGCAGGAGTTCGGAGCGCGCTTTGGAAAATTTCTTTTTACCATGCATGAGGATCAGCCCGGGGAATTGGCCGGCAAAGGAGCGAATGAAACTTGGGCGGTTCGGCGGGTTAAAACAGAGATTATTGACACGTTTAAAATTCCGTATGAACGCATTATTGTTTCAGTCTTCGATGTGGATACGGTAGTTTCTCCCGAATACTTCGGACGCCTTACTTATCTTTATCTTATTGCCAAAAGGCCGCTACGCACTTCTTTTCAGCCAGTCCCGCTTTTCATTAATAATATCTGGGAAGCGCCGGCGCTTGCGCGGATAATCGCTTTCTCTTCCACCTTTTGGTATCTTATGAATCAGGTGCGGCCGGAGCGGCTGGTTTCTTTTTCTTCCCACGCTTTTCCTTTCAAGGCTTTGGTAGAAATGGATTTTTGGCAGACCAATGTGGTATCCGAAGATTCGCATATTTTCTGGCAAGGGCTTCTTACTTTCGATGGAGATTGGCGGGTAGAGCCGATGCTTGTTCCGGTTTCCATGGATGCCAACGTGGCTGAAACCTTTTGGCGCACCACGAAAAACATATATCTGCAGCAGCGCCGCTGGGCCTACGGCGCGGCGAATATTCCCTATTTTTTATATGGGTTTTTACAGAATAAAAAAATACATTGGCGAACCAAGCTATATTGGTCTTTTCATTCGCTTGAGAGTTTTTGGGCGTGGGCTACCAATTCTTTGATGATTTTTATTTTGGGTTGGCTTCCGATGCTTCTCGGAGGGGATTTGTTTGGTACAACTGTTTTAGCCCATAACACGCCGCGTTTTACCCGCTACATTCTTACCTTTGCCATGTTTGGGATTATAACTTGTGCTTATATCTCAATCATACTTTTGCCTCCGCGGCCTATATATTATGGAAAGTACAAATATTTATTGATGGCGCTTCAGTGGCTGATGATTCCCATAACTCTTATAATTTTGGGATCTTTTCCCGCCATTGAAGCTCAAACTCGTTTGATGCTCGGAAAATATCTTGGTTTCTGGCCAACGCCCAAAGTTAGAAAAGGGATTCAGAAAGAAGTGTTTTAGAGGGTTGTTCTCGGCGTCCTGTTTCCGCTCAATTCTACGGCGTGGACAAATTCTCATCGCGCGTGGGGGAACCCCCTTGCGAGAGAATTATAAAAAAACAAAAGCGCATACCCTTTAAGAGCGATGCGCTTTTGTTGAGACAGTGATTTGGAGATCGTTATCTTTTAGAATTTTCTCTCAACGCATCTTCATACCCTGCTATACGGTTTTTTAGGTCTTCAATAATTCTATCAGCGCCCTGTATACTTTCTTTATTCCGTTCATATGCCGTTAAGGTCTTCTTTACTCTTTGAATAAGAAACTCTACGTTCTCTCTTTTCCAATTGCCAAATTCAAGTGCCTTTGCTGTTTCTGTCGCAATGTTCGCACGTAATGCCGGTATTGATTCTGGGGCTTCTTCCTCAGGCGGCTTCTCGCTGGCCTGTACTTTAAGAGATTCGTTACTCATGTTACCTCCTCCTTAAGATTTGAGTTATTCGCGACCTTTTTGTATAGTTTAGTATATAGGTTTACGTCTGCAGATGTCAATTTGCTAAAAGTCTATTATCTGAAATATATTGAAGTGAGACTTCAATAGAGACTTCAATAGAGAAAAGTTGCGCTTAGCCCCTCCTATTTGCCATAAGCTTATCATTCTGATAAGCTTATTTTAATGGAGCCCATACCAGTTATTATTCCAAAAAGTATGACCGGGCAGGAGGAACTTGTTGTATTACCAAAAAGAGAGTACGAGCGATTGACGAAAAAGAGGGATTTACCAACATTTGTGGGGTACGAGACGCATACTTGGAAAGGAAAAAAGTATCAGATCCCGGTGTATCAGCTACATGGAAAGTCATCGGAGCGGCTGGATAGAGAGGTGCGTGAAGCTATCCGAGAACATGAGGCAGGAAAAACCAGAAAGATTAAGTCTCTGGCTGATTTAGATTAATTCTTTCATGGAAATTTATACTTCGTCGCACTTTGAACGCCGCTACAAGAAATTACCGGAACTTATTAAAGAGAAAGCGAAAAAGCATGAGGAGACTTTCCGGGCAAATCCATTTGATCCCAGGTTAGACACCCATAAACTTCATGGAAAAGGCGGCGAGTGGGCATTTTCAGTGGATTATGAGTATCGCACCAAATTCATTTTTCTTGAGGGAGACAATAAGGCCTTATTTCTAGATATCGGCATCCACGGTGAACTATATCGTTAACATCAAAACGTCATGGTAGTCCGGATGAAACATACCAAGGGGAAGCGTAATAGCGCTCGGGCGCATAATGCGTTGAAATCATTGCGATATTCACGTTGTGGCCACTGCGCCGCATCTAAACTTCCCCACATTGTTTGCAAAAACTGCGGTTACTATGCCGGACGGCAGGTTGTTGATGTACTTGCGAAATTGGATAAGAAAGAAAGGAAGAAGAAGGAGAAGGAGTTACATCAGCATGAAGTAGAGCAAGCCGAAAAAGGAGAGATATTGAGCGCGGAGGAATTATCACATAAATAGCTTGTAGTTTGTAGCTTGTAGTTTGTAGCTTTTTCCTACAAGCTATCAGCTAATTCCCACAAGTTTGATGTAATGGCATCTCGTCATCTCGCTCGTTCCATTGCCATGCAATCTCTTTTTGAATGGGACTTCGGCGGAAAGGATCCGAAGAAGTTAACCGAGATTGTAGAGCGCAATAAAAAAGAATTCGGTCCCGGGCTCGAAGAAGAATATGGTTTTATTGATCGGTTGGTAAAAGGCAGTGTGGAAAATCTCGTCAAGATAGATAAAATTATAGAAAAAGCGGCGCCGGAATGGCCTATTGAACAGATTACTTCCGTGGATCGCGCGGTTTTACGGCTTGAACTTTATGAGCTTTTGTTCGGAAATCATGATGAGGTTCCTCCCAAAGTCGCGATTAATGAAGCAATTGAACTTGCCAAGTCTTTTGGCGGCGAATCGTCGGGGAAATTTGTAAATGGAGTTTTGGGAACTGTTTATCGCGAGATTGGGGAACCCGGAAAAGAATATCCGACAAGGGAAGAATTGGCGAAGAAAAAAGAGGAAGAGGGGAAAATAAAAGATAACACCTGACATTTGACATTTAATATTTGACTTTTTATCCAACTTCGATGGATGTAGTCAGATGTCAAATGTCAATTGTCAAATGTTTTGTGAAAGATCTTTTTCTTTTCGAAGATAAATTAGCTCTAAAATTTAATAATAAAGATTTACTTCTTCAGGCCCTAACCCACCGTTCTTATTTAAACGAAAACCCCGCTTTCCGGGTTGGTAATAATGAACGGCTCGAGTTTTTGGGAGACGCAGTTTTAGAATTGGCGGTGACCGAGGCACTATATGATAAATTTCCAGAAAAACCGGAAGGGGAGTTGACAAGCTATCGCGCTGCGCTTGTTAACTCAAAAATGCTTTCCGATATTGCGGCGGAGTTAGATATAAATGATTTTTTGCTTCTTTCGCGAGGCGAAGCTAAAGATGTGGGACGGGCGCGTCAGTATATTTTGGCAAACGCCTTTGAAGCATTGATCGGCGCAATTTACCTTGATCAAGGATATGAGGTTGCCAGAGATTTTATTAGCAGAATAGTTTTAGAACGATTGGGTCGGGTATTGTCCGAAAAACTCTATAAAGATCCCAAGTCTTTATTCCAAGAAGAAGCGCAGGAACGGACGGGCATTACTCCTTCTTATGAAGTTTTGCGCGAATGGGGCCCGGATCATGACAAACATTTTGTAGTGGGGGTGTTTTTGGAAAAGGAACTGGTGGCTGAAGGCGAAGGGCCCTCAAAGCAGGCAGGGCAAGAGGAAGCAGCAAGAAATGCGCTTAGCACAAAAGGGTGGTACTAAAATTTTAATGATTATAAAGACTCCAAAGCAACTTTTTGAATTGTTCCTAAATCCATTTCTTTAAGTAAAGTCAAAGTCGTTATTTTATATGCCTTCGGTTTGCCGATACATTCAGTTAAGAATTCTCTTTGTGTTACTGAGGGAAAGTTCTTTTTGCCAATATAATCGGGAAAACTACTCCAGCGATAATTCTCAAGGAAACTCATAGCCATTTTATAGTTTCTAATCTTTTTCTCTCGCCACTCCGGGAATTTAAGATCCAAAGGATTCGCATGGATGTAGAAGGGGAGGTGTATAAAATGAGCTTCCTTTTCAACAAGTACCCTTCTAAAACGGCCTTCAAATAAAGTTCCGGTTCTTTGATACTTTTGATTGAAATACATTGCGTATCCGATTCCTAATCTTCGCATAAATTCGGAGATACTGCCGTCTCCCAGCTGTTTTAGAAGGAGATGGTAGTGGTTGGGCATCAATACAAATGCGAGTATTTCTACGATGGTTTTACGTTCGTATTTGATCTTATGAGATCGTATCTCGTAAGATTGAAGATGGGGCTTTTTATAATAGAGATTGGTTGCGAGTTCTTCGTCGTTGAACTCATAGAGGTCATGTATGAATCGGAAGCGGTCTTTATCGTCAAGAAAAATCGTACGTTTATCTACGCCGCGGCTGCAGATATGATAAATTTCGTCTTCTACAAATTCTACCTTTTTCATAGTGTGTCTTAATCTTACGAGATACGATCTCATAAAGTCAAATAGAAAAAAGCGGCAGATTTCACTGCCGCTCCGCTTTTTATTAATCTCCCGAATACTGTCTGCAGTACATATCCCAATTTCGTTTTGACTGTTCAATTTCCTCCATGGTTTCTCCGGCCTGTACCCGGAAGATTATATCTTTGCCCGGCCGCCCGTAGTATGTGTGGATTGCAGCCCTCATTTTATAGATAAACTCCAGAGGCAGGGGAAGATTTCTGTCTTCTTCACGCCAAATAATACGGAAGAGTGTGAATTCAGACCAATCATTGGGCACGCCAAGTTTATGCAATTCAACTTTACATCCGAGGTCGTACTCCCTGACTATATTCCAGAATACTTCCTGAAAAGTTGGCCTCAATTTTACAGTTACGTGATTTTCCTCATCTCTTCCGAGAAGCCCCAGTAAGAGTAGACTGCCTCCAATGATTAAAAGAGCGAAATCAAGATTGACAACCATGGCGTTATGAATTGTATGATATGTGACAGTGCCGATGGCGAGTCCCATACCGAATAGCCGAGTCGCAAACCTAATCTTTTCCCGTTTCATGTTGTCCTCCAAACAGTATTTTATTCTATTGCTACCATAATCATTTATTGAAGTCAAGCCGGTGGTTTATTGCAGAAAGTCCGCGTTTCTTTATAGTATATCTTTATGTATCTCAAAAAGCTTGAGCTTTCAGGTTTTAAGTCTTTTGCAAAGTCAACGGTTTTGGAGTTCCCGGCCAAAATTACGGCGATAGTGGGGCCGAACGGTTCCGGGAAATCAAATATTGCTGAGAGCATCCGCTGGGTTCTGGGAGAACAGTCCATGAAATCCCTGCGTGGCAAAAAGGGGGAAGATTTGATTTGGAACGGTTCGGCAAGCTTGCCCCGGACGGGCAAAGCATCAGTCACTCTGCTTTTTGACAATAGGGATGGTTTAATACCGCTAGATTTTGAAGAAATTTCTATTTCCAGAAAAATATTCCGGGATGGCCTGAATGAATATTGGCTCAACAACTCCCAGGTTCGGCTAAAAGATGTGGTGGAATTGCTGGCACGGATTGGTCTGGGAGAGACAAAGCATAATATCATTGCTCAAGGCGAAGTTGATCGGATGCTTCTTTCTTCGTCAAAAGAGCGCCGGGAAATGCTTGAAGAGGCTCTCGGTTTGAGGGTTTATCAGTTAAAACAGAACGAAGCGGAGCGTAAACTCGCTGCCACGGAAAATAATATGAAACAAGTTGAGGGATTGATTCGAGAGATCACGCCGCATCTTAAATTTCTGCGGGAACAGTCAAAAAAAGCCGAGGCGCGGGAAGGACTGGAATACGAACTAAAAGGATTTCAAAAAATTTATTTAGCGAAAGAAGAAAGGGAAATCGAGGGACAAAAAGAAAAATTGGTAATTTTGCGCCATCCTCTTCTTTCAGCAAAAGAGCGTCTTAGTAAAGAGAGCGATAGGTTATTGCACGAAATCAGCGAGGCGGAAAAGCAGTTTGCCGCCGATGGGACTGAAAAAAGTGAAGAGGAAAAAGTGCTGCGTCAACTCGAAATTAAGCATCGGGAACTCGAACGGGAATTGGGGCGTCTTGAAGGGAAATTAGAGTTAGAAAAAGAGCGTTCAACCCTGCCAAAAATAAGGATTATCGATACCCGTTATATTCAGGAAGAAATACGAGAATTTCTGGCGGAAATCAAAGCAATTTTGGAAGACGAGGATCGTATCGAAATGGTACGCTCGCATCTTTTGGCATTGGTGGAGGATTTGGAAAGGCTTCTGGATAAAATAGAGCGCGGGACCGTAGAGGAGAAACGGGAAGAAGGGAATTTAGACATGATGAGAGAGCTTGAGAAAACTATTAAGAATTTACAGCAGGAATTGGCCCAAGTTGTTAAAGAAACAGATAAGCAGGAAATTTCAAGAAACAAGGAGCGCGAAATTTATCGAACGGCGCAGCAGCGTATCCGAGAACTTGATTCTTTGCTTCGCGCCAAACAAGATGAAGCTCGGGATATTGTTTTACAGCTAGAGAGGTTAGGTTTTCAAGAAGAGCGTATCGGGGTAAAGGAAGACGCGCTTAACAAGAGTCTGCGAGAAATTGACCTTCCGCGTAAAGAACTTTCTACTTTGCTTCTTGATGGTTACGAAAGCACTTCTCAAGAAGAATTAAGGAAAAAAATTGAACGATTGCGCCTGAAGCTTGAAGAGATAGGCGGTATTGACAGCTCGGTGATAAAAGAGTTTGAGGAGACTGAATCGCGCCATGTTTTTTTAACCAAAGAGCTAGATGATCTTAAACAGGCTTCCTTATCGCTTAAAAAATTGGTTAGAGAACTTGATGAACAAATTAAGAAAAATTTTAAAGAGGGATTTTTGAAAATTAAAGACGAATTTAATAATTACTTTCGCATTATTTTTGGCGGAGGATCCGCGAAATTACAAATTATAAATTATACCAATGGCAAGACTATCATGAATTCTCTACAAAGCCCGGACAAGTTACAAAATAAATCTTACGAGGAAACTGCCGAAGGAGG
>Ga0213870_1001133_pt1 | contig 12185 bp, 11 predicted proteins | sample WICALVC2017_Meta_FD_160119 | JGI IMG/M metagenome (GOLD analysis project Ga0213870, IMG submission 160119) | Freshwater microbial communities from subterranean cave lake in Wind Cave National Park, South Dakota, United States - WICALVC2017 | ecosystem: Environmental > Aquatic > Deep subsurface >... | reverse complement strand
CGTGCGTATCTCGGCTTCGTCAAACATGGTGACGAATGGTTTGATGGAAACTTTGAGCCAATTGTAACTCCCGCATTGTTTGAATCCGTGCAGAAAGTATTGCAAACGAAAGAACGGCCGCGCAAAAGGAAAATCAAGCATGATTTTCCTTTCACTGGACTTTTTCGATGCGCCGAGTGTGGCAGTATGATTTCCGCACAGTGGGCGACGGGAAAATCTGGTGGTCGTTATCGCTATTATCGGTGCTCGAAAAAGCGCGGCCAATGTTCGCAAGCGTATTTACAAGAAAGCGAGCTTACGAGGCAAATCTGTGCACGGCTTCAAACAATCTCGCTTTGCGATCGCTATACCGACTGGATGTTGGACAAAGTGAAAATGTGGGAGCGCGAGGAAATTGGAGCGTCGCAAAGCGAGGTTCAAAATCTTTCCGATGGAATCAAAGCGAACGAGGAGCGCATGGAAAAACTGCTCTCAGCATATCTTGATGGCGATGTACCAAAAGAGGTTTATCTAAAACGAAAAGATGTTCTCATGCGCTCTCTCGCCGCTTTGAAGGAGAAAATGAAAGATTTTGAACGCGGGAGAAACAATTGGGTCGAACCCTTGCGGGAATGGATTTTAGATACGAAACAAGCCAATTTTTTGTCCTCCTCCTCTGATTTGTACCAAATCAAGTCGTTCGTCCAAAAAATCGGAACGAACCCGCTGGTTCGTGACAAATCCGCCCATTTCGCCGCACCCGTCCCGTCCCAATTCGTCGCGAAGCGATGGGCTCTTTTGCCCACTCCCGCGCCTTTGGCGCGGGCTTCTTCCCACCTTTCGGATTCGGAAGTTTCTTTCTGCGGAGACGGCGAGATTCGAACTCGCGAAGGGTTTTAAAGCCCTTGCCTCGTTAGCAGTGAGGTGCTTTCGGCCACTCAGCCACGTCTCCAGAAAAAACTTATCACTTCACCTTATCACATCTTGATATTTTTTTCTATCAAGCACTATTGTCTTAATAATTTGTCTATATTGCTACAAAAACAAGATATTCGTAGTAATGACTCAATACTCCGGTTACATGAATTTTCTTATCTTTTGAGTTCATAAATCTCTATGTAATTAATAACTCTTATTTTTATTCTCTACCTTCTACTTTTCTTTCTCAGTCTTAAATCTAAAATTTTACACCCCCTCCCCCCTCAAGTCTTCAATCAACTTAGTCGCTTTCGAAGAGAGTTTGGTCGGGGTTTTAATTTCAAGGGTAATCAGAAAATCACCACGGTGTTTTTGACCCATAGGAATACCCTTCTCGCGAACACGTAAAATCTCACCAGAAGAAACTCCTTTGGGGATTTTAAGAGTAATTTTACCATCAAGGGTATCAACTGGGTATTCAGCACCGAGAATAGCATCCGTTAATTTAACCTTCAGATTCATGGTGATGTTGTGACCCGATCGTTGAAAGACTGCGTGAGGAGCTACATGTACTTTTATATACAAATCACCGGCGGTTGCATTTTGAATTGCTTCACCTGCGCCGGTCATTCGTAATGTCTCGCCATTTTGGATACCACCGGGAACATGAATATCCAATTCTTCCTCCCTCCGCGCGACTCCATGACCTTTACATACGGTACATTTTTCATCAGGAATTTTACCGGTACCACTACAGGTACTACATTCGCGCACTTGAGAAATTGTCCCGAAAAATGAACGAATATTTTCTTTTATCTGACCCTGACCTTTACAGTGAGGACAAGTTTTTATTGTAGTCCCCGGCTTCGCACCATTTCCATTACACGTGCTACATCGAGAAACTTTATTCACCCGTATTTTACGATCAACACCAAAAACTCCTTCGGAAAACAAAAGCTGTAAATCAACTGAAATATCGCGCCCACGTTTTTGTTGCCGCCCTCCCCCACCACCAAAAATATCACCAAAAATATCATTCAAATCAACCCCATCAAATCCTTGACTACTAAACCCACCCTGAAAACCACCACCCTGTTGTGCTCCACTGTACCCACTTTGACCACCACCCACACTCCCATATGTATCATACTCCTCTCGCTTCTTCTGATCCGAAAGAATCTGATACGCCTCACTCGCCTCTTTAAACTTTTTTTCATCCCCCCCTTTATCTGGATGATGCGTATGTGCCAAAACTCGAAACGCTTTTTTAATTTCGTCTACTGAAGCAGTCTTTGAGACACCTAGAGTTTTGTAGTAGTCTTTCATTATTTTTTTAATAAATTAACAAATTTTTCTTTTAAAATATCCACAACGTTTAAGATACCAAGCAGTGTTCCTTTAGTGACTTTATTATTTTTATGAATTAGAACAGTAATTTTTCTACCATCAGAATTTCTTAAAGTATGATTGCTGCCATTAATATGATCTAGTTCAAAACCAAGCTTATTTTAAACCCCCAATAAATTCTTTTCCTTTTATGCTTGGTAATTTAGGTATAAGCTTTTCTTGATTTCAATAAAAAGTAGGAATTGAGACAGTTTCAATAGATTGAAATCCTGTGTCATGTGGAATAGTATCCAAATGTTTTATGCAAGAAAGTAAATAGCCCTCAATAGCATAATTTAGATTTTTTTGTTTCTTCAATAGTTTTACCAAAAGTGTAACACCCCAATAAAACTGGAACAAAACTATGATAAAATTTCCCATCTTTTTCAATTATTGTTCTGTAAGAGTAATTCTAGATATTTAAAATATACCATGTTTAACAATAAATCAAATTTAATTTTGAGCATTTACTTCGACAGAATCTTTATAGGCATCAAAAGCAAAAACTATAAGGGAAAGAGCTATTATGAACATAGTAATATATTTATTTACTATAGCAAGGTCTTTAATTTCAATAGGTGTTGCAAATAAAATCCAAAAAAGATTTGTTGTTAAAAAACCTATTGAAACAAAAATATGTTTTTTACCAACATACAAATACCCAACCCCAGGTAATACTAAATTCAAAATAGCTGCGATCCACGGGTTTTTTTGTGTTTTCATAAATTATTTTATTATTAATTACTAATTTTAATTTTTCTAGTTATCAAAACTTTTTAGTCAGCATTAATAAAGGAATATTAAACACTAGGTACATTCACTTTACACTTTTAGTTTTTCACTTCCCCATCCTTATACTCCGCATCATGCACTGTCCCATCAGCAGTCTTTGAACCCTCATCTTCTTTTTGCTCTGCGTCCCCTGGAGTAGCTCCCCCTTGCGTAGCCTGTGCAGAATTCTTCATAATTGCATCGCCAATTTTTGAAAGTTCGGCACTTAAATCTTCAGCGGCTTTTTTCATTACCTCAACATCAGTTCCAGTACCCGCTGTTTTTGCAGAAGCAATCTTTTCCTCAACGACTGTTTTTATTTCTGCAGGAACTTTATCGCCACCATCACGAAGTGCTTTTTCAGAAGTATATACCATATGTTCGAGCGTATTTTTTACTTCAGCAGCTTCTTGTTTTTTTGCATCATCAGCCGCATTCACCTCAGCTTCTTTTTGCATCCGTGCAATATCATCTTTTGAAAGACCCGAACGAGCTTCAATACGAATTGATTGTTCTTTTCCGGTTGTTTTTTCTTTAGCTTTTACTTGCAAAATACCATTCGCATCAACATCAAAAGTAACCTCAACTTGAGGAACACCACGCGATGCAGGAGGAATACCATCAAGGATAAACTGACCAAGCGATTTATTGTCTGCTGCCATTGGACGCTCTCCCTGAACAATATGAATTTCTACTGAAGTCTGATTATCTGCTGCTGTTGAAAAAACCTGCGAACGAGATGCGGGGATGGTGGTATTTTTTTCAATAAGTTTTGTAGCAACTTTTCCAAATGTTTCAATACCAAGAGAAAGTGGGATAACATCCAAAAGCAAAATATCTTTTACATCTCCCTGTAAAATCCCTGCTTGAATAGCCGCACCAATAGCCACGACCTCATCAGGATTAATCGAACGATTTGGTTCTTTCCCAAAAAGTGCTTTCACTGCCTCAATAATTGCAGGCATACGCGTCTGACCACCCACCATAATGATTTCATTGATCTCTTCTTTTTTAAAGGGGGAAGCCGCAATCGCACGTTTTGTAATTTCAATTGATTTATCAATATATTCGCGCGCAAGATCCTCAAGGGTAGCACGAGAAAGCTTCATCAAGAGATGTTTTGGGCCATCTGCACCTGAGGTAATAAATGGAATGTTAATTTCCGTATCGGGTGTCGTTGAAAGTTCCAATTTAGCTTTTTCAGCTGCCTCCTTCAAACGCTGAAGCGCCATGACATCAGTAGAAACATCAATCCCTGATTCTTTTTTAAACTCACTAGAAATATGACGAATGATCTTCTGATCAATATCCTCACCACCCATATGAACATCACCATCGGTTGATTTTACCTCAATAACATCACCACCAACCTCAAGCACTGATACATCAAAAGTACCACCACCAAAATCATAAACAACAATTTTCTCATCTTTCTTTTTATTAAAACCATATGCAAGAGCCGCCGCGGTCGGTTCATTAATAATACGCTTTACATCAAACCCCGCGATCTGTCCTGCATCTTTAGTTGCCTGTCGTTGTGAGTCGTTAAAATATGCCGGTACGGTAATAACAGCCTCAGTAATTTTTTCACCCAACTTTGCTTCGGTATCTGATTTAAGTTTCTGTAATATCATTGCAGAAATTTCCTCCGGACGATATGACTTATTTCCCATTTTGACAACAACCCCCCCTGTATCTGATTTTTCAATAGCAAACGGTGCCGTCTTTTTATCACCCTGTACCCCTGCATCTTCAAATGCATGGCCAATCAATCGCTTGATACCAAACAAAGTATTTTGGGGATTAGTAACTGCTTGTCTCTTCGCTAAAAGCCCCACTACGCGCTCCCCCGCCTTCGAAACCCCAACCACTGATGGCGTTGTCCGCGCCCCCTCAATATTTTCAATAATCCGTGGCTCCCCTCCTTCAATAATTGCTACTGCTGAATTTGTTGTTCCAAGATCAATACCTAAAATTTTTGCCATAATATGTGTTATTTATTTACTAATAATAATTTATTCTTCTTTATTTAATTTTTAATATATGCTTTTATGTTTGCCAACCGAACTACTTTATTATGTAAGCGATACCCCTTCTGAACCACTGTCGCAACTGTATCCACATCAGTATCAGCTCGAGCAGGAATTTCTTCCATCGTAATATGAAGCCGAGGATCAATTTTTTCTCCAACCACACCAATTTCACTAAGCCCCCGTCCTTCGAGTATTGTATTCATTTGTGTATAAATATACTCAACACCAATCCGCCAATTTGAATCAACTTTATTCCACGCTTCCTTGTTTGCAAACGCCATTGAAAAACTATCGAGTACAGGAAGTAATTCCATAACTAAACTCTCTGATGCAAATTGAATAAGTTCTCGTCGGCGGGTTTCTTCTTCCTTCCTCACATTTGCAAAATCAGCACGCATTCGTTGCCATCCATCAAGATACTCCTTTTTTTCTTGCTCACATACTAAATTTTTCTCGCGTAATTTGTTTAGAGAAAGGAGACTATTCTCTTCTCCATCATCCTCCATTATCAATGATTCCCCCTCTATGGCTTCAGTAGGGTGAGATCCTTTATCAATTATTCCTTCTCCATCTGTTGTTTGTGTCATTATGTATAGCTCTTAGCTTATAGCTTTTAGCTTTTAGCTAATTAGAAATTGAAATTTGATTATATCACCAAACATATAAAAATCAAGATAAAAAAACTTCCGAGGTTCAACCCCCCGAAAAAATCTTCCTGAATTGAGATTAGGAAGATTTCTAGTAGAATTTTGGTTTCTAATTTTTATTTTTGGCTTTTGAATTTTTTATATATTTTACTTCTCGCTCATTTGATGCTATACAATAAATATATGGTAGATAAAAAACAGTTCGAATCCCTCCATACTCATACCTCTATTTCAGATGGCACATTCAACCATTTAGATATTCTAAATATGTGCCCTCAATACAATATCGGGACAGTCGCTTTTACTGATCATGATATTTTACCAGATAAAAAAATCCTGCGAATCCTTGAACAAAATAGAGACCATAAAACAAAGTGGATTATTGGTTGTGAATTTAGTAGTGCGCTACCCAAAGAATTAGCTAAAAATGAACAGCATAGCTTGCATATTCTTGGTTTATTTTTAGACCCACACAACAAAGATTTAATCGCTTATTCTGATACCCTATTAGCTAATAGGGTATCCCGACTTAAAGAAAAAATAAAAAATCTTAAAAATCTTGGTTTTGATATTGATCTTAAAGATTGTAAAATATCGGGAAGCAAAGTACTTGGTTTACCACACCTTGTTAAAGCGCTCTCTTTAAAAGAGGTGAATATGAAGATTATTGATTTGTGGATAAAAAAAATGGCTCAAGAAAGTATCAATAATCTAATCATTAAAAAAAAGTATAATAAATTATTACAGGAAAAAAGAGAGCAGTACCCGTATACATTTCTAAAGGATACTATTTATGAAAAAAAAGATTCCACAAAAAATTCCCCCCTGCTTGACTTAGATAATGTAGTGCGCCTTATAAGAGGAGCGGGTGGTATAGCCAGTATTGCACATTGGATTTTTTCAAAAGAGACACTTAGTCTTACTACCATTGAAAAATTATTCAAAGAAAATAGATTGGATGGGGGGGAAATTGTTTTTGGGTTTGGTAATGGACGAAACGCAAACAAGGAGACAATGATTGATATGCGTTTAATGAGAAATTTAATTATCAAACATAATAAAATCCCAACCGGCGGTCCTGATATGCATCTTGAAGAAGACTTCAACTATTTTTCTGGCCAAAAATCATTAGCAAAGAAAACAATAGGACTAACTCAAAACATCATCAATAAAACCGATGTTGATATTAGGTTTTCATCCTTGTAATAGAGAATTTCGTAGTTTATTAACTTTTTAAGAAATTAATTCTGATTTGAGTTCCCTACCTCCCCCTAATACGTTATATCTATAATTCCTATTATGCCTAGATTATATTCTATTTTTAGTAGTTTTCTACACACAAGCATAGAAATTATGCTTTGTCTTATCCAAATTCCTTCCGGATTTTTTGAGATATTAGTATCAAAAAAGATTCATTCGTCCTCCAAAAAAATTATTATTCTATTACATGGATGGGGTACTCGTAATGTTATTTATCTTCCATTAAAATGGCAATTACAGAAAATGGGTTACCGGGTGATCACTCCAGATTTTGGGTGGCATATTATTGATATTAACAAAACAGTAGTGCATCTAAAAGAATTCATACATAGTAACCATTTAGAAAATATAACGTTTGTGGGGCATAGTGAGGGTGGTATTATTGCTCTTGCGTATGCAAAAGAAAATCCAAGCACGGTTAAAAAAATAATTACCATGGGCTCACCATTTCATGGAAGCCCCCATGCAAAACTTGCAAGTTTCTTCTCTCAAGCTGCAGAACAATTAAAACCAAACAGCTTATTTTTAAAAAAACTAGTAAGTAGCTTAGATAAAGATTTTTGGGCTAGTAAAATTTCTTGTGTCTATACTTCTTATGATGAAGTAGTACCCGCTCATTCAGCCTCTCTTCCTTTTGTTACTCAGGTAATAGACATCAAAAAAATTGGGCATTTTTCTTTTCTCTATTCTCCTGTTATGAAAAAAGTATTTTTGCGTATATTAATATAATGGGGCACCTAGGCCACCGCATCAAAATAACTCGAACATGTACATCTTATATTCACGCCATACTTATTTGAAAAAATCTGAGCGTAAATTGTCCAAGTTATTTTGCCCTACATTATCTTTTGAATTAGAACACATTTGTATTATATTCTCATTGGTCTAAATAAAATACACCAACCCCTCACACAAGGGTTGGTGTATTTAATTTTCCGTTAAGAGATTCTCTAAAATATACGAAAAACACGAGGACTCGATTCAAATAACTCTTCGCGATGAAGTCTGCATAATGGTTGGTCCACAATTGCCAACTGCTCGCACAGAAATTTATCTTTCAAAATATCCACAGCAACAGTAGAAATTTTTTTGTATCTATGGTAACTAGAGGAAAGTATTATCTTATTAAGATACAGATTCCGGATAGTAAAAATATTTTTCAAAAGTGGACTATCTTCTATTGGTTTTTTGCATTTCTTGCATAAAATTGGATTCTCTAAAAAACTATAATCAAAATATACAAGAACTAACCCATAATTAATTTTGAATTCTAAACTATCACTATAAATTCTGCTATCAATAGACATCATTCTTCCTCCTTAGTTTTTGTTTGAATAATTCTCTATCTCTATTATAGAATATACAGAAAAATATAGTTTTTACAATGACCCTCCTAATACATAAATTATAGGGGAATACAATTCACATCCCCCATAATTCATAATTCCATAATAACCCAATGCTATTCGAGTACTGCCTTCACCCGCCGAACCCCCGCCGCACATGCTTCTTCTTTTTTAATACGAAAGACTCCTTTAATTTCTTTTGTATTTTTTACATGGGGGCCACCACAGAGTTCGTTTGAATAAACCATTCCGGTATCATCCCTTACGCTATACACGGTGACCTGATCAGGATACTTTTCCCAAAAACTCCCCTCAACCCCTAATTCTTGAGCTGTCTTCTTGTCCATCACTTCAGTATAAATGGTGCATTCTTTTTGTATGGCTTCATTAACATACTCTTCAACTTTTTCAAGAATATCACGCTCAACTTTTTGTGGGTAGGTAAAATCAAAACGACTACGCTCTTCGGTAATATTTGATCCTGCCTGATGAACACCCTCACCAAGATATTTTCGCAAACCAGAAAGCATTACATGGGTAACAGTATGGAGCATTGTTGTCTTCTCACTCATATCAGCAAGCCCTCCTTTAAATTTCCCTATTGTACTTGTCCGCGAAAGTTCTTGGTGTGCTTTCATTTCATTATGAAAAGAATACTCATCTACCGTAATACCTTTTTCTTTAGCAAGTTCTTTTGTTAACTCCATAGGAAAACCATATGTAGAAAAAAGAATGAACGCATCATAACCCGAGATATTTTTTAATTTTTCAAATTCCTTAATCCCCTGCTTAAGCGTCTTCCTAAATTTCTCTTCTTCTTCTTGTATTGTAAGAAGAATATGCTCGCGCTGTGTACTTAAATTTATGTATGCATAACAATATTTTTCAATTACCACCTGAGCAATTTCTTGAAGTGAGCTCTCTCTTATATGAAGTATATCCGCATGTCGAACCGCCCGCCGTAGCAACCGACGAAGAACATACCCCTGATCTGTATTTGAAGGTACTACACCATCACCAATCAAAAATACCGCCGCACGAATATGGTCAGCAATAATTCTCTTTGATCGAATTCCTTCATTATCAACTATCAATTGTCCGGTATCAATTACCTTAATAATTGGCTCAAATAAATCTGTATCAAATACATTATTTTTTCCTTGTACCACAGACACGATACGCTCAAACCCAGAACCTGTATCGACATTTTGTTGGCTTAATTTATTTGTAATCTTCCCATCTTTTTTTTCATACTCCATAAAAACATCGTTCCAAATCTCCACAATATCTTGAATATTGTCTGCATGAATGAACGCTTCTTTTGTTAGTCCTGCGGTATGTTTTCCTGACACATCATAAAACATTTCGCTATCTGGGCCACATGGACCATTATCCCCTGGACTCCACCAATTTGATTTTGCGGACATAAAAAAAATTTTGACATCAGGATCATACCCAGCTTTTTCAAAAATTGTTTTCCAAATAGTGTACGCCTCTTCATCACGTGGAGCATTTGCATCTCCTTCAAACACTGTTACAAATAAACGACTCGGATCAAGCCCCAACCCCTCTTCTTTTGATATTAGAAACTCATAGCTCCACTCAATAGCATCCTTCTTAAAATAATCCCCTAATGACCAATTTCCCAACATCTCAAAAAAAGTACAATGGGTATTATCCCCCACCTCATCAATATCTCCTGTCCGCACACATTTTTGAACATTCACTAACCGTTGCGTTCCCATTGGATGCGACGCCCCCATAAGATATGGCACCAATGGCTGCATCCCCGCCGTATTAAAAAGTACTGACGGATCATTTTCCGGCACCAAAGAAGCCGACGGAAGAATAGTATGCCCCCGCTTCCTAAAAAATTCCAAAAAAAGTTTTCGTATATAATTTGATTGCATAACAAGACGTATCGTTTATAATTATAAAAAACAACAAATTTTAACTTTTCGCTTGTATTTTTACCTTTTTAATTTCGACTTATTCTACAAACTAGTCCGTACTATTTCATAGTACTTGCTTTCTAGTTTTGCTTATTCTCTATTTCTGATGGTGATACAAAAGGAAGTATGTTTTCTGAATCAGTAATAAGTTTTTTACAATTACTACAGTACACAACTGATGAAAGGTAGGCAAGAATCAGAATAGTAACACTACTAAAAACTAAAAAAATAGTACGGAGCCACCCCGGGAAACCCCCAAGAGTTACAATAATTATAAAAACTGATAAAAAAAGTATTACCGTATGTTTTGTCATATATAACAAATAGTATATCAAAATTATATATAAAATCAATAAAAACGAGCACACAAACAAAAGGAAGTGTACTCGTTTATGTCCCACATCACAAAGACATAAGAATTAGATTAGCGAGTTCGAGAAAAATAAAAAGACAAGATCAAATAGAAAAACCAATAAATTTTATTGATATAAAATTAAACAAAAAAGTCCAAATTATTAACGCTAAAAACGAGCTGATTAACTGTCAACTATGTTTAGTGGCTTGAACAGTCCTCTGTGAAAAATCATGGATTGGGAATTATGAATGATGATAATTCATATTCTCTATAATTCATGAATTTTAAACTTTTACTCACGGTATCTTCTGATTATTCGCCCTACTCCATAATAAAAAATAGCAACCATTATACTATAAAAAATAATTGGTGTGCTTAGAATATAGGTGAAAAGAGACAACAGGGCAAGCATAGCTTGAGAAAATAATTTATAGAGTGGATCAGCAAAACTAGGAACAGCTGCCTGTGTTCTGATATCTTTATTGGGGGTCACCGCATAACTTTTATTATCTTTTTTTATATACATACTGACACTATCTATTAAATGTGGAATATCTTTCATTGCATCAACCTCTACTGATTTATTTTTTTGTAGCTGACCAATCTGATCCCTTGTAGTCATTCTTAATTTCTCAAACAGAGTAACAGTTGCTCCTGCCGTACTTTTTACTGAATCAGGAAAAACAGAACCAACTGTTTGTACTGCATTACCAATAACAGTATTTCCATTATTAATAGTTTCTTGCTTATTTGTCTCTTGTTTTTTTGATTTATTGTTTTCTTGATTTATTCTTTCCTGCTGTATCTCTCGCTGTTTTTGTATCTCTGCTGCTTTTACTGTAGGATCAATTTCAACAAAGAATTCTGAACTTACTATTTCTGATTTTGCGAGAATAACCTGCTGTTTACCATTTACTCCATCAGAAAGAACGTCCTTAAAGCGAGCCTTGATGGTATGTTTTCCGGGAGTTGCTTTCCATTCAATAGAGGGCTCATGAACCCTATTATTTACCGAAAGAATAAAATTAGTCTTACCAATACTCATATTATTATCAAAAAACTCGACACTCCCCCTAATATCTTCAGTGCTTCCATTAAAAACAAATGTGTAGATACGAATTATTTCCCCTGCATAAAAATTATCTTTTGAATACCAAATCTTAAATGGCCCGAAACTACCATCATTCATAACTACCGGTGCAGCAAAAACCGTACTAAAAAAAATAAAATTTAATAAAAAAATAAATATAAATTGTCTCATAAAAAATTCAAAAGGATTTAAGATTTAAGATATCAGATTGCAAATTTAAGATTCAAGATTTTGATTGAAATTTAGAATTTATTCTTTAATTTACAGATTCAAAAGTTAACCATAGGTGAAATCAAAAAGATACCCAACAAAAAATAAAAATTGAGGGTATCTTTTTGAATCCTGATTCATCCCATAAACATGTTCTGACTAAACTTTAGGTGAACAAGATGTGGAACAAGACTCACAACCACCCTTGCATGTTGCAACTAAAACTATTGCAGAAATT
>Ga0213870_1001132_pt1 | contig 12195 bp, 10 predicted proteins | sample WICALVC2017_Meta_FD_160119 | JGI IMG/M metagenome (GOLD analysis project Ga0213870, IMG submission 160119) | Freshwater microbial communities from subterranean cave lake in Wind Cave National Park, South Dakota, United States - WICALVC2017 | ecosystem: Environmental > Aquatic > Deep subsurface >... | reverse complement strand
GTAATATTTTAGTGATTCTTGTTAATAAGAATATTACTAATAACAATTCTATTAATATTTAAATTATTATTAACATTATTAATAGAAAATATTAATAAAAATAGATAAATTTAAATAGTTAATTATACTAATAATTATAGCAAAAAATGTTAATAAGATGATATAATGGATTACAACCAACTGCTTGAAAACCGAAGGATAAGAGGCATGAAAATAATCAAATCTCAGAAGCTGAAATACAACGGTTCTGAGTGGATAGTGCCTTCTCAAAGTGGACACGGTTCTTACATAGTTAAATTGGAAAAGGACATGCCAACATGTTCGTGTCCAGATTACGAGAAAAGAAGGATTAAATGCAAACACCAGTTTGCAGTTGAAATAATCGTAAAGAAACAGATAGACCAAGAAGGAAATGTTACAGTCACCAAGAAGGTAACATACTCGCAAGAATGGAGTTCTTACGACAAGGCACAAATACAGCAAAAAGAGATGTTTCTGAAATTACTGAATGACTTGTGCAAGACAATACCCAACCCGACTTACTCATTCGGCAGACCACGAATGCCCCTAAGCGATATGATATTCTCATCCGCTTTGAAGGTATTCACTACATTCTCGCTAAGACGGTTTGCAACTGACATGAAGTTGGCTAAAGGCTTGGGATACATCGACAAGACACCTTACTTCACAACAGTAGCACGATATATGGAAAATCCTGAATTAACACCGATGCTGAAAGAATTAGTGACAATAACATCATTACCGCTAAAAGCCATAGAGCAAGACTTTACCATAGACTCAAGCGGGTTTACTACTACAAGATTTGCGAGATGGTTCGATTACAAATACGGCAAAGAGAAGGACAAGAGAATTTGGATTAAAGCCCAGTTGATGAGTGGTGTTAAGACGAACATAGTTACAGCAATAGAATTAACAATAACACCAGAACACGACTCCAAGTTTCTTCAACCCTTAATGATAAAGACCGCACAGCACTTTCAGATTAAAGAACTGTCCGCAGACATGGGCTACAGTTCAAGGGACAACCTAAACGCCATCAACGAAATAGGAGCTATGCCATATATCCCATTCAAAAAGAATACGACACCGAAAGCTTTGGGTTCAAGCACATGGCACAAGATGTGGTATTACTTCATGTATAAGTACGGCGAGTTCACAGAACACTACCACAAGAGGTCAAATGCTGAAACCGTCTTTCACATGATTAAATCAAAGTTTGGGGATGCAATCAGGAGCAAGACCGAAACCGCACAGATTAACGAAGTATTGCTAAAAGTCCTTTGCCATAACATCTGTGTTGTAATCCATGAGATGTTTGAACTCGGAATAGAGCCGAACTTTTTTGTTGCAAAAGTCTGATTTCTGTTGCAGAAGTCGGCTCTAATCCTTACTTATGCAACAAAGCTGATTATTGTTATGCCCAGGTCGCCTAACCTGGTAGGGCACTGGTTTGCTAAAGTTTGCAGACAACCAGCGTAGCTTGCTACTTGCGAGTTCAAATCTCGCCCTGGGCGCTCTTTTCTTAAATCAATTTACGAAGATTATCGACAGCAATTTGGCAAATTGAACAGGTTTATGCCTAGGAAATATTAATTTATATCGTAGATTAAAAGATTATTATGGTTGACAGACCACAGATAAAATTCTTTATAGTTTTTCTCACGGTTTTAGTTTCGTTGTCAGTAATGTCTGTTTCTGCATTAGCTCTTTTAACGCTTAACGCTACAGTTATTACCAATGCTGGCATTACCTACGGTGATACGGGATTTGGTGTCAATGTAAGTAATAGAACGGCGTATGAAGCTAATCGTAGTTATGCTTTTTCTGTAAATGTATCAAACGTTTCGTCGGTTAATGCTCAATTTCATAGTATTAATCTTACATTGTGTTACATAACTGGCAACTCATGCCGTAACTTCACATTTAGTTATAACGGAACAGGTGGCATGGCCACTTCTAATTTCACTAAAATCACTGCTGCAGGCGTGTATAATGCAAGTAGCGATGCCACTACAAGATTGCAGAATGTATCCTATGTGACTGTTAACTTCACTCAGGCTCAATTGGGTCCTGCCGGCAATTATAATATTACATGGTCTGCTGGTGTCAATACTACCATTGCCGATTATAACGTTTCAACCACAGAAGTCTTCAACATATCCGTGGCTGCTGTTAACTTAACATTGAAAGCCAACAATACGGATGGCAATCACACAATCAAGTTCGTCGGGACAAGTGGCGTACAATTCAAAGCCTCATTTAACTCCAGCAATACCAACAGCACAGGTGAACAATTATTCATCCAACTCGATACCAATATCACAGGTTGGGTTGTGTCTGTCGCTGCTAGGACAAACATGACAAATATCACACTAATCAACGAAACTGTCCTGGCCAGGCTCTCTAACAGATTATATAACATAACAGCATCTTGGCCAGGCAATGAAAACATTACTGCTCAAGCAGTTACTATTTTCCTCACAGTCGGTCCGGCAGGAGGAGCAACATTGACACTTAATGCTACTGCAGTTAGTGAACAGGGTCTTAATAATCCAGCCGGTAATATGACGTTTGGTTTAAATGTCAGCAACAGAACAGCATATGAGGCCAACCGCAGTTATAGCTTCGGTGTAAATATAACAAACGGGACTGATGCTATCGCATCAAACGTTACTTTTACGCTATGTTACATAACTGGCAATTCATGCCGTAACTTTACAGCCAGCATTAACGGTTCTAATGCCAATGGTCTTGGAAACATAGCTACTTCCAATCTTACCAAAGTCCAATCTTGGGGCGCAATAAATCAAACTGTTGGTGACTCTAAAAACATAACTCGTGTTACCATCAACTTCACCCAATCACAATTGGGTCCAACCGGTAATTATAACTTCACATGGTCTGCTTGGATTAACGATAGTATACAGGATTACGGATTCGGTTTCTCTAACACTTCATCCACAGAAGTCTTCAACATATCTAAAGCTGGGCTTAACATAACGCTTAGGGTGAATGGCACGGCTGGAAGCAGGACTTGTGGAGATAGTTTCACATGCTCAGCCGCCGCATCAAATCCATACAATTTTGATGATAATGCAGCTATACTGAATATCTCTGCGGTATTTAACACGTCAGTCATAAACAGCAGTAGCGATAAAATTTACATTGAAATCTTTACTAATATTTCAGGGTGGGTAGTGGCTACCGCAAATCTCACAAACGATGTTATAACAGGGTTTAATCAAAGTACTCTACCAAAGATAGCCAATACTACATATAACATAACGGCATATTATTCTGGAAACGAAAACATATCTGCAGTATCGATTACAGTCCATGCTGCGGCACGAGACAATCAACGTCCAAGCATAACTATAAGCAAACCGGTTGCAAAATCCGCTTTCACCGAAAATTCGATGATACTTAATTTTGGCGTTGGTGACAATTCCGTCGATGCAAACACCTGCGACTATAAGGTTGATAGCGGAAGCTTCAAGAGTGCAACCGCATCAAAAGACATAAGCATAATTGATTTGTCTGCTGGAGATCATACAATTCTTGTAAGATGCGATGACGCATCAAGCAACCGTGAAGAAAATACGGTAAAGTTCTCAGTTAACCTTATTGGCACACCAGGAGGCGTGCCTTCAGCAGCTTCAGCACCAATCGTATCAACACCAAGCGAAGATAAGGCCAAGGTGTATATACCGAAAGTTGCTGCAAACAAAGAGACTGTAGTGCCGATAGATAAGGGAGATGTGACTGCGGTATCACTACTCGTTAACAGTCCTGTGAACTCTATTTATATTGATGTAAATAGGCTGGATGCAAAGCCAGCAGACATATCAGATGCTCCAGGAAAGATATTCAGATATCTGGACATAAAGGCTTCAGGATTGACTGCAAATGTGCTGGATAAAGCCAAGATCAAGTTCAAAGTTGCCAAAAGCTGGATTGCTGAAAACAGCGCAGACGCAACCAAGATATACCTGAATAGATTTGCAGATGGGACTTGGAACAGGTTGGGTACAACCAAGGATTCGGAAGATGCGAACAGCATAGTCTATTTAGCTGAATCGCCCGGATTTTCAACGTTTGCAATCTCATATGAAGAAGCTGCACCATCTCAGCCGACACCAGCACCAGCTCCAACACCTACGCCAGCTCCTGCACCAACACCATCCCCAACACCAACACCACCAGCTGCAATTCCAAGAGGTACTGTGCCAGACTTAAAAATAATAGGAATAGTAGTTGTTATTGCCATCATAGTAGTGGTTTTGTTAAAAATAACAAGTGGTGGTAGGAAGATATTTAAATACAATTATCAAAAAAAAACAAATATCATTTAATGGTAAATGAATGGCTATTGCTTCTGGAAATACCTCTGATACTAGGAATAATTTCAGTAGCGACACAATCTGGGTTTTTTGTACCATTGCCTATGGAAACAGTTAGGAAGATTTTGAGATCAGCTAAGATTAAGAAAAATGATGTACTTTATGATTTGGGGTCAGGCGATGGTAGGATAGTAATTACAGCAGCTAAGGAATATGGAATTAAAACTGTTGGTATAGAGAAAAATTCTATACTACAGTGGTTATCAAAATGGAATCTTAAAAGACATAGCGTATTGGATAGAGTAAAATTGATTAAAGATGATTTTTTTAAACATGACTTATCTGATGCAAATGTTGTTATAGTATACCTAACACCCAGACTGAATGCTAAGTTAAAACCTAAATTAGAAAGAGAGTTGAGGAAAGGTTCAAGGGTGATATCAGCTTCGCATGTTTTTAAAGGCTGGAAGGAGGTTGCTAAAATAAAGACAGGACATTTTCACAGTTACTTGTATCAAAGATAGAATGGTTATGTCACACGTGTGACACCTAGTGTGATACATATCACGCTTAAGTAAAAATTATTTTCTAGCAATCGTCAAAAAATTATTTCCATTCCCACTTTCCAAGAATTTTATCAGTTGAAAATTGGTTGATTTCAAAAAATTTTTAGCCTCTTTTGTAGCAAACCCCCTTATTTTTGAATTTTCTTCATAAACACTCCTTTTGTCATTCTGGATAAGCTCGTATGCAACTTTCCAGACCGCTATTGCCGGGTTTTTTATTTCCGGTATTAATGTAGAAGTTTTCTTGATCTTTAAATTCTCATTTTCGACTTTCGTTATTGTGCTGCCATTTTTTTCCAAAAGCCTGAGTGAATTTATATTTTCCAACAAAATTATGCCCCCGTATTTCAAATTCCTGTAAAAGCTTTCGAATGCAGAATGCACATCCTTATCGTCAGTAAAATACGAAAATGTGTCTCCCAGGCAGATTATTGCATCAAATCTTCCATTGGAATTCAATTTCTTTACATCGCCACCTATGACGTTTGCAAACGATAGGTATTTTCTTATGTAATTTTTCATATCGTCTGATGTTGCGAAGATTGTTACATTAAACCCCTTTCTAATTAGCTCATTGGCTATACCAACGCATCCAACTATTAACAAATTCTTAGCAGATATTTTCTTCAATTCGTTTATTATATTTTCAGCAATTCCCCTATTGTCCAGATGCAAATCATAAAATGCATATTTAGCATGCACCAAATCCAGCTGCTGCAGGAAATTCATATAATTAATTAGCTTATTTATATAATTTGATTAATGGGTTTGTAGTCTAGCGGTTAGGACGGCGCGTTGACGAAGACTTTCAGAATCGCGTAAACCCCAGTTCGAATCTGGGCAGACCCATAATTACAAAGACTCTATATTTTTAATCCAAAATTCCATCAATCTACATAATGGTATGGAAAATAACCTAATATTCATACTACCGTTTTTCGATTTTTGTTTTGGGTTTTTCTTAATTCTGATATTTGGACTATTAAAATTTTCGATAGGAATATTAGTAACACTCTGCCAAAATTTGGTTGACTCTTTAATGAATTGAAGTTTTTCATATCCGCTACAGGAAATTTGTATTCTCGCTTTACATTTCCACTTTTCAAATCCGAGTTGCTCAAGAAAATTTAGAAAACAATTGATTAAAACTGGGTCACTATTTATTATTTCTATACCATCTTTGTTAATTACTCCAGACTTACCCGAAGAAAAATATTTTATCGTCTACAAAACGTTTAATCTCTAAAGAACTTTTTCTGTTGCTTTTGAAAATAAACTTTATGAGTAATTTATTGCTAAATATTTCTTTATCTAAAATACAACTATCATTATAAGTTTCTATTTTATCTGGTATTATTTTTAGTAGGTCCATATCTAACACGTTTTAATACAATTAATATTGTATATATAATAAACTACAAGTATTTAAACGTTTCTGTTTTAATTCGAATTATCAAAATTCAAAAATCCTATTCTCCCTCAAGATTGCCAAAATATCAGAAAAAACCTTTTCCTTACCTTGATTGGCATTAATCATATGCCAGCCAAACTCCCTCCCAATTTCAATAAACCTCTTCCTCACCTTTTCCATAAGCCTTGCATCCACCTCATGTATATGCCTATCTTCCCTAGCAAATGCAAACCTTTCCCCGTCAAGAAGAATTCCTATATCCTCCTTCATCAATGTCGAATTGATTGTCTTCAACCAATTGTAATCAGCACCCTTAGCCGAGCCCCATGACAACCCAGTTCCGATATAATCTTCGGCAACAACATTTATCTCATGCATCAACTTTCTCTTTAAAATCGATTGGAACTGCAGTCTATTGACAGTAAACCACATCTGCAACTCCTCTTCGGAGATTTCCTGCTTATCACTTCTAAGAACACTGTCTAAAAAAGGTCCGGATGGCTTGATGTCATAAATAGGATACTTCACATAATCGGCCTTCAACCCTTTGATTAGAAAATATTGAGCCACGTTCTTGGCTTGCGTTGTTTTCCCGATATTGTTAATCCCATAAATGACAATAAACTTACCCCGCATAGTGAAGATTATTGCATGCCATTTATTTAAATAGCGATAACAAATTTTTAATATGGTTGTGGAATTAACTAGTGCTGCTGTAGAACCTATTGCTAGGTTAATAGTTGCGGCAATATTGGGGGCAGTAGTTGGATTGGAAAGGCAATTGACAAACAAGCCAGTCGGGTTAAGGACTTATATGCTTGTTTCTTTAGGAGCTGCATTATTTACAGTGATTTCAACATTAGAGTTTCAAGGAGACTCCGCAAGAATCGCCGGTGGAATAGTAACAGGCATAGGTTTCCTAGGCGCAGGCAGTATCATTGCCACAAGAGGGCAAGTTCACGGTGTCACTACCGCAGCAAGCTTATGGGCTGTAGCTGGTATAGGATTGGCTGCAGGCTCTGGAAACTATCTGTTGGCTATAGTGGCGGCTATTTTAGTTTTCCTTATTTTGCGTTTAAAATCAGTAATAAAAAAATTTGAATAATTAATACTCAAAACATCTAAAGCTATAAAAATTTAATTGATGATGGCAAAATTCAAAAAAACAATTTCGGATACCATAAAGTCACTTAGGCGCTCCAATAACGTTTTGTGCGTATGAAGACGCGTTCTGCTTCTAAAATATTTCTCATTATATCATCATCATCCTTATGATACTTTCCCAAAATTCTTTTAGCAGTTGTAGGACCAACGCCCCTCCCAGCCATCGCCAATGCAGCCTTTCTTCTATAGACTAAAAATATTTCTGCGCGCTGCTTGATCCTCTCATACTTTGTCATCTCCTCTTGCGTCAATGGCACTTTCCTCAAGGCCTTTTTGATAATCTTAGTCGCTCCAGTCCATTGATGTTTTAACACAGCTAATGTCCTTGCCTCGCACTTCCTGCATTTCAAATCGTCTTGCACATCCTTTACTAAAAAGACTTGATCCCAATCACCGCAGTTAACACACACCAATCTTATCTTGGTATTCAACAGCCTATGTTTGAACAATTCAAAAATCTCAAGGTCAGGCTTTTCAGGTCCTATGACTTCTGCATACTTGTGCCTAACCCCAATCTTACCCAAAGGCGATAAGCCAGGTTTGAAAACCATCGAAATTTCTTTGTTCTGTATTTTCCTTAAAATGTCAATCGTTTTTTCCACATCAAGCTTTTCAGTCTCCAACTCCTTCAACGTCTCCTTGTGTATAGGTGTTCCAGCAAAATCATCTATAATTCTTTGCATCCTCATCTTTCCAAACTCAGCATCCCTTGATATCGCACCAAACCTTTTTGCCACATGGACGAACTTCCACTGGAATAATTCACTTTTAGTTAGACTCATCTCCAGATAACTCTGCAAATGCTCTGGATTGGTGTTGAAGAGAACTTCTTTGATTAAATTAACATTCTTCTGCTGGAATTGTATCATTATCCTGTAAGGATCAGTCTTCAACCCAACAGAACCAACTCTACTGGTTAGTAACGCAACAATAAACCTGCCCAAAGTTTCATTGACATTCGTCCCACAGCATGTATGGATGACCGCAAGATTCTCGAAATCTTCTATCAGAATTGTTTTGTCATCAGGAACCACCCCAAACTTCATTTGACTTTTTACAACCCTCACCATATCCTTAGCACAATTCTCATCAACAGGATACAATTGCATTATTTCATAAACAGTCTCGCTTTCACTTTTCTTTTCCTTCAGCTTGTCTTTAATTATAGCTCTTAATCTACCTACCTCTTGGGCAACATCATACAGAACAGGAATCAATTCACCCTCCCAGCCCGGTATCGCCGCTTCAATATCCTCCACAGGCTCAACCATCACCTTATCACCTTCCACAGTAATTATCCTCCAAGGCTGGCCTTTGACTATGAATGTCGTGTTTGGTTCGCCATGCAATGCAATGAATTCTTCATCCAAAACACCGACAAAGGAATTGTCAATCATGTTGAACACCCTGTATTGTTTTAAATTGGGAATCGTAGAAAGATTTTCGAAATAGTAGCTGAATCCCCTTGTCTTCTTCCTTATAGAGCCATCTAGAAAAACCAATCCCAATCTGTCCAACTGTTTGCATACTTCCAAAAACTCTGCGTATGGTAAATCCTTGTAAGGATACGCACGCTTCACTATTTGATAAGCCTTCTCCAACTCAATACTCCCAAAGTCGAACGTCAGTCCTATCAACTGATGAGCCAAAACATCATATGAATTTTTATGGAAAACCAAAGGCTCCAATTCATTGCTCAACGCTTTTCTTGCTATCACAGCCGACTCAAATACATCATCTTCATCGGCAGTGATTATCACACCTTTACTAACTTTGGACAGTTCATGTCCGCTTCTGCCCACTCTCTGGATTAGTTGCGTTACCTGACGTGGGGACATGTATTGCAGAACCAAATCAACAGCACCTATGTCTATTCCCAACTGCAGGCTGCTTGTAGCTATTAGTGATTTTAATGTCTCGTTCTTGAAATCCTTCTCAGCTTTAATCCTAACTTCCTTGCTCAAAGAGCTGTGATGAATTTCTGTTGGAAACGTTTTATCCAACATTTTTATTCTACTAGCAAGTATCTCGGCAAAATCTCTCGTGTTTGTAAACACCAAAGTAGCTCTAGATTTTTTTATCAGATCCATCATAGTCCTTAGTCTCGCGGCAGTTTCCTTGGACGAGAATATTTTTGTAGCTATTTTGCTGTCTTCTGACTTGGGTTTTGGATTTATCGCTTTTATCTCAACTTTTTTCAATATGTCTGCTTTGACCACATTCACAACCCTTCCGCCAGAAAAGAACGCTCCAACCTCCTCAGGTTGTGCAACGGTTGCTGACAGCATAATCAACTGGAAATCCCCGCACAATTCCCTTATCCTCTCCAGCGCTACAGCAAGCTGGACACCTCGTTTGGAATCAACTGTCTCATGGATCTCGTCCAATATAAGATATTTCACATTTCTCAAAAGTTCCCTGATCCTCTTTCCTGTAAGCATAGGCTGCAACTGTTCCAGCGTAGTTATCATGATGTCAGGAGGGAATTCTATCTGCAATTGCCTTTCATATGGTGATGTGTCGCCATGTCTGACTGAAACTTCCAATTCCAATTCCTTCCCCCACCACAACATCCTGTCCACCATATCTCTGTTGAGTGCACGCATGGGTGTTACATAAAGAGTGCTAACCGGTTTTGGTTTATCGTTTATGATTTTGTCGAAAATTTTTAGCAATGCCGCTTCGGTTTTTCCAGAGCCAGTCGGAGCAATGATTAATGTGTTTAATCCAGATGCCACGGATGGTATTGCCAATTTCTGTGGCAATGTCGGTTCTTTGAATCTTTTTTGTACTACCTTTTGCAGTTGCGGACTAAGGGTTTCAAATACCATTGATACCAGCCCTTCTCAATTTTACTTCAAGTTGTGAGAAGCTTTTGAAAAGAATAGTTTTAATTCCAACAGCCCTCGCACCTTTCAAATAGCTTTCTTTGTCGTCAATGAAAATGCACTCATTCGGTTTTAATTTCAATTTCTTCAATGCATGCAGGAATATCTTTGGAGAAGGCTTCTTCAGTCCGATTTTGTAGGATAGGAAAACAGGTTTGAATATTTTGTATCTTCCTTTCGTCTTGTTGTATTCTGCCATCTTTCTGGAGACATTAGTCAATACAGGAACTCTGTAGCCAATTTCATTTAGCCTCTTGACTAAGCTCCTCATTTTCGGATTAAACTCTAATCTTAGAGTGCACTCCTTCCAAATTTTGCGATGGTCTGAAAATCCAACATCCCTTTTTTTTAACTTCCTTTTCAGCAGTTCCCAATATTCATAGAAAGTTATGCTATCATCGTCCATCAAGTCAAGAAGCTCGTCTGTAACCGGTTCCACACTTTTATATGAGGTGCCAAACTGTTTTCCAGTTTCCCTTGCAATCAATGGCGCTATTCTTGGACACATCACCCCATAGTAATCAAAAATGATTGCTTTAATCACTAGTCTCACCACTAAGCAGGAGAGGAGTATATACCATTATATGTCCAAGTCGCATAAGTGAAATCATGGATAGAGCGACTCTTAATAAAATACTAAAGCGCCTTAATAAACGTTATCATATCGAAGTTAGAAAAGAAAGACCATTTGAGGTTTTGATACACGGTTTATTGTCGCATAGGACCAAAGACGAAACAACATTTCCCGCGCAAGAGCGATTATTGAAAGCAGCAGACACTCCAGAAAAAATGTTGAAGTTATCTCCAAAGAAAATGCAAAAACTCATATACCCTGTAGGATTTTATCGCCAGAAGTCAAAAAATATTTTGAAAACATGCAAGATGCTTGTAGAAAAATATGGTGGAAAAGTTCCAAGAGCAAAAGAAGAATTGATGCAATTGCCTGGAGTTGGGGAGAAGACGAGTGATATTGTACTATTGTTTGCTTATGGACAAAATGTTATACCCGTTGATTCGCATCTCGATACAATTTCCAAGCGTTGGCACATCGCTGATAAAAAAGACAAACCAGAAATTATCAGAGAGAAATTGCATAAGTTGATCCCAAAGAATAGAGCAATAGTCAATCAATTGTTAGTTCAGTTTGGAAAAGTTATCTGTAAATCTCCTATGCCTAAATGTTATATGTGTCCTGTTGAGAATCTATGCCCATATGAAAACAAGAATCTTTGAAAAGTCTGGATTCATTACTTCAGTCCATTAGCTGCATCCCTAATAGCATTTTCCACATTTCTATCTTTCACAATTCCAGAGCTAACCAAAACACCAACTACCCCCAACTCCAATGCCTTTTCTATATCCTCCCTAGTCTTAATTCCAGCTCCGCATAAAACCTCAACATTTTTTGATACACTTTTGACTGCATTGATGCTATCAGTCACAATTTTAGGGTTTGCAGTAGACACAGAAACTTTACCACCAATAAGCTCTGACGGTTCTATAGCAATAAAATCAGGCTGAAATCTTGCATACTCTCTAGCTTCATTTATGTTGGCAACACAAACAACAGAAATCAATTCATTCTGCCTGCATCTTTCTACACAAGTCTTCACATCATTGGGTGATAATCTTTTTTCCGAATGGTTAATCAAAGTGCCAACAGCACCGCATCTCTTTATCTCTTCAGCAACCACACTGCCTGTGTGAGCTCCTGGTTCATAAGGGTCTATACTTTGAGAAAATGTCGGTAGGATTTTTGATACTTCTTTCAAAATCAAATGCGACGGCGCTACAGCAATACTTAC
>Ga0213870_1001131_pt1 | contig 12199 bp, 5 predicted proteins | sample WICALVC2017_Meta_FD_160119 | JGI IMG/M metagenome (GOLD analysis project Ga0213870, IMG submission 160119) | Freshwater microbial communities from subterranean cave lake in Wind Cave National Park, South Dakota, United States - WICALVC2017 | ecosystem: Environmental > Aquatic > Deep subsurface >... | reverse complement strand
GATTTCAGCTGTTCGTTCATTTTCATGCGAAAGTTTTATATAATCGCTTTATACAACTGTGAATATGGCTAAAAAACATAAAAAAATCAACAAGGAACAATTGATAGCTGAAATAGAGGAATCTATGAGAGATCCTGAATTCAGGAAAGGTATTAAGCAGTTCGTTAAAGTTACTTCTTGCTAAGATCATTTTTAAATTCCTCATATGATTCAAAAGATGGTGTTTTTAATTTCTTTATTTTATTTACCAATTCGTAACTTTTGACAGACTTATCACTTATCATAGTTCTATTATCTTCAGAGTAAATTATATCTAGCCCATTGATTGTAGCTGTAGAAACTATTCTAAAATCATTTATTATTTCTTCCCTAGATTTAAGACCTTCAAATTGCTTATAAGCAAGATAGTAGGCTTCTGCAGTATCTTTAATGACTTCTGTGGTTTTCAGTTGATGATTTTTCACAATAGTATCATAAAGATTAAGGAGCAATAATCTAATTTTGACCTTTTTATTTTCCGACACCATTATTTTTTTCTTTGGAGTATCTCTTAATTCCTTTCGTATTAGATCAGTTCCATATATCACTAAATTTGTCTTTGACGATCTTTCTAATACAAAGTTCATATCCATTTTTTCAATAATCTTTCCATATATGTTTGAGTCCAAAATTACTCTTTTCATTTTACTTCTGGAGCTGGAACATTTTTTGAATATGAATCAAGGCCTGCAATCAGCAAAACCTTGTCGTCTTCAGTCGCTGTTGGCTCCTGCGCAATGGCATGGAACACGATTTCTTTTGCTCCTTTTATATCATCTTTGGCTGGCTTCCATGCTCCTGAATAGCCGCCTATCATTTCCTCTTTATTCACAAGATAAATCGTGACATCATATGTTATATCCTTTCCTGCCGGCAGTTTAAGCGGCAAATCCAAGTCTTTTGGATATGTAACAAAACTTTCAAATCCTGTTTCATTGCTTGATATGAATATTGAAGCTTTCTCATCTTTGCTTAGCTCCTGAGCAACACTTGGGTCTGAAATTGAATGCTTTACAACTTTGTAATTACTGAATTCCTTGATTGGCTCCATAAATAATATGTAAGACCTGTCAGCATCTGTCTGTATGAAAGCCTGCGCATCCTGATAGCTTTCCTTTGCCCCTTTTATCACTCCATTAAAGCAGAATGGAAATCTTTTTACAATTCCTGATGCTGCTCCCAGGCTCAGCCAATCGCTTTTTCCCATATCACAGTAAAACCTGCCGCATACAAAAGTCAAGTTTACATTCTGCAAGTCTTCTCCAGTGGCATTGTCAACCGTGAATATTGTAATTTGATTTTGAAGATTGTTGCAGTACTCTTCAGATGACGCTTCATCAAGTGTTTCAAACAAAGTTGTGCCTTTGTTCACTCTGTTAGGCTGGTTATGGTCTACATCCACAATGAACGCAAAATTAAACTGGTAGCGCTTGTTTTTTGCAGCATCCTGCTCGAAAATAGTGACCAAGACTGGATATTTTATGTCGTATGTGAAATGCCATATCTGCAAGCAAAAGAATTTCAGCATTTCAGTTCCTTTCTGGGCATTTGACTTAAGCAAGCCATTTTGCACAGGCCTCGCATAAAGTGTTAAAGGCCAATCATCGTAAGTAAAAGCAACTTTCATGTCCTTGTATCTTTTTGAGTCTTTTGTAATTTCCCAGACATAATGGCTTTGGAAATATGTTTGTGAATAGATGTCCTTGCCATTTGGATTTGGAACATATATATTTGGATTATAGTCTGTATCTTTTATCCTTATATAAGGCAGATTAACCCTTAACAAATTTCTCAGCTTTTCCTTTATGTCTGAAAGCTGCCACACCTTTCCTTCGCAGCTAACATCAACATCTGTTGTCGGAATCTCTGTGTCCATTGAGTACAAGTCTATTGTTCGCTGCTCAAGGAAATAGTTTTTGTTTTCCATGTCCATCATCAGCTTTGCAAGCTCATAGACTTTCTTAAATCTTATCTGGGATTTGTAGATGAAATTTTCCACATTGATTTTTGAATTTGTATTTTTTTCTATTATTTCTAGCTGATACTTTAATTTGACAGTTGTATCATCTTCATTGAAAAACACATCAACAACAGGCTCTTTCAATGCGTTAATCTCAAAGCTATCCTTGAAAGGCTCAAAATTATTCAAGCAAACTCTTAATTGAGTTTTTACATGGCTTCTCAATTGCTGCTTTATGAAGTCTTCTGGCGGAGCTGCTTCAATCCCATTGTACCACCAGTACGGAATTTTGTAGCCCGATGCCGGAAGGGTTGAAAGATAAGTTCTTGGATCATTTCTTATTTTTTCAGGCAAGTTTATGTACCCTCCTGTCAATCCAATTGTTTCTAATCCATCCTCAGCAGCGCTTTTCACACAATTTTCCACATATGCTTTTATCGGAACTATTTCCTGCGGAACTTTTTCCTCAAATTCATCTGCAACCTGGCTTTGATAGACAAAATAAAATATTCCAAGCAGCAAAATAATAGTTGCAGCTATCAAAAATACTGTTATTTGTGCCTTCCTATCTATACCTCTTTTTTTCATCTTAATTTATTTGATTTAATTTGTTTGCTTTGTTTTATGTCTTTAATGCTGTTACTATGCGGGGCACCCATTTCAGTTTACTGCACATGGGTCGCATATTTTTGATTTATTTTTTATTTATTGATTTTTATTTTTATTTGAAATTTTTTATTATTGTTTATGTTTTATTGAATCGTTTTTTCATTGTTATTTTCCTTATTGAATATTTTATTCCATTATTAGTTTAGTTAATGTTTTCGTCAATGCAAACATTTTGTTTTTTGTTATAATTTTGTTTCTGTCTTAACGCATTAAATTCTAAAATTAATATTTAAAAATCAAAAAACTATGATTCATTTTTTTTATTCAACTCCTTGAGGTTTATTTTACTTAAATCAATCTCAACATAATCTTTTTCTGTTAAATTCAGTAATTTTACAATGTCAGAAGGAACTCTAACTACTAGGCCGCCGCTGGTTTTCATCAGCTTTTTCGTGTATTTCATGTTATATATGAAATATATTTATTTTATATATAAAACAGTATGGAAAAAGATATATTTATATATAAATCATATATAGTGTTTATAAAGCTTTCTGTTTATCCTGCACTGCTAGAACAAGTGTTGAAGCATAATATCTTAAGAAAGCAATATAGAATAAAATAATAATACCTATGAGAACTTGAGCATACTTAAACGTCAAGTAGCTGCTTAATTTCGCAATAATAAAAAATACAAGAAATATTATGATGTATGGGGGCAGAAATAAATGAATCTTAGCTATATTTAGCTTAATAGATTTTGAAATTGCCTTAAATGACTGCTCTTTCATAAAAATAGTATAAAGGGTGTTTGTAAAATAAAGCGCAATGATTATTACTGCTGCCATGAATATCATGACTAATTGTATCTGAACAAAAACTGAAATTAGCAATATTAAAATAATCCAAAAACTCATCCATATAAGATTCAAGCCCAAAAATTTTGAGATTAAATTAAATGAAATCTTTGTTTTTGCAGTTTTTGCCCATATAATTCCTTTTAATATGCTGGCTAAGAAGATTATTGCAATTAATAATAAAATAAATGAAAAAATGATTAGATAATAGAATGACTTTGCCTCAGCAGCCAATTGGGTTGCCTGCTCAATGCCTAAAGCTGTTATATCCGGTGGAAGATTAAATGCCTGCATTTTTTCCTGAATTCTTCTGAACCAGAAAAAAACAAGAAATCCCGATGAAATATAAAAGATAATATCTAAAACGACATTTAAAATAATATTTATGTCTATGTTTTTTATTGAAGAAGAAAGTATCTCATTATTCCACTCAAGATAATTTTTTTTGGTTTGTTTTGTTTTTTTCATATTTAAAAAATTTAAACTATTTCAGAAATCATTCAAATCAGCATCGCTTCCTGCTGGAGCTGTTGTTCCTAATTCAATAGTTGTTGGCTCGCCTGTAGACTGGACTATTGTGTTGCACAATGCCCATCTGCCGCTTATTTTATTTTCTTCTTTCAGTTTCCATTTTATTGGAATTTTGTCAAATGTTAGGCAGACTTTATCGTACACATTCTTGGTGCTCTTGACTATAGCTTGCGAACCTGCCCTTCCAAATGATGAGCCTCTCTTTATGCTTATATCTTTTTTGAATAATTTTATTCCTTGGTTTGGCTGCTTGCCTTGCGGAACTATTAAAACATTGATTGTCATATTTTCAGGCGCCCTTACATCTTTTTCAAAGTCGCCATTTCTCACATTAAATGTTATTTTGTAGATGAAATTAGTAAATCCTGTTTCATTTACTATCGGCTGTGTTCTTGTTGCTTCTATATGAGCGCCAATCTGAGCCAGTCCCTGCGGAGTTTCTGCGTAAGCAACTCCTTCCTGCGAGCCGTCAATTCTAGATGCGCATATCTTGCTTGTCCAGCTTTCTATACCCAAGTAATTTTCCGAGAAGAACCTGTCAACTGAATTTCTCCATTCCAATAATTTGTCATCGTCAATGAACAAAGTTGCATAATAGCTCAAGCCTCTGAATTCTGTGAAAACTCTTTCTACATCTCTGAAGAAGCGCTGTGAAGCTAGTTGAGTTGGGGTGTAGCCTGTCGTTACTTTTACTAATTCTTCAAGATCTTTTTTATTTTCTTTTGTTATTACCTTTTCAACATCTTCCTTCTTTGCTTCCACAACTTTTCCTTTATTGTCAGTTGTGTAGAATTTGCCATCATTAACATTATAATATATATTGGGAGCTCTATTAAGTTGCGCCATTCCATAGAATGGATTACTTCTATCTGTAACTCTTTTTAATATTAATGTGCTCTGAGTTACCATAAAGTCGCTATTTGCATCTTTTTTTGTCGAACTAACAATAATTTCGTCACGCACGTACTCTATTCTGGTACCAGTTAAACCATCTTGACTTCTCGTATCAAATTTCGTTACTATGCTCGAGCCATCTTCGAGAATTGCATAAGTTGTAGCAGACGCGCCTTTTCCAAGATGCACATAGGTAGTTCCAGCCTGTTCGTTTTTGGCTATTCTTACATCTCCTTTGTAGGTTATTCTTTCTTTTCCATTTAGGCTTACTGTTCTTGTAACTATTCCGTCTCGTATCACAGCTATCGAGGTATCAGTTAAACTCTGCAATATCCTATTTCCTGATTGTAATGTTCCATCTTTGTTTAATACTGGATTTACAAAATTCTCCTCTGCTGCGACTATTAAAAATCTGTTTGTCTTCTCTTTAAGCTGTCCTTGTATATTAGTCCATGATTTGCCGTCGAGAGCGAGAGTTTGTCCGTTTCTGGCTGTGTATACAACCCTATCTAACGTTGTTCCTTTAGAAGTCGATGTCATTAGTGTGCCATCAACAAATCTTACTTCATCAATTGTCTCTGAATTATCTGTGTTTACCCCTATTTCTCTTATCGTTCTAATCTCACCTGTGAATCCCCCACTTCCGTCTCCTTGTTTTATTACCGTAGTTCTAGTCAAAACACCTTTTGAATCAATGCTTTCTTCCTGCATTGCTTGAGTGCCATCGTTATTTACCTGAACAATTCTTGTTTTTCCGTTTTCTGACAATGCTAATCCGAAGCCACCGTCAATTTCTCTCACTGTTCCGTCCCAGTTTGTTTCTGTTATTGTGCCGAGAATATCTTTATTTATTATATAAGTTTTACCTCCAACTTCAATTATTTGCTGTCCATCTTTGCTTGGAGCATAAACCTTGACATCTTGGCCATTCGCATTAACCCCATCAATTATCGGCTTCTCTGCAATTGTAATTCCTGGGCGTATTCCAGTGGCTGCAATTCCCTGCATGCCAAGAAGTTTCTTTCTATCTCCTGTTTGTGGATTTATAATTTCATTTGCCGCCATTGTTATTTTTTCTCCACCTTCTAATGTTACAGTAACCGCTTGCGTACTGGGATCTATTTGTGTATCGGTAACTTTTTTACCTTTCACTGATTGGCCTTTCTGAATCTGTGAAGGCTGTACAAATCCCTGAGGCAATGTTATTGCAGGAGTTGTCTGTGCTTGAGGTGGTGTTTGTAACTGTGGATTTGCTCTCCTAGCTTCTTCAGCGGTATCATAAGTTCCAATTGTCTTGCCGCTGCTGTCTATTACTACCCATTTGTTGCCGCTAATTTGGAGCCGCAGTGTCGGTGTAGGTGCTTGACCTTGTGCCGGAGTTATTACAGGTGGAGGTTCGGAACCTAAAGGTCTGCCTATGCTCGTAATAATTTCTTGAAGATCTCTCACTTCGTTAATTTTATTGACAGTTGCTACGTCTGCATTTCCAGTTTGAGTTAATCCATATCTTTGCTGGAATGTTTTTACATCAGAAAATCCTAATTTAGTAAGCATTTCTTTTAATTGAGGATTATCGGCTGGGGTTGTACTGGCACCAGTGGGAACAGTAAGTCTTGGTGGATAGGTTATTATGGGAGCTGAAGTCACAGCAGGAGCTTTACTTGCTGCTTCTCCTGTTTTTGGACCTATTTTGCCATCTACATCTTGTCCTGAAAATCCTAATTTTTTCTGATAAGCTGCCACATATTCTGGTATTGTAAGAACTTCCTCGGCTGCTTGCTGGCTTAAGCCCTCAACCTTCATCAAATATTTTTTGAAGTCTTCTCTTTGTTGAGTATATTTGGGATCTTTGTTGAAAGCTTGTGCCTGTGCTATTTGCTGTGCTGTTAGGGTTGGAGCTGCTGGTTTTGCTGCAGCTCCTGGAGTAGGGGGTGCTTCTGGTGCAGCGGGTCTTTCAGCAGACTGTGGTTGTCGTGTGGCTGAATCCGACCTGGCCGCACTGCTTGCAGAAATTATGCCATTCGCTTGTACAAATGCAGGTTTTAGTTGAGTAACTATTCCGCCTGAATCAGTGATATCTCTCAGAGTATCTCCTTCTTTTATGTAGATCTTGCCATCTCTGCTTAGGTATTTTGTTGTGCCTATAACCCTGTTTCCTTCCCTTTCCTCGCGAGTGTATGTCAGATAATTTCCTTCTTTCACAATAGTTATTTTCTCGTCTTTCCTGAAATCAACAGTGGCAGCAAGCCCATTGAATTGAGCTTGGTTTCGAGCCAATAAATTTCTGGTTGTGATGTCAAATGACTTCGCATCTGAAGTTTTTTTTGCTAAATCCTCATCTCTAATCTCAACAAACTCGTAAATTGGATTTTCGGTTCCATCTTTCTTTCCAGTATCTCTTGTGTATCCATATTTTCCATCTGCAGTTAGTACATAAGTTCTAGTCTGTCCATTTTGCTGTTTTACATCCACAACTGTCCATGGACCATCTTCCCTTACTGTTACTAGCTGTCCATTCAATAAATCATTTCTCTTTTGATATTGGCTTAGAGTTCCTAATCCCTTTTGACGCACTTCCTGTAAATCTTTGTTTCCTGCTGCACTCAGGCCTAATAGTTTACTTGATCTAGTAGAATCTATCTTATCAACAACTTTTCCATTTTGAAGTATATCAAGTCCTTTATCTCCTGTCACACCGGAAATAATGTATTCCGTGCCTTGATAGTAATCTTTTCCCCTGAGTCCTTTTATAAATTGTTCAGTTTCTGCCCTTATTAGATAATGAGATTTAAATTGATTTACTGGAATACGCTCGATTCCCCTCCCAAACTGAACGAATACTTCCCAGTTGCCCGTTTCCCCATTGTAAGATAAAGTTGGATTGATTCCTACACTATCATCTTTAAATCTAAACGCGGAGCTAGTTCCTGATTTAAATTGAATTTGTGTAGCTGCTTGCGTTCTGCTTGGTGGTGGTGAGCCTGATGCTCCAGAAGATGGTGCTGCAGCTACTCTTGTTCCAGAGGCAACTGTTGTTGGAGATGTTCCTGTTGCCTTGGTAGCAGTTGGTGCCGGAGCTGCTGAAGGCTTCGCAGCAGGAGCACTTGGTGTAGGTGTTGGAGGAATAGCTGTAGCAGGTCTTGTAACCGGGGCAGATATCACTGATGGAGATGTTGCCGGCGGTGTTGGTGCAGCAGCTACTGGTGGTGCTGCTGGTATAGTTATAGGTGGTGTAGTAGTAGCTGGTGCAGCAGATGTTGTAGGCGATGGTTGTGATGCTCCTGGAACCTGTGTTATTCCAAGAGTTTGTGTTGGTTCTATTTGGGGCTGTGTTGCCACTGCACTTGGTAGAGTTCCATCTAACGGTTTTCTATAGATATCCCATTGACCTTGACCTAGGAAAGTAGCAGATGTAGTTCTTCCAAGATAGTCTGGCTTGCTAATCCAGTAAACTGTTCCGTCATTTTGGGGATAACCTCTATCTCCTAATGGCGAGAGATAGCTTTCGTCTGTTTGTTTTCTATAACCCCAGCCAAATAATATTTTCTCAGCATCTTGTTTTGTTTTTAAAGTTGTAGACGATGGAGCAACTGTTGGTGTTGGAGACGTTCCGGATGGTGCACCTGTGGCTGGTGATGCGGGTGATGTAAGTGCAGGTGTTGGTGTTGCTGGTGACGTTACAGGGGGTGTAGTAGCTGGAGCCGCTTGCGATGGAGCTGCAATAGTCGCAGTCAATTTCGATGATTCTGTCCTAAATTGTTCTTGATTAATGCTGGATGATTTACCCGCTATTACATTTCCCTGTGCATCTGTTCTATCTCCGTTTGCATTATAATAATAATCGGTACTTCCGTACTTGAAAATATTTGTGCCCCTACCGGTCTCAAAATATCGGTATGATGTTGCACCCTTTTTAACTATGAACAACTTGCTGCCATCAGGTTGTTGAACTATCACTGTTTTTACTTCAGTTGGTGCTGGCACTTCTAAAGGGGCTTGTGAAGGTGGGGATGTGGTTACAGGTGCAGCTGCTGGGGCTGTTGTTGATGGGGTTGGGCTTGGGGTGGTGGTAGCAATTTGCGAGGGAGTTGTAGGTGTTACTGAAGGCAATGTTGAAGTGATTTTTATCGGGCGTGATGTCAATGGAGCTGAAGGAGTTACTACAGGTTGTGTCGGTGCTACTGTTACAAATTGTGCTTGTACAAGCTGTGCTGTTTGAGTGTTATCGGCTACTGGGTATACAATATCTATTAACGGTTTCTTACCTGTAACATCGATTCTTGTGTTAAAGGTTGCTGCTATACTGCTCCATTCTCTTTTTGTAGTGTCATACTTAAACACTAAGCCATCTGGGTAAATATAATAATATTGGTTGTCTGTGCCTAGTACTAACCCTTGGGGTAATGTTGTTTTAGAAGGCGTAATTGGCAAAACCCCCCTCGCTATGTGATATATATTGCCACTATTTGCCACCAAGTAATTCTTATCAGGTGTCGAATAAATTTGGTTTTGACTAATTCTAACTGGATTGTTTGTAACTTGATTGCCATAAACTTCTAAGTAGGGTTTCTTATACCATTGTGGACGAGCTGAATAAATTTCTTTGATTAATACAGTAATCCCATCGTCATATGACTTGTCCCTAAGATTTAAAGTTGTTTCCCATTTAGTCCCATCTGAAGATTTCTGCCATCCAACATTATTAACATATTTATAATATGTTACATCAGGGGGCCAATATCTAAAGAATCCAAAATTATAACGATAATTTATTGCTATTATATTACTTTCTTTTGCAGTAGGAGCAGTCGCAAATCCGCTCACTTTTTCCATTCCAATAGCCATTCCAGTAATTGCATTTCCAGTCTCGTATTCAACTTTATCCTTAGAAGCCAATTCCCAGGCATTTTCATCAAATAGTATATTGCCTTCTGAATCAATAACAATCAAACCGTTTTGCTGCTTTGGATTTATTATCTTGATGTATAACGGCAAGGCAGAGTCAAAGCTTTCCAAGTAGAAAACATTTCCATTCTTTACCTGATACCATCCTTCATTCAACTGCAGATTATAAATGTCATTGACTTCTGTATATGAAATTCCAGTTGAATCTTCAACAACATTTGCAGTTATATTGTTCTCATAAAAGAAGCTTGATGCCAAAATTGAGGACAGCAGTATAACAACAGTAACCAAACTAGTTAATCCTTTTGCGATTTTATTTTTTGATATTTTTTTATTCATTTTTTATTATTGAATTTTAGTTTAATGTGTTTTCCGTCATTGGATTTTTAGTTAATGCGCCATTCCATTTTCATGATTCTTGATTTTGTGACTGTTGATTTTGCTGTGTATTTTGCTGATTATTGGATCCAGATGTTTGCTGAGCACTTGTTCTTGGAACAGCTTGACTTGTCTGTGTTGTTGACTCCGGAGATTCTTCATCCAAATTCAGTCTTGAGCAATAGTCCTGCCTCACTTTGAAAAATGAACCCTGGTCAATAATGCTCTTGACGCTTTCAGCAGCATCCCCAACTGCTGCAACTAATTTTGCGCCTCTGCATACTTTATATCCGACACTAGTAGGAGCGGGACATGCTGCGCTGCACGAAATGCTGAATACAATTCCTATAAGATTAAATGGATTTGACAGAGCATTTTTTATAATATTTGCAAAATGATCAAACATTGCGGTATAAGGTATCACCTGGAATATTTCGCCTCTTACGTATTTGCAATTTGCATAATCTTTCTGTTTTTCACACACTGATATTGGCAGTCCATCCCTTGCAACAGAAGTTTGCAAGCAATCCAAATACAAACACTGAATTTGTCTAAACTTATCCACACCAGTTATGATTCCTGGTATGCAGCCATAAAGCATTGCAACAAACAAGCTGTTTCTTGGATCAAGGTAAGTGCTTAATGGCCTAGCTTGGCCAGGAGTTCCATAAGTTTGGCTACGATAAATATCAGGTGGCTGCAATGCTTTGCCGTCTTTTGTTGGGCCAATATATGCAGCTCCTGGCAATGTATTAATCCAATCTCCAACGCTTTTTGCCCATAAGCCGCCTTGCCTGCAAGTCACAAATTCACAGAATTTATTCAAGCCACCGCCAATGCCACTTGTTTTGGATCCACCAGCAGAAGATCCACCGGGAGTTGCAACATTAGCTCCTGTTTTCAATTCATCAGCGGCGGCACTTGCAGTTTCTGTGCCGAAGCACTGAACAGTTCCTATACTATTAATGATTTCACAAATGCCTAATGCATTTAAAATACCGCTGGCACGGCAGGATGTTGCCAGATCTTTCTCGAAATTAGCCAAAACATATAAAACAGCCACAACCTGGTATATAGCATTAAGTACTTGGCAAATCTTTTTGTAAATCTCAACTATTTTGCTTAATGTTCCAATCTTCTTATTCAAACTCCTTACGCTTTCTTTTGCCTTGTCAATCTCCTTCTGAACGCTCTCGCTTATCTCACCCAAAGGCAAATTGTAGAATTTTATGGAGATATTTGCTTCTTCAACCTCAAGATTTTTTGTTATCTTATTGTCGACTTTGGATATTATGCCTAACCCACATTTCACTTTAATCTCGTTAAGCTCGAACTTGTTCTTGTCAAGCGTAAATTTCAAGATTGGAGCAATGCTTCCTAATTCATTGTTGAAAGTCTCAACGCTTTTCACAAGGGATGGCTCTGCAGTGCATTCTGCCGGAGAAATAAATACAGTTGAAGCAAGCCTTGATTTAGGCTGCAGCTTAACTTCACAATAAACTCTTTGATTTATTAATGAACCAAGCTGCCTGTCAACAGTTTCTGGAGAGCATTCAACTTCATTCTTCCAATAATCAGGAGTTCTAGCTGTATCCAATCCAAGAACAGTTAATTGATATGAGCCATGTGCTTCATTGCCTACTGGATCACTTAAGTTGAATTTTACTAACCCAATGCCAGGATTCAATATAGGATCTGAAAGCCATATGCAAACCTGCTGGTCTTCCCCTATTTCATCTCCTGTTATTTTTTGGCACACTCCTGCAACCTTGACAGCGCCAGGAACAAACTTTGAGAAATCAGCCAAAGCAGTTAATTCATTTGCTTCTGTTACATTCATGACAACAGCGATTTTATCTCCTACCTTGAATAAATCAGGAGCAGCCTCGCTTAAGCTGCCAACAGCAGTCACATTTATATTGTCAATAACTGGTGGCTTGCTGTCAACTATAACATCTGTTGTTTTTATATCCTTAACTGCATTTCCCAAAATATCAGTTGTATCCTGCTTTATTGAAATTACTGC
>Ga0213870_1001130_pt1 | contig 12209 bp, 10 predicted proteins | sample WICALVC2017_Meta_FD_160119 | JGI IMG/M metagenome (GOLD analysis project Ga0213870, IMG submission 160119) | Freshwater microbial communities from subterranean cave lake in Wind Cave National Park, South Dakota, United States - WICALVC2017 | ecosystem: Environmental > Aquatic > Deep subsurface >... | reverse complement strand
CCAAAAGGCCTTTTTTAACAAGAGACGCAAGAAGAGAATGGGCTTGCTGACGGGTGACAGAAAGAGACTCTTGAATATCGGTTGTTTTTATTGCCTTTTTTTCTATTGCAATTTGCAAAACTTCTTCCTCTCGATTTGTCACAAGAACTCTTTTTTCTCCTGTTACTTCCTCCAATTTGGTATTTTTTAGATCGTTAATTCTTGCAATCGCAGCTTGAAGTGAGTATGCAATCCCTTCCAAAAAATATTCCAGCCAACTAGTTTCCTCTTTATTGTCAGCCAAATGGAGACTATCCGAATAAAGCTGCCTATCTATATCATAGTAGTCATCCAGTATGAAATATTTGGGAACCTCATAATTTTGTAAAAGTAAAAAATAAGCTGTTAAAATTCTTGCCAGCCTTCCATTTCCATCAAAAAAAGGATGTACGTAAGCAAACTGATGATGTAAAATTCCAGCCCTTATCAGAGGATGCATAACATTTTCTTTTTGAGCCCAATCATAAATGCCGCTTAGCGCTTTTTCAATTTCAGCTGCCTTATGATATGGAGGATTATGTTTTACAACAATTTCTGCTTTTGTTTTATGTCCTACGAAAACTGAACCATTTCGGAATTCTCCCAAATCTTTTTGCTGTACTCCTTTCATTAGCTGATGATGAAGTTTTCTTGTAAAATCTGCAGTTATGGGTTCTTTTTTACGCGCTAAGATAAATATCGTATTAAGAACTGAAAAGTAATTTTTTACTTCTTTTTCAGATTTCGTAACAGGCAGCTTCTCTCCAAGAATTATGTTGGTCACATCCATTGGAGACAGAGGATTTCCTTCAATACTCGTTGAATGGTGCGTGGCCAAAACTTGGTTGTCTTCGGCAAGCTTGAGGGATAGAGAAGGTATAAGTTTTTCCGTAAGAAGCTGGCCATAGAGTCTTTCAATGGCAGCTATGGTGTTTACAATTTTTAAGGTAAAACTGAATTTAGGCTCAAACATTGATAAATTATAGCATAAAATAAACTATTTGTCAAGCTATTTGTAAAGCTTATTGTAAATATCAAGCTTAATTTTAATTGTCAACTTATTTGTCAATATATATGCAAACCTTACTATTGCAGTAACATCATAATCCATTTGCCTTCGTGATACAATAGGGTCGATATGGATTTAGCGTATAGGCTAAGACCGCAAAAACTGGAAGATTTTTTTGGACAGGAACATTTGGTCGGACCCGATAAAATTTTGAGGAAAATGATTGAGGGGAAGACTCTTTTTTCTATGATTTTGTGGGGCCCTCCAGGAAGCGGCAAGACAACTCTTGCTTATATTATTTCCAAAGCCACTAATTCCGACTTTCATTCTTTTTCCGCAGTTCAAACAGGAAAAGAAGACCTAAGAAAAATAATAAGTTCTGCAAAACAAAACCTTGAAAAAGGAAAAAAGACGATTCTTTTTATTGACGAAATTCACAGATGGAATAAGGCTCAGCAAGATAGTCTTTTGCCTCACGTTGAGTCAGGACTCATAACTTTAATTGGCGCAACTACAGAAAATCCCTCTTTTGAGGTGATAAATCCTCTTCTATCCCGATCGAGAGTTTTTGTTCTAAAAAGCTTATCGTATGAAAATCTGGAAACAATTATTGATAAGGCTTTAGAGGACAAAGAAAAAGGAGTTGGAAAATATAAAAAAACAATTGCTCCTGATGCCAAAGAATTAATAATCCGTCTTTCTGGCGGTGATGCGAGGATAATGCTAAACGCACTGGAAATTGCCGTGACAAATTTTAAAAGTAAAGAAATAACTGAAGAAATTATTAAGGAAATTTTTCAGACTAGAAGCGCAGGCTTGTACGACAAAAAAGCTGACGAACACTACAATATTATCAGTGCTTTTATAAAATCTGTGAGAGGAAGCGATCCGGATGCTTCCTTATATTACTTAGCAAGAATGCTGGAAAATGGGGAAGACCCGAAATTTATTGCAAGACGCATGATAATTCTTGCGTCTGAAGATATTGGTCTTGCCGATAGAGGAGCTTTAATTCAGGCAAACGCCGCATTTGAAGCGGTGCATAAAATCGGAATGCCAGAAGCACAATTGATACTTGCCCATGCGACTTTGTATCTGGCAACAGCCAAAAAATCCCGTGCTGTTGCCAATGCTTTGGAGGAAGCAAAAAACGCAGTCTACGAATTTCCCAACGAACCAATTCCTCTACATTTAAGAAACGCACCTACAAAACTTATGAAAAATTTGGGATATGCAAAAGGATATACATGGAGCAATAAATATGTCGGCCCAAATTCCGGCCAATCTTTTCTTCCGGAAAGACTAAAAGGCCGCAAATTCTTCAAACCCTAGCAGCATTGACAAGCGTAATTTATTTATGTGATCATATTATCAATGGGTCCTGCTCAGTCAAGCTTTTGCTCAAAATTAAAAACTTTCCTCTCGGCGAATAAATTTATAATTATATTTATTGCATTTTTTAGTATTATCTCTTTTACCACAACAGGATATCTATTGATGGCAAATAAAAAACAATCTATAAATAAAATTACCCAGATACCCATTCTTCCAACTCCTAACACTTCACTTACAATTTCACCAACAATTTCTCTTCTTTCTCCAACCCCTACACCAACGCCTACTGTTTTAAGCATAGATCCAACAGCAAACTGGAGCGCTTTTGCAAGCGCAAAGTATTTCTATTCCATAAAGTATCCACCTCTTTGGACAGCACAAATAACTACCCAGCAAGATCCAAAAATTTTGGAATATATTGTATTTAATCCGGTAGCCACAAAAGCGGGAACTTTATCAATAACTCTTTCTTATGGTACGAGAACAAACAAAGAAGCTCTGGCTTTGGATCCTCAAATTGGAGAATCTATGATTGTTGCATCAGTTAGCGCTACAAAGAAAAATAGCCAAGACTCTAATGGCAATAAGGCCATTAATGTTATCGTTCCTTTCGGATCTAACACTATTATCTTTAATGCTAAAGATGCATTTGCAAGTCTTTTTAATCAAATGCTGACCACCCTCAAATTAACCAAGTAGTTTTTTGTGGGTGGAAGACGGGTGCTGCCCCCGCGACCTCTAGGTCCACAACCTAGCGCTCTGCTGTTGAGCTACATCCACCATTTTCTCATGTGTGCGCCCAGAGGGAATCGAACCCCCAACCATTTCGTTAGAACCGAAGTGCTCTATCCGTTGAGCTATGGGCGCTATATGGGACAAAACCTACGGTTTCTTCCCAACGATCTTCCCTTATTTGTATTCGCAAAGGGACACTCCTGAACCAACCCTTTGCGATGATCGTATCCTGTATTGTATTTTACAGTATTTCTTGTCTCTTTGACAATACTGCCTTCCTTTACGTATACTACAGAAGTATATTATGAGAAACCCTATTTTGAATTATTTAATACACAACCAATTTCTTACAACGCTTATTATTATAGCGCTTCTTTGGTTATCAATTGAGCTAAGCGGGGTATTAATTATTGTTTTTATCTCCTACATAATAATGGCAGCTCTTTCTCCATTTTCGGATTTTTTAACCAAAAAACGTTTCCCCCGCATTCTCTCCGTATTAATTCCTTATGCTCTAGCAATAGCAGTATTGGTTTTACTAATTTTTCCATTGGTGCCTTTTTTCGTATCTCAAATACAGCTTCTTTTTAGCAATTTTCCAACATACATTAATCAGGTATCCAAGATTTTTAATCTCAACATTAATGTTTCCAATGTCAATAATGTTTTTGAATCCGATATTGATGCTGTCGCAAAAAACGCCCTAAGTTTTACAGGCAAAATTTTTACAGGTGCTTTTTCTGTTTTGTCGGTTCTTGTTATAGGCTTTTATCTTATGCTTGAAAGACATATGCTAAAAGATCAGGTTGTAATTCTTTTCCCGCAGAAATATCAGAAAAAAATAAGAGAAATAATGGTTCAAATCGAAACCAAGCTTGGGCTGTGGCTTAGAGGACAGCTTGTTCTATCGTTTACCATTGGCTTTGTTACATGGCTTGGATTAACACTCTTGGGACTCCCCTTTGCTCTTCCTCTTGGACTTTTGGCAGGAATGCTTGAAATCGTACCAACTATCGGACCTATTATCGCCTCTGTACCCGCTATTATCGTCGCATTAACTATTTCTCCTCAGATTGCGCTTGTTGTGGCAGCTTTTTATATTGTCATCCAAATGATAGAAAATAATGTTCTAGTGCCAAAAATAATGGAAAAAGCCGTAGGACTAAGTCCAATCGTTGTGATTATCGGAGTTCTGATCGGAAGCAAGTTTTTGGGAATCTTGGGAGCACTTTTGGCAGTCCCATTTATAGCAATGGTCTTAATTATAGTACGAAGCTTCAAAACCTCAAATTAACCCAAAGCTTCCCCTTATTTATATACCATGTTATAATAAGTGTTGGACATTGAAGCTGGGGTGGTGGAATGGTAGACACGAGGGCCTTAAGAGCCCTTATCGGAAACGGTGTGAGGGTTCGACTCCCTCCCTCAGCACCCGGGGGTTAGCTCAGCTGGCTAGAGCGCTCGGTTTGGGACCGAGAGGTCGGAGGTTCAAATCCTCTACCCCCGACACCATGTTATAATATTTTGAAGCGCGGGATTAGTTGACTCGCCTCGCTGAAGCTATGGCGAAGCGGGTCGGTTCAACAGCCAATGTGCGGGTGTAGTTTAATGGCAGAACACGACTTTTCCAAAGTCGATACGAGGGTTCGATTCCCTTCACCCGCTCCATAGAAATTTTATCGAACTCGTGGATTTTAGCTTCAGAAAGTTGATAAAATTCACAAAAATATAATCCTATAACCTAATACCCTAACGGGAATCGAACTAGCCTTAGGTTTATTATTTCTCATCTTGATTAATCTCTTCAAAATCTCCCCGACATTTCGGGTAACCTAATATTTTCACTCTGTTTATGCTATGATTTAATTATTGTTAGAATTAAAAATTCACTTCTTGCTGAATTATTTAAATGGTTTAAGAAAATGAGATTTCAAAAAGGCATAGCTCATTTGGTGGTGATTGTAGTAATTTTGGCTTTACTCGGGATAGTGGCAGGTGTTGTCTATTTTGGGAAACAACTCTCTCAAAAATTTGAGGCTGGTGGAATACCTTCTGGTGTCTCACCCGATCTTCTGAAGAAGTTTTCAAGCGGAGGATTTTCAGGCCCTGGTGGCTGTAGTGGGCCTGATTGTGAAAAGGTATGTAGCAAAGACCCTCAACTCTGCCAAGAGTGGTGCGAAAATAATAAAGAAAGTTGTAACTTAATTATGGGTGGAGGGGGTTTTGGAGCTTCTGAAGTAACAGAGCCTCCTAACATTAAGATAACCTTTGCAAAAACTGCGAACTTCAATGCAGAACAATTTACAGAAGAAGATATTCTAAAGGCAAAAGAGATCGGGGCAAATATGGTAACACTATGGCCAGTAAGAATAATACAAAACGACGAGATTATTTTTTCCCCTGAAGTTGGTAGATTATCAAAGATGATCAATTTTGCGCACAAGAATGGCCTGCAAGTAGAATTAAGAAGTAGCTTTGGAGGCGAACAGATAGCTAATTATGAGAAATTCAGAATAAATGTAATAAAACATACTGCTGAATTTGCTAAGTTTGCTGAAAAAAATAAAGTCTATCGTATAGTTCCTTTTGGGGAAATTGATAACAATTTAATCAATCACTGCGGAAAAATAACAGCACTTTCAAAGGAACTTCTGCAGGAGATGAGAAAATATTATTCCGGACAGATTGGTACGGGTATAGCTGCTCCATGGAGGAATTGTGGCTATGAGTTTACAGGGTACGATTATATGACTATCAGCGCTTATGCACAAGCACAAACAGGCGTAAATGCCTGGCTGACAACTAGCCCAGAGATCAATGCCCACAATGTGATTTCTGGAGCCCGAAAAATAGCTGACAGAAGCAATGTAAAAATATTGCATGCGGGCGAAACAGGTGTTATTAATCCGGATGATACAAAAAGAGAAGATTACCAATCCTTTGCAATGGAAGGCAAACAGGAGGAGGCACAGTTCTATCAGAAATTTTTTGGACTGGTATCTGATAAAGTTAATGGCCTTTCAGTATTCTACAATAGCAGGATGGATTATATGAGCATTAACGGTGACCCGGCAGAAAAAGTTGTTAAAGAATGGTATGGGAAGTTATGACCCTTAGGATCAAAACATTAGATATACTACTTCCCTTGATTTCTACTATGCATACTTATGCATTTTTTAGTTCTAAGGCATAGACTAAATCTGGCAAAAGACCGTCAGATAGGAATAATCTGAAGAATTCCGGTAGTCTGGCTAAGATCACGTCAGGAGCTCAAAATCAAAAATTTACCCATGGAGAGGGGGAGTGACACCTTGAATTTTCAATCCATAATCTAACAAATCTTTCATCTTCCCTCTTCTGTTGTCGCTTCCCAAAACTGAAGTGGCATAACACAAAGGGGTATTGACATATTTTTTTATATATGCCTATACTAAATTAAGGGACCCGCCTGATCGGCGGGGCAAGAAAGGAGGTGAATTAAATGAAAGGACTTCAGCAAGTAGCAAATATCTTGGTTGTCGTCGGAGCACTCAACTGGGGTTTGGTTGGCCTTCTTGACCTTAACGTAGTACACATGATTTTGGGTGCAATGGCGGGGCTGGAAAAAATCGTGTATATATTGGTCGGTTTATCCGGCGTATTGGCATTGGCAAACTGGAACAAGAAATAAATCTGCATTGCAGATGGTTTTATTCATCCCGGGATGAGCTAGTTATAGTTAGAGAAGTCTTGTATAATAATAAAGAGATGGTTTTTGTTGTATTTTTTTTGTTTATGAGAAATATAAGGTGATAGGATGACAACAGATAAAGAAATAGTTATGAACAAAGACAGTAAGGAAATAGCTGACAACATCATAAACCTGGATGAAAATGTTTTGCTAGCTCTTGATTTTTTTGCTAAAAATCCTCCCCCATCTGTAAATGTAAATGAATTTAAGTCCCCATTTGTTGTAGGATCAGGAAATGCATTCAATACTGGATCAATAATATTTTCAGGAAAAGATACAATTCTGGCTGATGAAAGCAATTTTAGGTCAATTATTGCGTCCTCAGATAAAAAAGCTCAAAACCGGTCATTAAGAGATGCTGTTGTTATATCTGCATCCGGAGGCAAGGATTCTGTTTGGGAAATAAAACTTGCGAAAGAACATGGGCTTACGACAACACTCTTAACCACAAAAGCACAGTCTGACGCTGCCAAAGTCGCTGATAAAGTTATCGTATTCAAGTCTATTGCGGAACCATATACTTATAACACCTCAACGTATATGGGCATGATACTTGGCGCAACGCACGAAGATCCAACCAAAATTAGAGAGTTCATAGATAGACTTAACTTTCCTGACAATTTCGCTAACCACAAGGGCTATTCTTTTGTTGTTCCTGACCAATTCATGCAGGTTTGTCCAATGCTTGATATAAAAAAGAGCGAGCTATTCGGCCCTCACGTTTCCCTCAGGGCGTTTCCTCAAGGACACGCAAGACATGCTAAATTTGTCATACAAACTCCAGAGGAGTTAGTCATTTCTTTAGGTCAAAAGAATGAATATTTTGGAGATCCAAACCATAGATGGGATATTAATCTACCTGAAAATTCGAATTTTGCCACAATTATGGCAGTTACTTACTATATTGTAGGCAAGATTCAGGCTTCAAAACCGCCGTATTTTAAAGAAAATATAAGAAATTACGCTAGCGATTATGGACCCAAAGCATATGGGGAAGATGTTAAGCCTTTTGACCTCATTGTCCCCGGAAGTAAAGATTAGCGGAAGATTTTTCTTTTGTTTAACCTCATTTTTGTCTTAATACGTGCTTTTTTAGCAAAGTCTTGTTCTTTCTGAAGTTTTATTCTGGCTTTGGTTCTCTTATTAATCCCATTCTGACATGTTTTGTCTGGACATCTATAAATAGTGGTTGTTACTTTGGAAAAAGTGTCTTTCGTTTCGGTTTTTCCCACGAAAATTAGCTTTCTTCCACACTGGTTGCACTGGGGCATTTGTTTGGTTGGGTTAGTGATTATCAAAGTATATTATTATACCATATTTTGTCCATAAAATAAAACGTGCCATTGACTTATCAGATCTAAAAACAGTATTATATAAATTCAATGATAAAAGACGTTCAAGCAACTTCCAAAGATAAATGCCCTAAATGTGGACAGTCTCTCGCAGAAATAACAACTACAAAAACCGGAAAGAAATTGCAGAGATGCTCAACTGGTTCCTGGGATCCGGAAGCAAGAAAAAATCTCGGCTGTGATTATGTAAAATGGATCGAAGTTGAGCCTCAACAGCTTTCCGAAAAATGCCCGAAGTGCGGAGCTAATCTTATTCTTGCAGTTACCCGATTCGGAAAGAAAATGAAAAAATGTTCAACTGGAAGTTGGGATAGGGAAACCAGAAAAGCAATAGGATGTGATTATGTGGAATGGATCAATGGCACTAAAGAACCGCTTGATGAAGAGTGTCCGCAATGCCATAGCAAACTCGTTCTATTCACAACAAATTCAGGAAAAAAGATGAAAAAATGCAGTACGGCAGGATGGGATAGTAAAGCAAAAGAAGCAACCGGATGTACCTATATTCAATGGCTAAAATATGGCGATTATCCAACATCTTCGGAAAACAACGGGGAAGAATTCCTTTCCCCCGAACCCCAAAACTAAGATCCACTTAAAGCTCGAGTTTGTGATATAATTTTGAATATTGCGGCACGTAAAGCTTACGCCACGTGCCAGCAACGTGATTTGCCAGATGTAAATTTTACGTTGCGGGATCGTTTAATGGTAGGACGGAGGACTTTGGATCCTCTAATCTAGGTCCGATTCCTAGTCCCGCAGCAAGTAAAAGATTAACGGAAGCGGATGATTAGTGCGGCGATTGTACCCAAGAAATAAGTAAGAGTCGTATAGAAAATGACAGGATAATTTAGATAATTTTTTCTGATTTGGATAAATAAAAAACTGGCAACAATCGTTATAATTACCGAATAAATTAATCCAACCAATACTCTATCAAACCCCGCATAGGCAAAAATAGCAAATGCATAAATCACAGAATTAATAATCGTAGCTAACAAATCTTTCTTATGATATTTCCTATTTGGATTTATTTTTTCCAAAAGCATTAAAGACACAACCATCAAAGCCGCTCCGATAAAATAAAGAATGTTTCCCGTATAGTAGTCATTAAAGAAAAATCCTCCGCACAGATTTCCGGAAAATTTTTTTACATCACAAAAATTATTGAAATTAAAACTGCTGACCTCATGAACTCCATTGCCAGTTGCATAAAAATAAATTCCTACAATAAACGCTAAGAAAAGTAAAAAGCCTTTTTTATTTTTCAGACCTTTGAAATTATCAGTTACTTCCCTTAGGATAAGAAAGGGAATTATAACTGTCAAAAGTATTAGGATACTCATCTGAACTAGCTCGTGGAGTCTTAAGAAGTTGTAGGGCTCAAGTAAAATTTTGGTAGTAAAAGAAAATCTCTCAATTGTGATAAGAATTACGGATAATGAGGATAAGGTAAAAAGCCAATTAAGCCGGTTCATAAATATAGTTTACATAGAATTATTCTAAACAGTCAAGTTAACTCACCTATTGTGCAATTTGTGGGCCAGCTTACAAATTTTCTTACAAATTTCCTAGCTCAGAAGATGCGTGAGTCTGTAAAATAAAAACTACTTTCTGCCATAAAAACCAATCAGTTCTGCCTGATCAAGAATGTGGTCTTGCATTTTTTCTTCCACCATTTGTTTGGTTGGGTTTTGGGGAAGCTCAATTTTACTATCTAAAGCATAGAGTTTGAAAAAATAACGATGGGTGCCGCTTGGAGGACAGGGACCACCATAGCCGGGTTTTCCGAAATCTGTCATAGCTTCAATCCCACCTTGAGGAATAATATTTTCATCAACCTTTGTTGTTTTGGGATTTATATTATAAACAACCCAATGGATCCAAGTTTTTGCTGGAGCATCTGGATCATCTACAATTAAAACTAAGCTTTTTGCATTTTCTGGAATATCTAAAAATTCTAGCGGGGGACTAACATTCTCTCCATCGCAAGTATATTTATAAGCAATTTTGGTATTGTTTTGAAACACGGAACTTATTATTTTCATGATATAAAATTATAGCATAAAAATTTTATTTTAATTTTCCTGTAATTTTTGCTATACTTCAAGGATATCGCGGGAGTAGTTCACCGGTAGAATGTCTCCTTGCCAAGGAGAAGGCAGCGGGTCCGATTCCCGTCTCCCGCTCAGAATAGATTTTTCTTTTTGCCGAGGTAGCCAAGTCGGTCAAGGCACCTGTCTGAAGAACAGGCTATCTCAGTTCGATTCTGAGCCTCGGCACATTCCTCTATGGATGTTTTTTTGTACAACTTCAAATTCATTTGGTTTAATACGTTTTTAGCTTTGATCGCAGTATTTTTTGGATGGCGTATGACAAAAACCCGCTCCAAATTTGCTAGATATCTGTACGGGGCTATCTGGTTTATTTTTCTTCCCAACACTATTTACATATTGACTGATATTGCGCATCTATTTGAGGACTGGTCCAAGGTAAATAATTTTTTCAGAACACTTCTCCTTGTTCAATACGCGCTTTTTTCTGTTGTGGGCATCATCACATTTACTATTGCTGTTAATTATTTTCGAAAAGCGCTCAATGGAAAAAGCAAGAAAATTAAAATCACGACTGTTATGGCAATATGTCTGCTAAACTTTATAGTAGGATTTGGCGTTGTGTTGGGTGGAATAGAGAGAACTAATTCATGGTATGTAATCACAAATCCGTCAAGGGTCTTGGAGGACACGCTTGACCTAATTTACTCACAGGAATTATTGATGCTTTCTTTGGGAGTAGGTCTTTTTACCAACGCAGTATATCTCCTCATGACTGAGACAGTCGCAAAGTGGGGCAAAAAACTCTCCAGAAAATAAATTGAGTTTCCTTGTTAAGTTTTTTAGCTTCTGGTAAAATCAAAGTTGCATTGCCCAGGTGATGAAATGGTAAACATGCAGCGTTCAGAACGCTGTGCTCGTAAGAGTTTGGGAGTTCGAGTCTCCCCCTGGGCACCATTTATGATAAAATAGGTAAGTTTGGGCTCGTGGCGGAACTGGAGCGCAGGCCACAGCCGAGCTCGCCTGCTTGATCGCGTCAGACGCGACTTGACAGGCGTGGAGCGGACGCCGAGGTGGTGAAATGGTATACACGCAAGCTTGAGGTGCTTGTGCCCTTTAAAAAGGCGTGCAGGTTCAAGTCCTGTCCTCGGCACATTGTTGATAAGTATTGGGGGTAAGAGGTTTCCGCCAAAAGCGGATCCTCCAAAAATTGCAGCATGAGGCGTATTCGAATAGAATTGTAAAGCCGAATGCTAAAATTAGGAGGACAAGTCCTCTCAAGCCCACCATGGACTCTTAGCTCAGCCGGTAGAGCGCTTCATTTACACTGAAGATGTCAGAGGTTCGAGTCCTCTAGAGTCCACTTCAAAGCTTGACAACATAAGCAAAATATGCGACCATGATTTGTAATGAGAAAGATTATCCTGTCTACCTCTTTCTTTATACTTACGCCCGCCCTGATCCTAGTTAGCATCCTTTATTATCTATTTTTATCTTACAATTACAAGTCTCACAATTCAGTTTTCTCTCAAAATTCCGACAGTGTTGCTTTCGCAGCGCTTCCATCCAACGAAAATATCCTGGGAAATAGTATCATATCCAAAGATGCAAGAGTTGAGATGGTAAGACAGTTTTTCGCAAGATACAAATCTCCTCTTGAGCCTTTTGCTTCAAATGTTGTTGAAGAAGCTGACAAATATGATCTTGATTTTAGATTGATTCCTGCTATTGCGATGCAAGAGTCAAATCTTTGCCAGAAAATTATTGCTGATTCACTTAACTGCTGGGGATTTGGAATATACGGGGAAAAAGTAACCAGATTTGAAAGCTATCCGCAAGCTATTGAGACAGTCACAAGAACCCTTGCCAAAAATTATATCGCAGGGGGACTTGATACGCCCGAGGAAATTATGAAAAAATATACTCCTTCAAATAATGGCTCCTGGGCGTATAGCGTTAATTACTTCATGAGCCTG
>Ga0213870_1001129_pt1 | contig 12217 bp, 19 predicted proteins | sample WICALVC2017_Meta_FD_160119 | JGI IMG/M metagenome (GOLD analysis project Ga0213870, IMG submission 160119) | Freshwater microbial communities from subterranean cave lake in Wind Cave National Park, South Dakota, United States - WICALVC2017 | ecosystem: Environmental > Aquatic > Deep subsurface >... | reverse complement strand
TCCGACTACCACAAATTTAGATGCCAATGACAGCGTGGCATATTACACCAAAAATAATAAATTGGTATTTGCCTATAATAATGTTGGCACGATAACTTATTTGAGTATTCCATTGGATGGAAGTTCAACAACTTGGACACATAATACAACTGCTCCATAAAATCCATAAAAATTATGTTTACACCAGAAGAAAAACAATTTATAAGGAATATATTTTTACAATTATCGATTAATCCAGCGAATTCCGATGCCGCTAAGACCATTCAGATAGTTCAGGAAATATTGAAAAAGTTAATGATTCAAACTAAAAAAGAACAAAATAATCAGGGTAAATTACATGCTTAGCGAATACAATAAACTACAATTAGAAGATGAGGCAGGAAAAAATAATCTTGTAATAGAGGTTAATTATAAAGATACTCCTGAAGTAAATGAATGCAAAATGTTGAGATTAACTTATCCTGACGGCAAACAGGCATATATTAAAAGAGAGCATTTTATGACTTTTCTTTTTGCTATTGGTAAAGCTGAGGAACAAAGGAAGATGATACCAAAGAAATTGACAACTATAAGAAAATACCAAACAATGCTGGGAATTACCGCCACCAAAGATATAAAGAAAGGCGAAAAAATAAATGTAACGGTCGATATACCTTTGCCGCCGATTGAACAAGAAATTATCGGCGAAGCAAAGAGACAATTAAGCAGGGATTCAAGCGAAATTTGGATTCCTAAAACACAATGACAAATAAAGAACTAGAACAAAAACTCAATCAATTAACAGAAACAGTAGAAACTCTGAAATCTATAGTAAATCTAGCTAAAAACCTGCCCCAAGCGTCAAATCCTCAGCTAGAAACTAAAATAGAAGTTAAGCCCGAAGACAAAATAAACAGAATTTTAGGCGGAATTTCAGAACCAGTTTTGCCTGAATACAGGCAAGCGGTCGATGAATTATTGAATAAAGATTTCGGCATCCATATAAATCATTCAACTTTGGGCACTAAATTCACAATCTTGGTCCCCAAAAAATATAGCACTGAATTAGAATATGATGTTAGGCCCAAGGTTATACCTTATGCCGATGGTTTAAATGGAGTTAAAAGCTGGTGTGAAAAAGTTTTGGGGACTTTTAACGAGCAGACGAAAGCTTTGATTATCGCTCAAAGAATATCATCTCAAATTACTATTTAAAAGGGACTTGACCCAAGGTTTGATAATAAAGGATAATAAAATAAAATTATGGTCAGCATTTCTGACGACGAAAAACTTAAAATTTCACTTGAGCTTTTACCTGAAGCTAGAGTTTGGCGTATAGGCAAAAAATATCGGGTTGAGATGGTTTTATTAATGACTGGAATAGGCGAAGATAATGCTGATTTTGAGATTGTCGATGCAAAATCCCTATCTTACAAAGATAAACTAAGACATGGTTTTATGACTGGTAATAAATATCACGAATAATGCCTAATCCATTTAATCTTTCAGATGCCCCGGATTTAACAGATAAATCAATTAAAAAAATGGCGTTCCATCACCATAAAGGAAAAACAAAAATCAAAAAAGTATTAGGAGAGTTTAAAAAAGGAACTCTTCATTCAGGTTCAGGAGGAAAAGTAACCAGCCGAAAACAAGCCGTAGCTATCGCGTTAAGTGAAGCTCGTAAAGCAGGTGCAAATATTCCGAAAAGAGGAGGCTTTAAATCATTGAGAAGAAAATCAAAATCAAGATTTAAATATGACGAATAGTTAAAAATCAGGTTGGGGAAACTCGCAATGGGGATACTCGCTATTTCTATGAGGGGCTCAGCTGACCTCTCAAGGAAAGGAGACTTTAGCGAGTATCCCCAACCCTTGAGAGTTCAATTAAGCCCATCATAGTATGGGTCTTTTTGTCTTAATCCCAGTTACCCCGTCTGGAGTCAAAAAAAGGGTGAACAATATTATGGCAAATGAAATCAAAATAATGCCCCAATTCACGGCAGACGACTCGCCGGGAATGGGCGAGGAGGCGGAAAAGTCCGCACAAGCCTCAACCGAAGAGGTTGAGGAAAAGGAGAAGGAAACTCCGTCTGAACCTTCGACAGAAGAAAAACCAGCGGAATCAGGGGAACCTGAAGTCCGTGATGATGCCGAAATCCTTAAAAATCAAGTTCAATCTTTAGAAGAGCAACTCAAAGGACTTCAACAGGAAAAAGTCGGACTTCTGAAAGAAATTGCCGAGGCTCGTGGTCAAAAGCGTGAAATCAAAAAAGAGGAACTCCAAAAAGTCAATCAACAGATTGACGAACTCAAGGATGTTCATCCTGAAGATGTTTCTCTGATAGATAAGGTTTTGCGCTCCAAAGGCTACATGACCAGAGACGAAGCAGAAAAGATGTCTTATGAGGCGATTAAAAATCAGAAGCTCAACGAATTCTTAGAAAAGTATCCTGAGTATAAACCAGAAAATGACTTAAATGACATTAACTGGAATACTCTTCAGAAAGAACTTGCTTTTTACCGACTGCCTCAAGACCCCCATAGAATTATGGAAGTTCTTGAGAGAGCCCATAAAACAGTCCAAAAAGGAATCGGCGACTCAAAAACTTTCGAAGCTCAGAAACAGCAACTTAAAACTGCTGGCGTGGGCGGAGGAGGAGTTCAAAAGTCTTCTTCCCGAAAACGATTCGAACCCGAAAGGCGATTTATGCTTGAACGGGGTGGATTCACTGCCGAGGAAATCGAGCGGATGGAATCTAGACTCGGATAGGTCGGAGGAAGAAATCTCTTAAACTTAGTAAAACTATAGTTAATTAAAGGTTCTTTGCTCTTTTGAGCTAGTTATGTCTGATACTTCTTTGGGAATTTGTAGGTTTTAAGGAAGAGCAAGTTGGTTCAAAAGAGCAAAGAACAATAACTTAACTATAACACATCGTGGCTTTTAGATTAGTTAGTTCAGGTGGTAATGTTGTCGAACCGACAACTGTGAATTTAGCTGCTTCTGGCGTGATTTGGCCAGGTTCTTTGGTTGATTTTGTTCGCAGTGGTACTGGCGGAGCGGTAGTAGTTGCTTCATCAGAGGCTTCTACGAACACTATGGTATTTGGAGTGGCTCTTGGTTATGTCCAGGGAGCATCAAATACTTTTGTAGATGTTGTTCCAATCAATGATTCTCAATTATGGGAAGTTGATTGCACGAACTCAGCCTCGACTGCTCAAATTGGCCTAAGACATGCTCTTAGTGCTTTGGCGGCTAATAAGGCAAGATTCATTCACAACACGGCGACAGATGTCGCTACTGGTGTTAGTCAATTCTTAGCTTTAGCCATGACGGGTCTTACTACGGGTAGCGGTAAATTGATTGGAAGATTTGTCCATTATACTGGACAGGTCATACCAGTTAATTCAACCGTATTCCTGCAATAATATGCCTAATCCATTAAATCTTAATGATGCAGCGGACTTAACAGATGTTGCGATACAGGATATCTGGTTAAAAGGTTCTGAAAGACAGCACTTTTTTGACCAGTATTACAATGTTGAGAGTGGTGTTCAGGACTACTTGTTAAAGGATTCGTCTTTGACTGGACTTGGATTTGCTGGCCGAGTGGTAGAAAACGCTGCGGTAACGGCACAATCGCCAATTCAAGGATTCGATAAAACCTACACTTTAGAAAAACTTGGGTGTAGTAAAATCCTCTTTAATTGACTCGGACGCTGAAATGCCAACGAGGGCGAACCTAAAAAAGGACGCTGAGAGACTAAACAAGGGGACTCCGAAAGGAGATGTAATAGTCCGAACATACGAGAATAAGTAATCGTATGAATGTGGCAGAAATGTCCACATCAAGCTCTTTACAATCACAAGTCCAATATGGTAGGTTTATAGATATGAAACCACGAAATGCAAAAGGACAATTTATAAAAAGTGGTGGATATAAACTTACCGAAGAACATAAAAGAAAAGTCGCCCTATCCCATATAGGAATTGGAAAAGGAATCCCACTTTCTAAAGCTCACAGAAAAACGATTTCTGAAGCAATGAAGAAAAAAGGAATTCATAAAAATGAAAAAAATCCAGCTTGGAAAGGAAATAAAGTTAAATATATGGGATTACATAATTGGGTTAGAAGACATCTTGGAACACCATCAAAATGTGAACATTGCAGTAAAAGTTTCAAGAGTAAAAGTATTCACTGGGCGAATATGTCTGGATTATATATACGGGACTTAAATGATTGGATACGACTTTGTGTAAAATGTCATAAAGCGTATGACTTAAAAAGAGCTAAGTAACAAAAAGCAAGTACAGCACGGAATTCTTCTTTCTTTCACGAAACACATGTGGATGTTTGGAATCAAGAAAAGAAATCTGGAGAATATCGTTGAAGAAAATCGGAAAGCACTTGAAGATGAAAGAGAAAGACTTTGTGCGGATAGACTTGATCGGGCTTGGGATACTTCATATTTGGTTAACGATATTTCCGGTAACTGGACAGCAACGGTTACAGGCGGAGATGGATTGAGTTTTATCAGTTCGGCTCATACCCGTGAAGACGGTGGAACTGCTTGGAGCAATGAACTTACAGATGGTTCAACGAGCAATATGGATAAATTCAATGTCCATTTAAAATCTCTTCTGAATATCTTGGGAAATCTGACGGTTTCATATATTTGACATCATATAGTTGATTAGAGTATGATGGTAGTATATGAAACACAAGACAATCAGAGGCAAGCGTACATTAAAAAGTTTAGATTATTTGGCGGGTTTCTTTGATGGAGAAGGAAGTATCTTTATAGCAAAGATAAACAATAAGAAATCAGGCAATATCTGGTATAGATTAAGTGTCAGTTGCGGCAATTCTGATAAAAGACCGATTGATATGTTAAGAACTTTTAATCCGCATCTTAAATTATTCATTTATAGAAGTGGACGGAAAGAAACATATAAACCAGCGTATCAATGGTTAGCAACTGGCAATACAGCTCTAAATTTCTTAAAAGTTATAAAGAATAAACTCATCATTAAAAGAAAACAAGCGTTATTGGGAATAGAATTTCAAGAATGGCGAAATTCATTAAGAAATACAGGTAAACCAAGAGAAAAATCTATTCTTGATAAATGCGAAAAATATCGCCAAAAAATAAAAAATCTAAACTTAATGTATTCGCAGCCGCAACGACTAAGCGAAGAGACTCCGAAAGGAGATGCGATAGTCTGAACTCTATGGAAACATAGAGAGGGAAATCCGAAGAGGTTTCCCCACTCGAAAGAGTAGCAACAAAATTGTTCGAATATGACGCTCTTAAAGCAGCTGTCAGAACTGCGTCCAGAATTCTTGGACCGACCGGCAAACCGTTGAATGTCAGTCCTGATACTTTGGTGGTTTCAAGAGGCTATGGCCCTCACTTGAGAGCCTTAGAGATTCTTGGAGCTGTTAGAAGGGATTATATCCCTGGTTCAGCCGACAGAGATGCTCCTGGTGTTGCGGCTTATAAAGTTATCGCCATCCCTTGGATAACGACCAATACGGGATATTGGTGGATGCTCGATTCCCGAATGAAGGGACCTCGGTTTGGACTCCAATATAAGGAGTCCCAGCCGATTGAGCTTGAGGGACCAAATAAAGTATTCAGAACGGGTGAGATACAATTTTTGCCTAAAGTTGTATTAAAACTTTCTCTAATCAATGGCGAAAATCCAGAAGTGGACAACGCTCAAGAACCCCAAAAGGGACTTGCAACGACTAAGCGAGAAGGACTCTTAAAAAGAGTATGCAATAGTCTGAACACGACCTATAACTTTATAATGAAAGTCGTGAATAGAGCAGAAATGACTCTATCATATAGTATTGTGGCTTGACTTATTGAGGGGTAAAAGATATACTTTAAGTATATGACTCTTACACGAAAACAAGTCCTTAGAAGATATTATCTTAAAAATAAAGAAAAAGTTTTGCAAAGAACACGAGCTTGGCAGGCTAAAAATAAAAATAAAGTTAGAATTACCCAAAAAAAGTGGAGAAAAGATAACATAGAAAAAGTTAGAGTTTACTCTATAAGTTATTACAGAAATAATCCTAAAAAAAGAAAGACTCAATGGAAAAAGTATAGAGATACTCACAAAGAAAAAAGGGCAGAATATCAAAAGAAATGGCAAGTTAAAAATAGAAAGAAGGCAAATAGACTTCACAAAAATTGGGTGATAAAAAATAAAGAAAAAGCAAAGCATATTGATAGAAAACAATATGCCCGAAGAAAACAAGCTCAAGGTTTGTTCACTTTACAAGAATGGAATGAACTTAAGAAGAAGTTTAATTATAAATGTGTTAGATGCAGTAAAAGAAAAAAACTTACTGTTGACCACATAATTCCATTAAGTAAAGGTGGGACAAATTATATCTTTAACATTCAACCTCTTTGTAAAAACTGTAATTCTTCTAAAAACAATTCTATAAAGCAACAAAATTGACAAGGCAACGGCCTTTTATGACATCGGTCATAATGATTCAAGGAACTGGATCGGTTCCCAAAACGATAACACTTGAGATTAGTTAATTTGTCAAATGACAATACCTAGTAATTGCTAAATTCTTTGCTTTAGCGAGTGGTTTTCCGCTGACCTGCTCTTTAGTCGGAGAGAACCGGAGAACCACTATAAATTAACTTAGAAGATTAAATATTATGGATATTGGAGGAAAAAACTTTACTAATTTTCAAAATGTCAGGTTAGTTGGGAGCACTGGTGGCGGAACAGGTGTTATCAGATTTGTTGAAGGTGGTGGTACAAGCACTGGTGATGAAGGAACCTTAACCATTCTTGCTTTGGAAGCAAGTCGATCTTGGTATTTACCTGATAAATCAGGAGTCTTCCCGATTGCTGGCAGTTTTGCTATTCAAGTTCCTTCTATTGCTGCTACAACTTCTATGCAGGCAACTGTAGTTACAGTTGCTGGTATCAGAACCAGCGATGCTCTTGTAGTTACTGTTAATGGTGGAACTTCTGCTGGTTATGGAGCTATAAACCAAAGTGGCGGAGGGAGTGCAAGAGTTCTTTTCCAGGCTTTGCCTGGAGCTGGCCAGATTACGCTTTCTTTCGTTAATCTTGGTACTGCTACTGGATATACAGAATATATCTGCAGTTATGCGGCAATGAGAACTGGTTAATATGGAAAATGGAAATGGAGTTATAAAACCATCTTGGCTTAATCAAGAAACTTATGATATCTTGCCTGATTTTTGGCGGGAAAGATTGATTGACGATAAAATCGCCGAATCTCTTGATCCTAAAATTAGAAAACTGGTGGAAGAATATACTATGAAAGGAGTAACGGAATTTTCTCTTATAAATATAACGAGAAATATGAAAGAAATTCCGATTCATCCTTCAGAGATTCCTCCGCCAGATGATACTTATCCTTTATTGAAAGTAGAATTTCCCAGTGAAGGGGGAGTGCTATCTTATCAGGAAGGAATTGAGCAACCATACCGAGGATTTCCTTTTTTTGAGGTCGTGGAAAAAATAGACCTTATTAAGAAAGTGAGCCGGGCTTCATTAAGCGGACTCTATCATTCATTCAAAACAAGAAGATGGCTTCTGTTTACCCTTTTACCCGCAGTCTGGATGTTCAAAAATCTCTTATACGCTGGGACTTACGCTCTTTATCGGATGATTGAAAGAATCAGAATTAAGCCAAGATATTATTCCCAAGCGATAAGAGAGTTATATCGGGCTTTTTCTTTTCCTCAGGGCGAAAACAATCAAATGCTTGAGCTAAGATTAATGTTGAGAGATTTGATTTGTATGATTCTTGAATTTGATAATGCTTATCGTTTTAGAGCTCAGGACTTATTGGAAGAACTTAATAAAGAATCATTGGAAAAGAACCCGATTAAAGAATTAAATCGTATGTTTACTATTGTTCAAGGGCGAGAAAAGACCCAGGAAATAAAAGATACTTGGACTTTGATAAAACTATTTAATTCGGTTTATCTGAGATTTGACCGCAAACTTAAAAAAATGGCGGTTAATATCTTAAAAGAGTTAGATATAGAAAAAATTAAACTAACGGTTGAAGATAAAACTTTTGCGGGAAAACGCAAAGATTATATTTTCGGCTATATAGATAGACAAAATGTCATTAATAAATCATTACAAACAACCCGTAATTAAGAAATCTGTTGTGGTAAGCGGAGCGGCCACATCTCTAACAATATGGACTCCAGTATCAGGGAAACGAATAGTTTTAGAAGGATTAGACTTAGCTACATTAGGAGGTACAAGCACGACTGTTGCGGTTTATTTTGGTGGAGATGCAGTTTTAAGAGGCCCAACTCGTATTGCTATGTATAGTTTAGACACAACCACAACTATCTATCCCAGATTTGCTGGATTAGAAGCAACGGCTGATGTGATACTGCAGGCCACCCTTGGTGCGGCTACTCAAGTACAGATTTCGGCTTATGGGTTTGAATTGGAATAAAAAATGCCTTTACTTCCTCGGTTAGAAGTTCAAAATTTAGGAGCTTCCCTAAAAGTTTTATATGTTGATAATTCTTATCTGATTAGAGATAAGAAATTTACTTTTCTTACAGGTGATGCTTTGGCTGGAGCTCAAACTGTGAGTGTTGCTTCAACCATAGGACTTACTTCTCTTACCACAGCTTCGGGACAAGTTTTATTAATCGGTGAATTAGGTCAAGAAAAAACAGAGATAATTTTAACCGGTAATATTTCTACTTCTAGCGGTACCCATATCTCTGGTACTGGAGCAACCCTAAGAACAGTTTTAAGATTTGATCATCCCCAAGATACCAAAATTTACATAATTGACTGGAATAGATTTGAAGCAAGATGGGCGACTACGGCTGGTGGCACCAAAGGAACCCTAATGGCTTATCCCCAAGATATTCAAGCTGACCAACTAAGGTCTCTTCATAATGACGCTATTCAGGATTCAGGATTTTACTTTGTCCGTTTTAATAACTCGATTGATTCTACTAATTCAAGGGAATCTGATGCTGTTCCTTATGACGGTTATCTTGATAATACTGTTTTTGAAATAAAAAGACGGGCTTTGGAACAACTTAACGAAGAAATTTATGAAAAACTAATTACCGATGAGTTTCTTAACCGGTCTTTATGGGAAGCAAGGCGGGAATATCATCAGAGCCCGGGCAAAAGACCTTTTAGAAGAAGATTTAATAATGATATAGGAAACGCTTTGACTGGTTCTTATCGGATTGATTTGCCTAGTTGGGTGGAAAAACCTTTTACCGCCGAAAATGTCTATGCCGTCAGAATCGGTACGGAGAGGGGTATGGATTACATAGACAAGAAAGAATTTGATTTTTATTATCGGGGAATTCCCCATTCAACTCTTGCCTTGCCATATACGGTTGATACTTCTACATCAATCTGGCTGGTTAATGGCCGGGATTTTACGGGAAGTGCCAGTATAAGCGTGGAGGGAACAACTATCGGTTGTACTCGAATAGTCGGCGAACAAAATAGTTTTTACATTAGAACCCAGGGCAAGTGGAATGCTTCAGGCGGTTCAGATGCTTGGGAAAAAGCTAGTTATGGTCTGCCTAATAAATTTACGGTTTTTGCCGAGCCAACCGGCAGTGCCTATATCTACTTTAACCGGCCCATAGATACGGCTTATGTGAATCAGAATATATTTTTAGATGCTTATGCTACGGTTTTTGCTTTTGACAGCGATGCTGATGAGCTTGATGAACCCGATCCAGATATTTATGTTCCTTATCTTAAATTCAAAATTAAACAACGAAAAGCGAACGGGAATTTACCTTTAACCGATCCGGATTATCAAGAATGGATTATAAGAAAAAATCAAGCCTTAAATAAAGAATATGCCGGGACAAAAATCAGCTTAATTCCCGATATAGAAAATCTGCCGTAATTAAACTAAGTTAGATGTAAGTTTTATTTTATGCCATTTATTATCAATTTTTCTATGTTCAGAAATAGAGTTAAACAAATAAAGATTTTTCAAACGATTATCAGTTTTAATTCCATTTATATGGTGGATTTGTTCAACTGATTTAAGCGATCTTCCAAGATACTTTTCAACTATGAGACGATGTTCCAAAATATAAGTTTTATTTTTTCTAATAGCTATATATCCGCCAATATGTTTGACTTTACCACCTTTCCAGCCAGAAGCATTTTTACCAAAGTAAAATTTGGACATACTTTGCCAATAACAGGAACGAGAACAATGTTTTCTATTTTGAGAAAAATAAGTTTTAAATATTTTTTTACAATTTGGACAGATTTTAGACAAAATTGGTTTACCAATTATCTGTCCAAGTTTATTCCGATTTTCAATCATATATAAGTAGTTTAACTTTGATAGAAAAGGATGTCAATATGGCAACAAAATTACAAAAACAGAGTATAAGAAATATAGGAGTTTATGGTATTATAAGACAAGCATCAGCTGATGATAGTTTGATTCCTGATGGTGCTATTCCAGAAGCAATTAATTTCGAATTTGATAGAATCGGTGTAGCCAGAACCAGACCAGGAATGACAGCGATTGGGGCTTCAGTTTCAGCTGGTAATCCTTGTATCGGGATTCATAATATCCAGTCCAATACAGCTATTGTAGCTTTTGTTTCTAGCGGTTCAACCACAGTTTTTGAAAGACAAACTTCTTCATGGGCAGCTATTGCCGCTGGCACTGGAGCTGGAATATTCAGATTTCTTGATTTTGCTAATCGGACGATATTCTTCGGGCCGGTTGAGAGATCAATTAGGGTATATGCCGGAAGTAATTTTGATACTTCAAGCGGCAATCCGATAAATCCTCAACAGCTTTGGTATGTAAATGGAAATATAAATACGGGCTATATCCGGCCTAAATTCGGTAAAGTCTATAAATCACGGATTTACTTAACGGGTGATCCGACTAATGAATTTAGAAGCCGGTTATGGTTTTCTTCGGTGATAACCTCATCAGGAAATATTACTTGGGCTCCTTCAACTGACTTTGTAGATATAAATCCCAATGATGGTGAGGATATTACTAGTTTAGAAAGATATTCATTGGAACTTTTAGTCTTTAAGCCGAATTATATTTATCGGTTTAGAACTTCAGGAGTTGATACTGACCCTTTGGTTAAAATAGGGACAAGAAGCCAAGAAAGTATTATTGAAGGCAAGAAAGGATTATATTTTCACCATGATACTGGATTTTATAAATATACAGGTGGTTATCCTGTGGAAATCTCAAGGCCAATATCTGATGTGGTTAAAGCTATACCATTTGGCGAGTATGCTGTTATAAGAGCTTGGAAAGATGATGACCACATTTATTGGTCAATTGGAGATTTAACTTTGTCAGGGCCAAAAGCAAATGAAACTTGGGCAAATGCAGTTATCCGTTATACTGAATCATCCGAAATTTGGACAGTTTATTCTTATGCTAATGATATCAGGCGGGGTGGGCCATTTATTACCAGCAGTTCAAGTTCAATTATGATTGGTTTGGATAATGGCGTAGTGGCCGAGTTCAATCGGGGCCAGACTGATTTGAGTGAGCCGATAAAATATAGACTTATAACCAAATGGTATGAATGGGAAGGAATTGAAACTCGCAAAATTATTAATTTATTAATGGTCATTTCTGAAAAAGGTTTGGGCATGAATATTATGTATCAAGTTAACGACTATGAGGATTGGCAGGTTTTAACTCCTGATTTAAGAAAATTGATTAGTTTTTTTAACACTAATATTAAATTCAATAGGATTAGATTCAGAATTTCAGGTGTAACCACAAATGAATCTTCTGTTTTTATGGGTTTGGAAGTTTTAAAAGGAATAAATGAAGGGATAATTAAAACATGAGCGATATTTACGATTATGGATTTGATAAAGGTTTAAACCGTACTCTTATAGGAGTAAAAAGTCCTTTAATTTATGATTCTGTCGAAGGGGCAATGCAGGGTCAGATAGTCCAGTTTGGTTCGCTGGTTTCGGGAGCACAGTTAAGTTTGATTAATGTCAGCGGGATTCTTTCTACGGCTAATATTGGTGGAGCTCTTTCTACACACGGAACCTTTGGAGGTAATGGTTCAGACGGCCCATTAGAAATTACTTCTGGAACGACTACTGTAAGTTTAAGCAGTCAGAAGGTATTTATTAGGAATTATTCCAAAATTTCTATCATTGGAAGTGGTCAACTGACTTTTTCTAATCCTGCTAC
>Ga0213870_1001128_pt1 | contig 12220 bp, 11 predicted proteins | sample WICALVC2017_Meta_FD_160119 | JGI IMG/M metagenome (GOLD analysis project Ga0213870, IMG submission 160119) | Freshwater microbial communities from subterranean cave lake in Wind Cave National Park, South Dakota, United States - WICALVC2017 | ecosystem: Environmental > Aquatic > Deep subsurface >... | reverse complement strand
ACTGAGTTCTTTTCAAGGTTGATTGTAATTTATAGTTTTTTGCTGGCTTTTGTTTTTGTTGGGCTGGGACGATTGATAGTCCGGCTGATCCAACGTCATTTGCTCCGTTTTGGTATTGGCGTCCACTGCGTGCTGCTGATCGGTAGGGAAGAGGATGCTCGCAAAGTTATCCAAGCCATTAAATCAGGAGAGGAACCTGGCTTTAAAATCGTTAAGATAATTCCTGACGCCAAGCAACTCAACCTAGAACGCGAACTGCTCAAAATGCCATTCGACGAAGTGGTGGTGTCAGCAAAAAATCTAACAGAAAAAAATCTAGCCGAAATCGTCGCCTTTTGCCACGAGCGTGACCTGACTTTTCGGCTGGTGCCTTCGGCCTTTCGAGTCCAGACTTCCCACCTTGATGTCCGCACGCTTGGTCAAACACCGGTGCTTGAGTTTCGCCGCACCCCGCTTGAAGGCTGGGGCAGGATAATTAAACGAATTGTTGATTTGGTCGGCGGAACGTTAGCAGTCATAATTTTCAGTCCCTTGATGCTTTTGTCGGCGATTGGCATCAAACTGAGTTCTCCCCAAGGTCCGATTTTGTTTCGCCAGCGACGAGTAGGACCCAAAGGTTTATTCACCTTTTACAAATTTCGCACTATGGTGCCAGGAGCAGAAAAGCAGCATGATCAGTTGATCAAGCTCCATGGCAATATGTTCAAGCTCCGGGAAGATCCACGGGTTTTTCACTTCGGCGCGTTTTTGCGCAAAACTTCAATTGACGAGTTGCCCCAGCTTTTTAATGTTGTCAGGGGCGATATGTCGCTGGTCGGGCCAAGGCCGCCCATGGCAGAGGAAGTTAAGTTCTACAATTCATTTCACCGCCAACGGTTAGGAATCAAACCGGGCATCACCGGACTCTGGCAGGTCTCGGGCCGCTCAGAGATCGATTTTGACGAGTGGGTGCGCTTGGACTTGTACTATATCGAGCACTGGTCTTTATGGCTCGACTTACAGATTTTGTTGAAGACGATTTGGGTGGTATTGGCAGGCAGAGGGGCGTACTAGATAAATTGCTCGATGTACCAATGTGTAACCTGATATCCACTTCCGATGTGGTTATCAGATTACACTTTGGTATAAGCCTTCCTTGGACAAAAGAAAACCCCGCACCAAGTTGTGCGGGGTAGATAGTCATTTTGGTCGGTAGTCGCTATAATTTAGGTTTCTTCCCCGTTTCCCAGGCTTCTCGCCTGCTCTTCTTTGTTCTGTAAATCGTCCTTTGATAGACTTTATTATCAACAGGGACTGCACAAACGTGGACTGGATTCTCTTCGCCAGAAAGTTCATCCCACGCTTGTAGTGATAAGATCAACTCAGTCACTGAACCGTCACAATCCTGAATTGAACAAACAGCCAGTGGCGAGTCGGGGTCAAGTTTCTGAAACTCCTTGATCAGGTTATACAGCTGCGATAGCAGATTTCCATACTGCTCTGTTGGGGCATCTAGCCTGAGCCTCATTCGGAGCAAAACCGATCCCGCAGAAATCCGGAGTCCATGTAACATTGTTACCCACCTTCCTTTTTTCAATCCTGAGACTTCGAGCAAATATACTACACCACAAAATTGACAAAAAGTCAAGGGGTAGGTAGCGTAGGATTATGCCACTGGTTTGGGATTACAATCTTAAAAAAGCAAAAAAACGGGATCAAAGATACCAAATCTGGAAACTCACCCGGCAAATTAGCTATGGTCTTAAACCAGGAGAAAAAATAAACCGTGCCCAGCTTAAAAAGTACTGGCGCGCCATAAAGATAAATCCAGCAAGACGCGCCATGCTGCGGAATCTATTATGGCCCAAAAAGCGGTCCTAACCTCAAATCAACGCAAAATCCTGGCGCTATTTGCTCGCACTAGGCAGCTCAATCGCCATTTCTATCTCACTGGCGGTACGGCACTTGCTGCCTTTTATCTCAAGCACCGTCGTTCTTATGACTTGGATTTTTTTAGCGAGAAAGATTTCGAATTAAAAGAGGTAGCTCCGTTTGTTAAGTTTGTCGAACAAAGATTGCAGCTTAAACCAGCCCGTTACCAAAAACTTCACGACCGCCATATCTTCAGTTACGGTACACCGCAAGGCGACCTCAAAATAGAGTTTACCCTTTACCCCTTCAAATCGCTTGGAGTAAAAAAGCGCGTGAACGGATTGATAATCGACAGTCTGAAAGATATTGCCGCCAACAAACTCTTTGCCGCAATTGATCGCAATGAACCGAAGGATTTGGTTGATTTGGCATTTTTGCTTAAGGAGAAGTTCTCGCTGCGCAGCCTTCGTGCAGCTGTTGCCAAAAAGTTTGGGCTACACCTAGAACGATTGACGCTCATCGATTTATTCCAAAAAGGGACCAAAACCGCCTTCCTTGAACCCAATCTGTTACGCAGCAATGGGGAAGCAATCCAACAGCTGTACCAAAAACAATTACACAAGATTGGTAAACAAATCCTTAAATAAAGTTAGTAATTTTTGGGCAAAAGAAAAAGAGGCCGGTGGCCCCGATTACCACAAAATTGACAAAAAGTCAAGAGCTTGATACTATCAAGCAATAATGACATCGCAGCAATTACTAGAACGGATTGGCAGGGTTAAGAAATTTAAAGTCGGTAGAACGCCTGTTGTTGTTTTACCGTTAGAAGATTACGACGCGCTGAGAGAGCAAGCTGGAATCTACTCGTCTGAAGCTTTAAAAAAAGAAATTGCCGAAGCTCGCAAAGAAAGGAAGTTGTACTCTTCTAAACAAGTCAAAAAAAAACTCGGTCTTTAATTCCCATCAGGATGCAGTATTTGTTTAAGCCCTCGGGCCTTGATGACCTTAAAAAATTGCCCAGACAATTACAGGTTAGAATTATCGAAAAGCTTGATTTTTACAGCGGCACTCAGTCTCCTTTAGAGTTCGCAGAACCAATCCGAGATCACGCTTTTGGAGAGTATCGGTACAGAGTAGGTCCCTACAGAATCTTTTTCGACATAAAACAGAACAAGATTATTGTGCTCAGAATTAAACATCGAAGGGATGCCTACCGATGAAAGTTGCGCTAGTACACGAATTCCTAACCCAATTTGGCGGAGCGGAGAGAGTGTTGCTAGCGCTTAAAGAACTCTATCCTGACGCACCAATCTATACTTTGGTATATAACTCAAATAAGGTAGGCAAATGGTTTGGTAAGTACGACATTCGCGTCTCGTGGCTCCAGAAATTATCTTTTGCCAAAACTAAGTACCGCTGGTATTTAACCCTAATGCCGTGGGCGATCCAATCGTTTGATTTTTCGGGATATGACTTGGTGATTTCCGATTCATCAGCTTTTGCAAAAGGTATCATCACCAAACCGCCCACTCTCCACATCTCCTACATCCACACCCCAACCCGTTACCTCTGGCAGGACGAGCAATTTTACAGGGAAACCGCGGTGCCAAAGCTGTTGCAGCCACTACTAAAACTTGTAACTCCCTCACTGCGCCAATGGGACTATAAAGCAGCCCAAAGGCCGGATTTTTTGGTCTCAAACTCGAAAACTGTAGCAGATCGCGTTAGAAAATACTACAAACGCAATTCAGAGGTGATTTACCCATTTATCAAGGCGGACAAGTTTAAGATTGCTCGAAAACCGAAAAATTATTTTCTGACGGCCGGCAGGATCGTACCTTACAAACGCTATGACATTGTGATTGAGGCGTTCAAAAAGCTGGAGTTGCCGTTGGTGATTGCGGGGACAGGGTGGGGAATTAAAAATATCAAAAATCAAATATCAAAAATCAAAAATAATTCGAATATTAAACTGCTTGGGCAGGTTTCCGATAAGCAGCTCGCCAAACTCTACCGTGAGTGTCAGGCCTTGATTTTTCCGGCACTGGAAGACTTTGGCATTGTGCCGCTTGAAGCAATGGCCTCAGGCCGGCCGGTGATCGCCTTCCGGGCCGGCGGTGCGACTGAAACGATTATCGAAGGAAAAACCGGTCTGTTTTTCGACGAGCAGACGCCGGAGGCGGTTATCGCCGCGGTTAAAAAGTTCAACGGTTTGACGTTTAAGTGGAACCCTAGACAAATCCGCGGCCATGCGCTAAAATACGATAAGTCGGTTTTTAAGGAAAAATTATGGAGCTTCGCGACTACATTAAGATTATCTTAAAATATAAAGCCGCAGTACTCCTTATCACCCTGATTCTCGCAATCGGCGGCTACTGGTGGGCGGCCCGCCAGCCCGCCACGGTTGATGGTTCGGTTACTTTTACGGTAGTTAATTCCGAACGCTTTCCAGCTGACCAGTACGGCTATGACTACTACTTTACGATTCAGTCATCCGCCCTTTTGGCTGACACGATTGACGGCTGGTTTGGCTCACCGAGCTTTACCAGCAAAATCTACGACAACGCAAAGGTCGCCCTGCCGTCAGACACCACGCGGGCAGCTGGCCGGATTTTTCGCTCTGTCAAGGAAATTGAAAAATCGCCGGTGATTGTCGTGTCAGCTAAAACTCAAAAGCGCTCTGAGACCGAAAACCTGATCAAATCTGCCGGCGAGCTGACCAAAAACGAAGTTGACCAACTGATCAAAAACAACAAACTGCCCAACACCTTTTCATTGCTGGTTTCTGAGCCGCTGATTCTGGAGGCCAAGCCAAAACCGCACACTTACGGGGTTGCCGGCTTGGTGGTTGGTTTGATCCTTGGGTCGGTTCTTGCGTTGGGTCTCCACTATTTTAAAGAAGGCTAAAAAATGATACAATTAAAGCCTGAACGAGGGTTATTTTAAAGTGGCTAAACAGATTCAAAAACCGGGAAAAGAAACCGAAAACACCAGCAAGTATACTGCCAAGGACATCACCGTACTGCAAGGTCTTGAGCCAGTGCGCAAACGGCCTGCGATGTACATTGGCGGCACTGGCTTGGACGGCCTCCACCATCTGGTTTGGGAAGTGCTCGATAACGCAATTGACGAAGCAATGGCAGGGTATGCCAAGTTGATCGAGCTGCGAATTCTTGATGGCGAGAAAATATCGGTTTGGGATGATGGCCGCGGCATTCCTGCTGATTTGCATCCCACCACTAAAAAATCAGCACTCGAGACCGTGATGACTTATCTCCACGCTGGCGGCAAGTTTGGCGGCGAAGGCTACAAGGTCTCCGGCGGTTTGCATGGCGTGGGCGTTTCTGTGGTTAATGCCCTCTCACAATTTATGCGCACCGAGGTCCACCGCGATAAAAAAATTTATGTTCAGGAATATAGCCGCGGCAAACCAAAAACCGCAGTGAAGACGCTCGGCAAAACCAGCAAACACGGCACGCTCCAAACCTTTGAACCAGATCCCCAAGTTTTTCCGGAAATCAAGTTCTCATACAAAACCATTCTCGACCATTGCCGGCAGCAGGCTTATCTCACCAAGGGAACTAGAATCTCTCTAATTGACGATCGGCAGGAGCGAAAGCAGCGCTATACTTTTTATTTTGAGGGCGGCATTGCCAGTTTCGTTCGCCACATTATTCATTCGAGACCGGCTTTCAATGATCCGCCGTTTTACGTCGACAAGGCGGTCAATGGCACTCAAGTCGAAGTAGCCATTTCCTACATTGACGATTACAACGAACACGTCTCAAGTTTTGCCAACAACATCCACACTGGCGACGGCGGCACCCATTTGACCGGTTTCCGCACGGCGCTCACTCGGGCGATCAATGATTATGCCAAAAAAAATAACCTGCTGAAAAATGGCGAAGCAGCCCTAGGAGGGGAGGATATGCGCGAAGGGCTGGTTGCGATCATTTCGGTCAAGCTGCGCGACCCGCAATTCGAAGGTCAAACCAAAGCGCGCTTGGGCAACCCCGAGGTACGAACGCACGTTGAATCAGTCGTATCGGAATACTTTAACTACTATCTTGAGGAACACCCAGCCGAGGCGCGCCGGGTCATTGAAAAAGTGATTCTATCTGCCCGGGCCCGGGCAGCCGCCAAGGCGGCCCGTGACACCGTGCTGCGCAAAGGCGCGCTTGAGGGGATGACTTTGCCGGGCAAGTTGGCGGACTGCAGTTCCCGCGATCCGAAATTATCAGAACTGTTTATCGTCGAGGGCGATTCAGCGGGGGGTAGCGGTAAGCAAGGCCGCGACCGGCACACCCAGGCGATTTTGCCGCTCCGCGGCAAAATTCTGAACGTCGAGCGGGCGCGCCTTGATAGGATGTTAAGCTCAGACGAAATAAAGGCTTTGATTATCGCAATGGGCACGGGCATTGGCGAGGACTTTGATATTACTAAACTGCGCTATCATCGAATTATTATCGCAACAGACGCGGACACGGACGGATCGCACATCAGAACCCTCCTGCTGACACTTTTCTACCGCCACTTCCCGCAGATCATTGAGAACGGCTACCTCTACATTGCTCAGCCGCCACTCTATGCCATTACCGCAGCAAAGGAAAAACATTATGCGTACACGGAACAAGAAAAAGATAAAGTCATTAAATCAATCAAAAATCAATCAGTGATGATCCAACGTTACAAAGGTTTGGGCGAAATGAATCCTGAGCAGCTTTGGGAAACCACCATGGATCCAGCAGCTCGCATTTTGAAAAAAGTAACGATTGAGGATGGCGAGAAGGCTGACGAAATCTTTACCATGCTGATGGGTGATGAAGTACCGCCGCGCAAACATTTCATCCAAACTCATGCGAAAGCTGTGAAAAACCTTGATATATAAGGAGCAATATTATATAATATAGTATAGAATATAGTCTATAATACTTATATACTATTTATGGTAAAACAATCGTTTACCGAACGCGAAAAACTGCTCATTGAGCAGCTCGCTAAAAAGCAGCAGGCTAAAATTCAGCAAAGGATCGAACGGATCCCCTTGCTCGCGCCGCTCATTGCCGCTTTTGGTTTAGTCTCACTTTTTTACGGATTAGAAAAACTGTTGGACCAAACCACTTTGGCACAACGGCCTTTTGAAATGATTTTATTTGGAGTGATGCTTTTGCTGCTGACCGGGGCATATTACAGGAAGTTATAACATGGCTGAAAGTCCTCAAAAAAATCTTGTCGGCAAAGTCGAGCTGAGGATCCTCGAGCAGGAAATGACTGAATCCTACCTCGATTACGCCATGAGCGTAATTGTCGCCCGAGCTTTGCCTGATGTTCGCGATGGTCTAAAGCCAGTCCACCGCCGGATTCTCTACTCAATGTGGGAACTCGGCCTGACCCACGGAGCCCGTTATCGCAAGTCTGCCACGGTGGTTGGTGATGTTTTGGGCAAATATCACCCCCATGGCGACATTGCGGTTTACGACTCGCTGGTGCGAATGGCCCAACCCTTTTCAATGCGCTACCGACTGGTCGATGGTCAAGGTAATTTTGGAAGCGTTGATGGCGACAACGCTGCGGCCATGCGCTACACCGAGGCAAGAATGGCCCAGATTGCTGAGGAGTTGCTGGCCGATATTGGCAAAGATACTGTTAACTTTACCCCCAACTATGACGGCACTCGCCGAGAACCAGTGGTAATGCCAAGCAAAATTCCTAACCTACTGCTCAATGGCTCGATCGGCATTGCCGTTGGCATGGCCACCAACATCCCAACCCACAATCTCACTGAGTTAGCTGATGCGACAGTTGAGTTGATTGATAATCCAGAAGCTGGTGTGGAGGAATTAATGGTTCACCTCAAAGGCCCGGATTTCCCGACTGGCGGCACGATTTATGACCTCAACACAATCAAGCAAGTCTATGCTTCTGGCAAAGGTTCGATTGTCATGCGGGCAGTTGCCCAAATCGAACAAACTCCAACCAAAAATTTTAGGATCATCGTCACTGAGCTGCCTTTCCAAGTCAACAAAGCCGAATTGATTACTCGGATTGCTGAATTGGTTAAAGAGAAAAAAATAGAAGGGATTGCTGATTTGCGCGACGAGTCTGACCGAACCGAGGGGGTGCGAGTGGTGATTGAGCTAAAGTCTAACGCCTATCCACGCAAAGTCTTAAACCGGCTCTACGAGCTGACTGTCATGCAGACCGCCTTTCATGTCAACATGGTGGCCTTAGTTGATGGCATTGTGCCGCGGCTGCTCAACCTTAAGGATATTCTGAGTCATTTTATCAGCCATCGTCAGGAGGTGGTAACCCGGCGAGCCCGCTTTGATCTTGGCCAGGCCAAGGCCCGCGCTCATATTCTCGAAGGGTTAAAAAAGGCGCTTGATCACATTGACGCGGTCATTGCCACGATTAAAAAATCTAAAGACCGGGGAGAAGCGTCTAGCCAACTCCAAAAAAAGTTCAAACTCAGCGAAATTCAGGCCAATGCCATTTTAGATATGCGGCTGTCCGCTCTGACCAATCTTGAGCGCTCAGCGGTTGACCAAGAACTCAGGGAAAAATATCAACTGATTAAGGAATTAGAAGCTTTGCTCATGGATCCCAAAAAAGTCCTGGCAAAAATTAAGCAAGAGACCCTGGAAATTAAATCCCGCTACGGCGATATGCGCAAAACCAAAATTGTCGATCAGCCGCTGACCAAGTTTGAGGTTGAAGATTTGATCGCCAATGAACAGATGATGGTCACCCTCACCCGCGGCAACTACGTCAAGCGGGTGGCAGTGGCGGTTTACCGTTCTCAAGGCCGGGGCGGTAAGGGGGTGGTTGGCATGGAAACTCGGGAAGAAGACGTGATTGAACAACTTGCTTCAAGCTGGACTCATAACCCGATTTACTTTTTCACCAATCGAGGGCGAGTTTTTGCCACCAAGGTTTACGAGCTGCCCCAAGCTGGCCGAGCCGCCAAAGGTCAGGCCTTAGTCAACTTCATTCAGCTGGCGCCGGATGAAAAAGTTACCACTTTACTGACAGCATCAGGCAAAGCTGAAGAGTTGCAAGGTTACTTCTTTATGGCCACCCGCAAGGGCGTAGTCAAAAAAACCGATGTGGCGGCTTATGCCAATATCAGAAAGTCAGGCATTGTAACAGTTAAATTGAATCCTGGTGATGAATTGGCTTATGTCAAACTTACCAGCGGTTCTGACAAAATAATGCTGGTATCCCGCGAGGGGCAAGCCATCTATTTTACAGAAAGCGATGTCCGGGCAATGGGTAGATCAGCGGCTGGCGTGCGCGGGATCAGGCTGCGGGAAGGCGATCAGCTTATTTCAATGGATGTGGTTAAAACCGCTCAGGCTCCCCAAACCAGCCTATTGACCGTCTTGGAAAACGGATACGGTAAGCGTACGCAAGTTAACTACTTCAGGGATCAGTCTCGCGGCGGCCTTGGCGTTAAAGCGGCTAAGCTGACTGCCAAAACCGGCAAACTAGTGACTGCTCGGGCGATCAGTTCAACTAGAGGCGATTTGGTGCTGGTTTCCGCGCAAGGACAGATTATTAGAATTGCCTTGAACTCAGTCAAGCAGCTTGGCCGCGACACGCAGGGAGTACGGCTAATGCGTATTAGCTCCGGCGACAAAGTTGCCTCAGCCACGGTGATATTCAAGGAAGAAACCGAGCTTGAACCGGCCAGCCCACCCAAGGCGCCCGATCAACCTGCCGCTAAACCAAAAACCACAAAACCAGCGCCGCGCAAGTCAAAACTCAAGCTAACCGCCAAGCCAAAGCTTAAGAAAAAACCCAAGCCAAAACCTAAGACGAAATCCAAGCCCAAACCAAAGCTTAAAGCTAAGCCCAAAAGCAAACCAATTAGAAAGGCTAAAGAAGTTGACTGGTTCTCTAAACGAACGTTCGTTGCTAAGTTCTAGAATTTAATGCACCACTTTGTTCGGTAGTTGTTAACATTTCTTGTCCGATCGGAACAAAAATGTCTAACGCCTCAACCCATCGAGGCGTTAACCCCCCAGGGCTTGATTTTTGGTGGCACTAGGTGGTAGGATGGAGGTGCCTTGAAAGGAGGCGGGTTCTTTGAAAATCGTTAATTTCATAAAATGGATAGCCATCCTGCTGGTTTTCCTATGGGTTGTCTACGGCACCAACTTTTGTTGGGAGTGGTTTAGTCACTCAGACTTCCGAAAGGGGTCAGTATCTGGCATAGACGAAGGGTTGATTTTGGATGGATTAGATCAGAAGCGAACTTTCCTGTCTACTCTCGACTGGTGGCGGGGGCCTTGGTGCGGTCAAGTACCTTTTTTCCGGCCGATCACTTCTCAGCTCTTTTGGCTGCAGGATCAATTGTTCGGTCGGGAGCGTTTCGACCTTTGGACTTTGACATCCTTAGGCAGCCACATCATTGCGACTGGACTTGGGTACCTAGCCCTTTTGATTCTGTTTCGTTCAAAAATCGTGGCAGCTGGCACAGTCGTGATGTTTGCCGGGCCACCGTTTTTTCTAGGACTCAAGATTCGCAGTTTTGTGTTAATTAATGACCACTACTTCATGACCCTTCCCTTCTGGAAGAATGCTCCTGAGTATTGGTTGGCGATTGCGCTGTTCGCAACTATCTTGGCATTTCTAGCCAGACGCTACTACCTAGCGCTTATCGGTATATTTATTGCAATCGGAGTCAAAGAGACGGGGTTTGCCACTTTGCCTTGTCTTATGTTGATTGCTTGGTACCGCAAACAGCAAGTGCCCAAGTGGTTCTGGCTTACTGGTTTGGTTGGGACAATAGCAGTGTTTTTCTGGCGCTGGCAAGCTATCGGTTCCCTTGGTTATAGTTTAGGTTCTAACCGATCTTGGCTTTACCGTATGTCGCTCTATTATGGTGGCGAAATCGGTAATGTCTTTTTCAGTGGTGAGTGGCCAACTTTGATCGCTGGTATTGGGGCTGGATTGGCCATTCTTCTAATCTTGATTACAATCGGCCGTAAGTCAAAAGGGGAACTATTAGGAGCAGCGGGGATTTTTCTCGGCAGCTGGCTCCTCGCCGGTTACATTGGGATGTTTTATTACGGTTCACTTCAGGAAACAAGGCTACCTTTCGACCGTGCCCTCGTAGCGGTTATTGATGGCAATTGGAGAATTTTCTACATTGCGTTTAACATCGAATTAGCTTTTGCCCTCATCCTGTACCGGTGGCGTGATTGCCTGCTCATTTGTGGATTGGTGGTTTTATTTTCAATCGGGCTCTACACAGCGGCCCAACCCACCAAGCACGCCTGGTACTTGGCTGACTTTTGGGGTACTGCCGTTTTTTGGATAGCAATCTCTGGATTGGTCCAACACTTTATCTCAGTCTATCGTTTAGATCATCCTCGCCCAAGCGGTGGGGATTTTTTCGAGATAAGTGCTACAATGAAATAATGAGAGTTATATTTCTTTTCATCACAGCGGTAATGATTGTTATTTCGCTATTATTTGCCCGCCAGGTAACTGCTAGCCATCGTACTGACTATCTTAGACAGGATACAATCAGGTCGGGAACGGGCCCCAATGAAATTTGTATTGATGGTAATCAGACAAGTTCTTATCGGGCGGGTTATGCAGTTGAATTACAACAATTGCTTGATCAGTATTTTGACGTCATAAGCTCAAGCTATGACACTAGCCTTTTTTGTCCCAACCAAACATTAATTGAGATCAATATAGCCGCAGGGTTTATGGAGATTGATGACTGGGTGAGAGTGTACTCTAACGACACCACCCCACCCACCATTTCCAACATCAGCGCCGGCTCTATCACCCAAACCTCTGCCACCATTACCTGGACCACCAACGAGAACGCAGACTCCAAAGTAGACTATGGCACCACCACCAACTATGGCTCAATCAAATCATCTTCCACTCTCACCACCTCCCACTCGCTGGCGCTTTAGACCAAGACCAACCTACGGGGTTGGTCAACCCCCGGGGTTGGTCAACCCCGTAGGTTGGATGGTAAGCTCATCGAGGCGTTAAAAAGCTAACTCTTTACCTAATCTACCCCGTGGTTTATAATCAACCGCAATGGCTGACCAGGCTGTCAAACAAATCGAGATTGAGTTGCCGGCAGTTGTTACGGTTCGTTCTTTTGCTGACTCGTTAAATCTGCCGGTGGCAAAAGTAATCAGCAAACTACTTGAGTTGGGTGTCAAGGCCACTATTAATGAATCAATTGATTTTGAGACCGCCCAAATCGCCGCTGAAGAACTTGGTTTCAAAGTGGTAGCTAAACAAGCAGTTGGCCAAACCTTACCGGTAACTTCAGCAAAAGCCAAACCGCGGCCACCAATCGTCACGGTGATGGGGCACGTTGATCACGGAAAAA
>Ga0213870_1001127_pt1 | contig 12224 bp, 10 predicted proteins | sample WICALVC2017_Meta_FD_160119 | JGI IMG/M metagenome (GOLD analysis project Ga0213870, IMG submission 160119) | Freshwater microbial communities from subterranean cave lake in Wind Cave National Park, South Dakota, United States - WICALVC2017 | ecosystem: Environmental > Aquatic > Deep subsurface >... | reverse complement strand
TCGGTGGTGGAATAGGGCAGGCCGCCCACATACAACTTCGTACCCATCGGGTACCTCCTTTACTGATGCGACGCGGTCTTGAGAGTAAGGAATGAGCGGGGCAAGGAGGCACCGACGACAAGCCCAACTTCCTACTGCTAAGGCACGATCGCGAATGGAGTCCTGATTCATCCAGCGCCGCACCGCCGGACTCCTTCAACGATGAAACGCGGCCCCACGCTACCACAGGTTTTCGGACGAACGCAAGCGCGCTGGCGGGCAACCCGGCCATCAGGCCGGGCACGTTGACGCATTACTCGGCGACCTCCGGCGCCGGGCGCGGCGCCTGCTCCACGGCTTCGAGCTTCGGGATGTCCTTCTCCGAGCCGATTCCCAGATCTCTGAATTTGCGCGCCGTCGGAAGCACACGCGCCTCCAGCGAACCCACGGCCTTGTTGTACGCGATGACGCCCTTGCCCAGCGCCGATCCCACATCGTCGAGATGCTCGGCCAGCACCGCCATGCGTTCGAACAGATCCTTGCCGAGCGCGCTGATGGCCTGGGCATTCTCGGCCAGTTGCTCCTGCCGCCACCCGTAGGCCACCGCCCGCAACAACGCGACCAGTGTCGTCGGCGTCGCGATCACCACCCGCTTCTCGAACCCGTCCTCGATGAGGGTGCGATCATGCTCAAGCGCCGCCCCCATGAACTGCTCGCCGGGAAGGAACAGCACGACGAACTCCGGCGCCTGCGGGAACTGGCTCCAGTAGGCCTTGGCGCTCAACTGGACCAACCGTTCCCGGACCTGCGCGGCGTGCCGGCGGAATCGTTCCACCCGGACCACATCGTCTTGCGTCTCCACCGCCTCCAGGTAGGCGGACAGAACGGCCTTGGCATCCACGACGATCCGGCGGCCGGCCGGCAACTGGATGATCATGTCCGGCCGCAGCCGCCCCGCCTCTCCCTCGACGGTCTCCTGCTCGAAAAAGTCGCAGTGCTCGACCATGCCCGACAGTTCGGCCACTCGCTTGAGCGTGATCTCCCCCCATTGCCCCCGGACCTGCGGCGCCCGCAGGGCCTTCACGAGATTGCCGGTCTCCCGCTGTAATCGCTCTTGCGCCTGCGCCAGCGACTTCAGGTGCGCGTCCAGCCCGCCGTACGCGGACTGACGCGACTTTTCCATGTCGGCGACATGGCTCTCATACCGCGTGAGGGCGTCGTTGAGAGGCGTGATCAGGGTTGCCACGGCCTGCCGTCGCTGCTCCAAGTCGCCCTTGGCTTCAGCCTGAAGCGTGGCAAATGCCGATTGGGCAAGGTCCAGAAATGCCTGGTTGTTGCTCTTGAGGGCCTCGCCTGCAAGCGCGGCAAAGGCCTGCGTGAGATTCTCCCGCGCGTTCGCCAATTCCTTCTTCTGCTCGTCGAGGCGGGCCTGGGCCTCCTGCGCGCGCGCCTCCGTCTCGCCCAGACGCCTCGCCATGTCCGCCCGCACGCGCGCGCCGCCCCACAAGACGCCGAGCCAGACCCCAGCGCCAAGTCCGCCGACCAGCGCAAGGACGATCAGTGCCGTCTCATTCATGCTTCACGTTCCTTCGCACCCTACTCCATCAACGGGCGCTCAGTAGTGCAAGCTGATCGTCAGATCTAGGTTGCGCCCGTCGTACAGGAAGCTGGCGGCAGAGAATGAAGGCGCGCCGAGCACGCCTTTTGCGTCGTTTGAAAAACCGTAGCCTTCCGTGGGAATCCCCAGCACGTTGGTCTCAAGCTTGCCGTTCATATTCTCATCATGAATGACGGCAAGCGCATACGTTCCTGGCGGGATGTCTTCGAAGTCGCAACGCGCTTGCGTCTTCCGAACCTTTATTACCATGACATTCGTTGCCGAGCGTAGAAACTCAATGGGGAAACCGGCCGGCGATTCGAAAAGCGCGCACGCTACGCTTCCAGTGCTGTTCCTTATGTTCAGAATCTTCACGTGAATTCCGTGGCATGATGATTGGGCAAAGGCGACGGCGTGAAGATTCGCAAACATCAGCACTGCAAACAATGCTACGCATCGAACTCCCCTGGGGACCCGTATCTCCGGATCCTCGACCGTGGAGGCCACCGCTGACTTCCGAATGGTTGACTCAGTCAAGATCTTCCTCGCAGCTTCAACCGGCATACCCTGAGTGGATCGCATCGGAACCCATGGTTCCTTCCCTGGATTAGGCGCCTAATCATTGAGTATGCTGACCCGTATATTACCGACCACAACCCACAGTTCTCACGCATATATCTTGTTAATCAACGAGTTGTCAATCAGTTTCCACGCACGGATAGTCCAATATACCTGTACAGGCAGACACATTCACCATCCATCCGAGTATGTGGCAAATGAATGCCGGTCGAGCGCATAGAGCAACGACGCCCGCCCTCACCCTGTTCTAAAGCGCCGTGCGGGTCAGTCTCGGCCGATCTCGTAGACCAACGTGACGTTCGCCTCAACGTTCATTGCTCCCGCCGAGATGGGCACCGAGACTGCTGCCTGTTGGGCTGCCCGGAATTCTAGGGCCTCGGACGGGCGCGGTGGCATGATGGAAGAGCCTCCCTCACTCACCATGATGAGCCGGACGAGCGTCACCGCCAACGCCTCGCTGAGGGCGTGGGCTTTCTCACGGGCCTTGACGGCGGCCAGCTTGAGCGCGCGGAGGCGCGCGGGGTGCTCCTCACGCAACGCCCAGTGCAGCCCCTGGAAGTGATTGGCGCCGGCGGCCAAGGCGCTGTCGATGACCTTCGCCACCTTCTCGAGGTCCCGGACCTCGACCGTCATGCTCTGGCTCACCGTGTAGCCGGTGATTTCCGGCACAGCGGGCCCTTCTTCACCCAATTGACGATTCGGCTGAGGCTTGTAGTGAGGGGTGATCGTAAACGACGTGGTCTGAATGCGGTCTTTCTCAATCCCCACCTGCAGCAGGCGCGCCATGACCTTTTGCATCGTGGCGGCATTTTGTTGTTGGGCGCCTCCCAACGACTGTCCCGCCGTCTCCATGCCCAGGGTCACGAAGGCGGTGTCGGGCGCCAGTTGCACGGTGCCCGTGGCGGAGACGGTCAACGTCGGGGGTTGAGGTGTGTCCTCGGCGCTCCAGGCCAGAACCGGCAAGGCAAGCAAGCCTGTCAACAGTACGATGGTTCGCATATACCCCCCAAGGAATCGCCTTTGCTTTCTATTGTTTCCTCTGGACACGGCACCCCGCGATTACGGCGTCTTGATGCGGATGTGGCGCCACGCGACAGTGTTGCCCGGACACGCCTGCACCCCGATGCAACCGGGCGCACGTCCGCGTTCGGTGTCGGTGTTATGAAATGACGTGGTCCGCTTGCGTTCGCCAGTCTGGAGGTTGGCAAGAAAGACCGTATAGTCATCGCCCTGCACGACAATCTCGTATTCAAACCAGACACCGGGCACAAGCGCCGGGCCGGGCGTGTAGTTCTGTGCGGTGGGTTCGTTGGTGTTCAGATGCCAGATGCGATCTCCGGCTTGGATTTTGTAGATCGCGCCGGTGCGGTTCTTGAACTTGCCCGGCGGTTCGGGACGGATGCCATAGAAGTCTTTCGTCGAGTCGCCGGCCGCTGTGTCGTCGATCTGCACTTCAAAGGCGGCGATCACCGGTTTCCACGCAGGGTTTCGCGGATCGCATGCCGCTTCGAGCCCTGCGCGCCTTCTGAGTTCGTCAGTAGCAAAGTCGAGCGCCGGACCGGGGAAGCGAATGAATACGCCGCTGTTGTGGGCATTGACGTCGACGATGCGGAACTGCAGGCGCAGCGTGAAATTGCTGAACTTCTCGACAGCATAGTAAAACAGCCGAAGTCCGCCGTCGCCGTAGCTCACCATTTCACCATTGGTGTGAAGCATGCCTCCGCCGGGGGGGCCGGCCAGGCGCCAGTTTTTGAAAGTCGCGGCGGTCCCGTCGAAGAGCGGACGGAAGCCAGCCTCGGGTTGTGGGCTGACGACCGGATCGGGCCCGGGAAGGACATTTTCGTTGAGCAGGAAGGCGGTCCGGCGGCCGAGCGCAACCCCCGTGAGCATCGGGTTCGGCGAGCCGACGGTCGGAAAAAGCGCGGGGCCGGCAACATAGCAGTTGGTCGTGTCGTGGATGCGGCCGAAGTCGTTGGTCACGCTGTCAGCAACGTCGTCGCCCATGCGCATCGTGCCGGCGTCGTGATGGGTCGTACCGAGGTCGTCGCGGCGACCTTTGAATGCAGCGAGCGCGGCGCGGCGCTGTGCCTTCGTACCGGCGGGCACCGGGATGACACGCGTCGCGCTGGCGAGAATGTCGAACGGCTTGTTGCCGGCAAAAATCAGCGCGATCTTGTCGGATACCGCGTCCATCGCGTCCCACGTGGTGCGATCGTTTTGCGTCTGCGCGCTACCAGGGAATTCCTGCGGAGTGGCCTTGGCGTTGCCGAGATGGACTACCGCCTTGGGTCGCCCGAAGTCGGTCTCCGATGTCGAGAGATCGATGAAGCTGTCAGGGTTGCGAGGCGTCATGTCGCCGATGCCGCGGATCGTGATCACCACCGTGTCGTCGGTGGCACGGAGCATGTCTTGCAAATGTTCGAGCGTCGGGATCTTTTTGAACAACTCCGCCTCGGAGTCGGCGCCAATTGTGCTCAGTCCGGCGGCCGTGATTTGGAAGTGGAACGTGCGGCCGTTGGGCGCCTTGCCTTTCACGAGCAGCGCAGCGCATTGGAGGTTGTGGATCACGGTGGGCGGCAGGTTGGCTGCAATCGCCGCGCGCGGCACCCGGATGGTCAGATTCGAGCGCAGATGCGCGATGAGGTTCGTGCCCATGCGGTCTGCGGCGCGGCCGGCAAGCGACCGGCCGAACGTGGTACGCGCCACGCGCGTCGTCTCGACGGTGCCGAGCGCGATCACCACGGCGCTCTGCCTGCCACCGCGGGGCTGCGCCACCGGGAGGTCCACGGAGCCGCCGTTTTGCCAGACGCGCACCCCGGTCACGCGCACCCAGTTATCGGGCTGCGTTTCGGTGATGAGTTCTTGGACATGGCAGTTCGGAACGATCATGAGCCGCTTGCGCGCGTCCGCCGCCGGGCCGATGCCGTCCGCCTCGGTGCTCGCGAGCCGGACGGCGCGGATGAGACCGGGCACGGCGCTGAACTTGTTGGTCGGGAAAAAGCCCGGCAGGGTCGTGGATTGAACGGCGAGCGGTGCTTCGAGTTTAAACAGTTCGCGCAGTTGGGTTTTGGGCGTGGTGTCGGTCGTGGGCAACCCGAGCCAATCCCGAAGCAGCGCAGCGCTAATCGGCGGTTCCCCTTGATCGGGGTAGCGCAGCGCGGGATGATCGAGGAGATCGGCAAAGGTGAACCCGGTCGCGTTGCCCGGGGCTTTGAGCCCCGCGTGAAGCTGCTTGCGCAGTGCGGTGTGGAGTGGTCCGTAGATGAAGTCGTTGGTCTCTTGCACGCCGATCTGCCGGCTTGCCTCGGCGAAGTATCGAGTACGCAGCGCATCGCGCGCCGTCTGTGACCACTCGGTCAATTCCACGTCAAGTAACTCGGGCGACCAGCCGCCCCATGTGAGCGAGCGCCCTCCGATAGCGAAGATCAGCCCACTATAGTTGAGCGCCGGATGATTTACCCACGGCACGCGCAGATCGGGAGCGCCGCCCATGAACGGCATGTTCTGCACGTGCTCCGGCAGCACGAGCGGCCCGGCCTCGAGCACGAGAATACGCCGGCTGCGCGTGCGGTCGGTGATGAAAAGATGTTCGGCGACGACGGCACCAAAGGTGCCGCCGCCGATGACGATCACGTCGAAGTCGCGTCGTCGTCCGGCAACGGTCTGCGCGGCGCTATCGCGCGCTTCCTGCAACGTGTTGCAGAGGAACCGTCCCATATTGTCTAACGTGAATGCGGTCGGTTCGGATGTCAGGACTTGCGCCATGGCTTATCTCCTTTGGTCATTGATTCAAACGGTACACAGGAAGGCGTGCTCCGCAAGGCTCCATGGGGACTCCTTGTCACGCATCTTGCCTCATGTTCACCTGCCTCCCTCTCATTCCCGCCGGAGCACCGGCAGGGGTTTCTGGCCGAGGATGCGGTACGTGGACAGGAAGCCAACGAGGATCGTGCCCGTCATCGTTGCCGCAATCCCCCAGGCCAGCGCCGCCGGCTGGAAGAGCCATTTCACATCGAGAATCCAGTACCCCGCGCCCCAGGCCAGCGCAACGGCCAGACCCGCGCCGATCACTCCGGCGACGGCGCCCAACAGCGCGAACTCCACCGCAAAGGCGCCCGCCACCGTCCCGCGCGTCGCGCCGACCGCCTTCAGGATCATCGCCTCGTAGATACGTCGGAACCGCGTGGCGGCCAGCGCGCCGGCCAGCACGACGCTCCCGACAAGCATACTCAAGCCCGCCATAAAACGAATGACCAGGCTGATGCGATCCACGACCCGCGCGACGGAATCCAGCACGTCCCGGATATTGATCGCCGAGACGTTTGGAAAGGCCGCCACGACAGCGCGCTGCAACGGGATCTCGTCCGTAGGATCCACGCGGGCCGTCGCCACATACGTCATCGGCGCGCCGTCGAGCGCGCCCGGCTCGAAGATGAAATAGAAATTCGTGGACATGTTCCCCCACTCCACCTTTCTGATACTCGTGACCGTGCCCGAAACCATCGTGCCCTGAATGTCGAACGCCACTGTCGAGCCGAGGTCGATCCCCAACCGATGCGCCGCTTCTTCTTCGACGGACACCCGCAGTTTCCCCGAAGACGCCCCGCCGTCCCACCAGTGCCCTTTGGTGATGACATTGTCTCTGGGCACATCTTTCTGGAAGGTCAGCACATATTCACGGGTGTAGTACCAGTCGTGCTCGCGTTCCTCGTGGTTCGCCCGGCGAACCGATTTCCCGTTCAAGGCCCAGAGCCTCGAGCGCACCAGCGGCGTGAGACGCACGTCGGCATGGCCACGCTCCACCATCAGGCGCGCGAAGGCGTCCTTCTGATCCGGCTGGACATCAATGAAAAAGAACGACGGCGCATCGTCGGGGATATTCTCGCCGATCTCCCACAGGATGTTCCGTTCTACCAGATGGATCGCCAAGATCACCATCACCCCGACTCCCACCGACACCAGAATGGTCTTCGCCTGACTACCGGGACGATAGAGATTGGCCAGCCCCAATTGTATCGGGGGCCCGTGCGCCCATCGGAATGGGCTCCGATGCGCCGGTTTGCACCCGCCCGCCCCCGGTGCGCCAAGACGCACCGCTTTCCACGGAACCCCGCGCTCGCCCCGGCTGAGCCGGAGGCTCGCTTGCAATACCTTCGCCAAGTGCACGACGAGCCATGCCGTGCCATACAGAAGGCCCAGCGCTGCGACCAGCGCGCCGATGAACAGTCCGGCCGCCCGCCACGATCCCGCCTGCCAGAGCGCCAGCCCGGCCAGCGCCAGCGCCAGCAACGCGCCGGCGATCCAGGCCGTCCGCCCGGGAGAACCGGCCGGCTCCTCGCTCACCTCGCGGCGGAAGATCAGATTGGGACGCACGTGCCGCACTTCCAGTAGAGGCCAAAGCGAGAACAGGGCCGTCGTCAGAAGCCCCATTGCCACACCACGCATAAATGGGAGCCACGCAAGGTGAAACTCCAGATCCATCGTCAGCCAGGTCTGCATCAGCGGGGGCAGGGCGATCTGCAATGCCGCCCCCAGAGCCGCGCCGGCCAGACTGCCCACCAGCCCCAGCAGCAACGTTTGCGTGACATAGACCTGCAGAATCGTGCCGGATTCGGCGCCGAGCGCCTTGAGCACGGCGATGGTTTCCAGTTTCTCTTTCAGGAACGCGCGGACGCTGCCGGCGACGCCGATCCCGCCGACCATCAAGGCAACGAGACCGACCAGTCCGAGGTACATCGTAAGCTGGCGAAGGAACCGCCGGAGCATCGGCTGGGACTCCTGGTATGTGCTCACCCGCGCCGTCTTGTCCGGAAAGGTGGCGGCCAGCTCGTCCTGAACGGCGTGCGGACTCAGCGTCTCGGGCAGTTTGAAGAGATGCCGGTGCGTCACCCGGCTACCCGGCTGGACGAGTTGCGTCGCGTCAAGGCTCGCGCGGGACATCAGCACGCGAGGGCCGAAACTGAATGCGCCGGCCGCCCGGTCCGGCTCCTTCTTCAAGACACCGGCGATCCTGAAGTCCGCCTGGCCGATCTTCAGCACATCTCCGATTTTCAAGTCGAGGCGGATCAGCAGGGTCTCCTCGGCCAGCACCTGGCTGCCGCCGAACAGCGCCGCCGGCGCATCGTCAGGCTCGGCCTGCAACTTTCCGTAGAACGGATAGCCGGGCTCGACCGCTTTGAGCTCGATCAGTTGCGTACCGGCCGAGGCCGCCCCCATTGCCACCATCTCGCTCACGTGCATGCGGGCGATCCCGCGGCCGTCGAAACCGCGCAGAATCGCTTCTCCTTCCGGCGTCGGCGGGCGCGTCGTCCGCAGCTCCACGTCGGCGGCCAGCAGGCTGCGGGCCTCGCGCTGGATTGCCCGGTCCATGTTGGCGGCAAAGAGCCCTACGCCCACCAAGGCGGCCACGCCGAGCGCGATGCACACGAAGAAGTACGTGAAGTGCCGCCAGGCAGCACGGGTCTCCCGCCACGCCATGCGAAACGGGAACGACCTCATGGATGAGCGCCCGGAGAGGGCGCCTGCAGTTCATCCGAGGCAATCCGGCCATCCAGCAGACGGACGACACGATCGGCGAAGGCGGCCAGGACCTGATCGTGCGTGACCAACACCAGCGTACCGCCGTGGTCACGGTTCAACCGCATGAGTAACTCAATCACCTGCTGCCCGGTCGCCGTGTCCAGATTGCCGGTCGGCTCATCCGCCAACAGAATGGCGGGCCGGTTGGCAAACGCCCGCGCGACGGCCACCCGCTGCTGCTCGCCGCCGGAAAGCTGGGCCGGATAGTGATGCCCACGCGTCTCGAGCCCGACGGCCTTCAGCAAGACGTCCGCCTTGCTCTCCGCCTCAGGATCGCCGGCCAGTTCCAACGGCACGGCGACGTTTTCCCGCGCCGTCAGCGTCGGAATCAAGTGAAAGGACTGAAAGACATAGCCGACCTTCTCGCGCCGCAGCCGCGCCAGGTCGTCTTCCGATAATGTTGTGATGTCCCGCCCGTCGAGCGAAATGGTCCCCGCAGTCGGCGCGTCCAGGCCGGCCATCAAACCGAGCAATGTGGACTTGCCGCTACCAGACGGTCCGACGATGGCGAGAAATTGCTTGGCGGGGATGTCGAGCGTGATGTCGTCCAGGATGAAGACCTCGCGGCCGCCGCTGGAGAGCCGCATGGAGAGGTTGCGGATTGCGATCATGGCCCCTATTATACAGAACATGTGGGTGTTGCCCAGAACCATCTGCTGCCTCACACTGCTGACCGTCAGCCTGTGGGCGTGCGATCAGCCAATCGGCAAGCCCGCGCCCAAAATCCAGGGCACCAGTGTGGACGCACGGCCTGGAACCAAATCTCCGCCGCCGTCCAACGCCGCATCTCGTCCTGAAGAACGGGTGCTCGTGGCGTTCGGCGACAGCCTGACCGCCGGACTGGGCGTGTCGCCGGACGAATCCTACCCGGCCCGCCTGCAAGAAAAGCTCCTGCTCTCTGGCTATCGGTATCGCGTGGTCAACGCCGGCGTCAGCGGCGATACCACGGCGGGCGGCGTCAGGCGTGTGGCGTGGGTGCTCAAGAGCAAGCCCGACCTCGTGATCCTGGAACTCGGCGCGAACGATGGGTTGCGTGGACTCAATCTGGCTGAGACACGCGCCAACCTTGAGCAGATCATTCAGCGTCTCCTGGCAGGCGGAGCCCGGGTGGTCCTGGCCGGGATGAAGCTGCCCCCCAACTACGGCACCGACTACACTGCCGCGTTCCACACGATGTACGACGAGTTGGCCAAGCGCCATGACGTTCCGTTCATCCCATTCTTTCTGGATGGCGTGGCTGCCCAATCCGACCTCAATCAAGCGGACGGGATCCATCCCACCGGCCAGGGCTACGCCATGATTGTCAAGAACCTATGGCCCATTGTGGAACCCCTCCTGAAAAAATGATCTGTCTCCCTTGACAATCATGATTAGTTGACTTAATATCCGACCAAGTAAGTCTCCGATTGATCTGGTCGGGGACTAAGTTGATCGGATACATCTTTGCGGTTGGCAAAAGCTGACGACAAGGAGCAATACCATGGACTGCCCCCGTTGCAAGGGTGTCATGTTCCCTGAAACATTCGAAGACTTGTTGGACGATACAGGCCATATCAATTTTAAGGGCTGGCGTTGCCTGACCTGCGGGGAAATTTTAGATCCCCTGATCGCCCGCAACCGTGGTGTACATCACGCGCCTCTTCGGGGGCATTCTCGAAAGAAATTCGCGCTCAGTTGATCGCGGCGGCCTCGTAACCGGCGCGGTCGCTTCCGTTGAAGAGTCACCACGCGCCGGTAGTAGACAAGGCTCAGGTATTTTCAATAATGGAAGGGGAATGTAATGGCTGAACTGAAAATGGTCGGACAGGGAAATCCAGAGCCGGCCAAAGGCAAGGACAACCTGATTCCGACCGTCAAGTACAGCATCGCTGTCAGCAGCGGCAAGGGCGGGGTCGGTAAATCGACGGTGGCGGTTAATCTCGCCGTCGCGCTGACCATGCAGGGAGCCAAGGTCGGCTTGATGGATGCCGACATGTACGGCCCTAACATTCCGATGATGATGGGCGTGGAGCGGCCCCCCGAGCAACAGGACGGCAAGCTGCGGCCCGCCGAGAGCCACGGCGTCAAGCTGATCTCGATGGGTTTCTTCGTGCCCGAAGACACGCCCCTCACCTGGCGCGGCCCGATGATCCACACCGCCATCCAACAGTTTCTGCGTGACGTGATCTGGGGGGAATTGGATTACCTGATTGTGGACCTACCGCCCGGCACGGGAGACGCCCAGCTCAGCATCGCGCAACTCGTGCCCTTAACCGGGGCGATCATCGTGACCACGCCCCAGGAAGTCGCGCTGCATGATTCGCGCAAGGGGCTCGTCATGTTTCAGAAGGTCAACGTGCCGATCCTGGGCATCGTCGAGAACATGAGCTATTACATCTGCGGCAAGTGCGGCGAGCGGACCGAAATCTTCTCTTACGGCGGCGGGGAACGTGCCGCTGAAAAACTGAGTCTCCCCTTTCTCGGCCGCATCCCGATTGATCCGGCCATCAGGGCCGGCGGTGATATGGGCATGCCCCTCGTCATGGCCGATCCTGAGTCCCCACAGGCCCATGCCTTCATGGAGATCGCCGCCAGGGTTGCGGCCGACATCAGCGGGGTGACCGCCAGGGCGTCGGAGACGGCTCCGATCGCGAGCCTGTTGCAGAAACTCAAGCGGCCGCTTACGGGCGGCGCGTGAACGCCTGCCGGATCCGGCGAACAAGCCCGGCCCATCCTCCCGCCGCCGCAGGAGGCGATTCGGGATCAGCATAGTCGACCCACAATTCCTGGCTTCCACGATAGGCGCCGCCGAAAAAAATCAGGCGGGTTCTGAGTTGCCGGTAGCCCCGTTCCTGGAGTAATCGGACGATCTCGGCGAGAGCGGCGACGGCGCTCCCAACGCCCGCGCTCTCCAGCGCAAGCGTTTCATACCGGAAGATCGCCCGAAAGACACCCTCCCGTCGCTCAATCTCCACCGGCCGGCTGAATCCGCGCTCGCGCTCGTCCAGGCCGGCCACCAAATGCGTTTCCATCTGGTCACTGGCCATCGCGCGCCCCGACTCCCTCGTCCGTTTCCCTACAACAGAGATAGGAATCGTGTGGTCGGCAGAAAAAACCTTGACGCACACTGGAGTGACAGTGAGCCCATACTGACTGGCAGAGTATCGTCAATCACCAAAGCGTTCGTCAAGCATCCTGTCATCGCCTGGAGAATCTCCAGCACCATGGCCACGACCTGACGGCGCCGGGCAGATTGGGGCTGTGCTTGCATCTTTCCCAATCGCTGTGGTAGCGTGGGGCCGCGTTTCATCGTTGAAGGAGTCCGGCGGTGCGGCGCTGGATGAATCAGGACTCCATTCGCGATCGTGCCTTAGCAGTAGGAATTTGGGCTTGTCGTCGGTGCCTCCTTGCCCCGCTCATTCCTTACTCTCAAGACCGCGTCGCATCAGTAAAGGAGGTACCCGATGGGTACGAAGTTGTATGTGGGCGGCCTGCCCTATTCCACCACCGA
>Ga0213870_1001126_pt1 | contig 12239 bp, 14 predicted proteins | sample WICALVC2017_Meta_FD_160119 | JGI IMG/M metagenome (GOLD analysis project Ga0213870, IMG submission 160119) | Freshwater microbial communities from subterranean cave lake in Wind Cave National Park, South Dakota, United States - WICALVC2017 | ecosystem: Environmental > Aquatic > Deep subsurface >... | reverse complement strand
TCTTTATGTATTGAATGAATGCACTTGCAAAGGAACTACCAGTGCCTCCTCCCATGGCAAATGGCACAGTGAAACCTCTAACAGGTTCAGGTGAGAGTGAAGCCAGTTGCTTCTGGATACTGAACTTTGAAGAAACCTCCTTCATGAAGCGGGTTCTTCCCTCGGCCCAGTTCCTTGCTGCACCGCCTGAGCCATGTATTACATGTTTATCTCTCAACGCAAACAGATCTGGATATGACTGAAGTATTAGGTTAGCAGCTCTTGGATCAAGATCTACAAGCAAAGCCCTTGGGATAAGTGGGATCTCGCCGCCATTGTATGAATTGGGAAACCTGAGAATTGTACTACCATATCTCTTCAAAACCTTCGCCTCTTCCTTCTCGCCATGCAATACAGGTCTGAGAGGGTCAGCGCCTACATCAAGCAGTAGCCTTCTGTAGGACTCTGCCCCGAGACCTATGCCACAGTGTCCGAAGCACGTCATCAACACTGGGGCAGGTGGAAGTGGAGCGAATTTAGCCAAATTTAAGCACCTGCTATAACGTCACTTATTGTTTCTTTAACCAAAGAGTGTAACAAAGTAAAGTTGCTACTTGATGGTTATAGACATCAGTCTGGCATCATGAAATCTATGGACAAGGCGTCAAAAATCATTTTAATGCAAGTCTGCATAATCCAATTTCTCCGATGATTTGGTCATTAAACATACGATTAGAAGCTCCGCTAAATAAAAGCGGTACTGGTTTGTCATTAGTGTTTTTTGCAAAAATATTTTCCCGCCACACTTTTTAGACCATAGACAAATTATCCATACCATTTTGGCACGGGCGTTTCTACGCGTTCATCTTCCAATGAAACCTTCGCACCGCAGGATTCCTTATGATATGCGCGCACTAATAATTTGCTGATAAAAGATGAACGTGCAAAGAATCCTGCTAACACTGGTGGGTGCAACTGTATCGCTGATACTGGCAATGATACTGATATGGTACAGCAAGCGCACGATCACGAAGACATTGTCAAGGCATCAGGTGCTACATATGCTAAAGCTACAAGGAATGAGCGACAAGGAAATCATTAATGGCGCAAAGGAGTGTAACAGTGCTTTAGTATCTCCTAAATTGATACCTGCCATGCTTCGAAAACTACAAAGCGAAAGGCTGATACAAAAAACTGGTAGCAATAGATATGTGATCACTACCAAGGGACTAGATGTTCTGAAGGAACTTGAATCGATGAACAAGGAGTTCCAGAAGGTAGCTAAAATAGTACAGAAGACGTCGATGATAAGCAAATTCCTGGTTACTGAAGCCATTGACAGGATAGGAATGATGGCAAGTGCGAACGATGATAACTTTTACAAAGCATATACAGATAGCTCGCAAGTAGAGATGGAGGAGTCCGGAATACCCATATACGGTGCTGACAAGCAGTAAGCCCACAAACCCTCTTTTTTGGTCAAGGTTATATCTTCAGAAACAATTAGCTTGTTGATGCACAATAGACTTTTAGAAATAATATCTGTTGGCAACGAGCTGCTAACTGGTCATACACTGAATACAAATGCGCAATGGATGAGCAGGAGGGTAACAGAGTTTGGAGGTGTAGTAAAAAGGATAACTGTTGTTCGCGATGATATCGATGAAATAGCTTCTTCTATCAAAGAATCGTTGAGAAGAAAACCTAGATGGATAATAATTTCTGGCGGTTTAGGACCTACCTACGATGACAAGACCCTGCAGGGGTTGGCAAATGCATTAAAGCTAAGACTGATCTTGAACAAAGATGCTGTGAAAATGCTTAGGCGCAAATACTCCAAAACACAAGATCCAGCACTTACTCCGTCAAGGCTAAAAATGGCAACAATGCCAGCAAAGGCCAGGCCTATAGAGAACCCAGTTGGTCATGCCCCAGCTGTGATGGTAAAGCAGGGTTCATGCACGATATTTTCCCTACCAGGCGTGCCTTCTGAAATGGAAGCCATATTTGCAAAACATGTTCTGCCCGTTTTAAAACGCAATATCGGCAAGTTTGTTAGGCTTGAAGCCGAACTTGAAACTATGGGTGTGATGGAATCAGTTCTGGCGCCTTACCTTGACAATGTAGTTGCAAAAAATCCCAAAGTTTACATAAAATCACATCCAAGGGGATATAGTAAAGGAGTATCGACTTTGCACATCAACCTAGCATGCAAGTCTACCAATGTAAAGCTGGCAAGAGGGTATCTGAAACGAGCGATAGATCAAATGAAGGAGAGTGTAAGGAAGGCTGGCGGAAAAGTAAGAACAATTTAGAAAACGGTATGGGTGCGGTCGCACCCGTGAAAACAGTTGTAGCGGGTTCTACCCAACTTTTCTTTCCATTAAAGGTTATCCAGAAAAGAATCCTGAAGTTATTATAGTAAGAAAAGTAATCCGTAGGAATGGCAAGCTGGAACGTTACCTGTCGATTTTCGAGGTGACTGATCATGCCAGACCTAAATGAGAATTTCAAAGCTGGGATTATGTTTGGATTCATCCTCCAGCTAGCCGCTTTTTTAGTTGCATTACATTTAGGCTTTCTTGCCAAGCTTAACGTTTTGGCATTTTTGCTTTCGTTTTTTAGCCACGCGGATAGGTTCTGTCCTCCCTGACGTGGACGTTCCAAGATCACCCGTGCACGTCTATACGCTTCTGAGTCCAAAACTAGCGGAAAATCTTCAGTTAAACGTATTACATGAATACTAAAATGAACATTTGAGTTGATTATATCACGTAGAACTATGTTGTTTTGACTGGTTCAAAATAGGATTTGCCATATGGCAAGGTTGGAAAGAATGGTAAGGAGTAAAAAAGACCTCAAGAGAGTAGATCTAGACGTTGTAATTAGATTTCTCAATATTTTATCTGAGACTAATGTCATAGGGATAACAAAACTTCAGATGAAGACTGGAACCAATCATTCTACATGCGTAAAGTATGTAAAACTGTTAGAAAGGTTAGGGCTAGCCAAATCAGTTATACATGGAAGAAAGAAAGATGTAAGTATTACAGAAAGAGGAAGAGAGGCCCTTAAAATATTATCAGTTTAATTTGAATTGTTATGAAGAAGTAACTGCTGAGACATTCTCACTGATCCAGCAAAAAAAGCGCAGTATTCGATACGCATGATCTAATACGTATTATAAGATGCGTATTATATGCTGAGCGAGGCTTATCTAGTTCTAGAAATAATGCTTGCGTTAATGACGATAAGAACCCTACGGTCGAAATCGAAACTGCTATTCCTGCCAGTAGCTCTGCTCACACTCTCCATGATTGTGATTGACGCCGCATATGGATCAATTTGGGGCTATCAGGCTGTAAAGCCGAGCGGGAGTTTCAACGAGGTGATCGGAGTCAAGGGAAACATTTTTCCATACAAGGGCGGTATCAACGGCGCCAACCAGCATGTAGACAGAATGGCCTACCTTACGGATACTGCGAACTTCTCAGTTGGGATTGGGTACTATGACTATACCGACGCCAGCAATGTGGAGCGTTACAGAATCTTCAGGTACTGGGATAATGGGATCGACAACAACTTTCACCTATTGACAAGCACCGATCCATCCACCTGGTTTACTGCCGAGGTAATCGCTATTAGTTCCACAATATACGACTTCAAGATAAATGGGGCCAGCATCGGCACCCGTAGCTGCAGCACTTCATGTCCCAACCCAACAATAGCTGGAACTGCTTCATGGGGTACCGGTACCACTAGCAGCATGAACGTCAATGCAAACCACAAGGATCTCCAACTTAGAAGGGACACGGACTCTGCGTACCAGAGTTGGAACGCCGTCGCAAACGAGCTGAAATGCGACGAGGCTCCAAATACCCTAGGAATTGAATATCCCCTTGCAAATAACAACATAGATCAGATAATAATAGACGCGACAACTGCTCACGAATGCCTACAGGATAACAGCAGTCCGTGGCTGTATAACGGGGGTGCTGGAGGATGAGGAACATTAGAATCTTAAGCGTATTACTTGCTGTAGTAACGGTGGCAACAGTTGCGTACTATAGCCAAAATGGTACGCAAAATATCGGGAATGCCAACACACAGGTTGTGCTAGGGTCTCAAGTGCCGCTTCCAGAAGCCATGGCCCTGAATCAGCCAATATGTTCCCTTGTTGTGAACTCAGAAGAAGTCGTTCTCCCTGCGGAGTTCAAAACACCACGATACTTGCCTCTAGGATATTCGATGCAAGATTGGTGGTCGGTTAACGGCATGGTATCCATTTACTATGCGCCGGGCCCAGTTTGCGGAGAAAATGCGAAGTACACAACGTTGGAAAGTGGCGTAATCCATTATATCGCTGCCAAAGAGATATCTCCGAAATCAGAAGAAATACAAAAAGGAAAGAAGTATTTCGAGGAATACAAATCCTACTCCCAGCGAGGCAATTTGATTTCACTCTTTAACGTTAAGGGATGGCCTGCGATGGGATGGGAAAGTGGAATGAAAGAGAGCATAACTATGGAGGCGGATGGTACCGTAATTGACGTGCGCCCAGTTCCATATGCTGCACAGATCCAAACCATAGATCCTGCAGAGAAGAGCTTCTACATGGTCAAAGCCTATCTTCCATTAGCAGAGCTAAAGAAGATCGCGGAATCAATAGGATGACTTAACATCCCCTCTCTTTTTATATTTAAGGAAATGGATGATAAATGTTGTTGAATAAAAAAACCTATAGTATTATGGCGATCATTACAGGAGCTGCCGCAGCGGTCATATTATCCCTTTATATTACAAACATCGGACCAATTCCAAGTTCCTCACTAGGAAAATGCGACATCAGCTGTAAAGTAGAGTTAGAAAAAAGAGGCTACGCTTGTTATGCAGGGTCTGACAAGAATTATTTTTGTAAACTCAAAAATTCTGCTTTTATTACACAAATTGTAATTCCTTTTGGTGCTGCAAGCATGCCAAGTGAAAGAAACTACATCCCCACGGCGGTTACGATTTCGTTAGGGATTAACAGTACCGTTCAATGGACAAACGCTGATGCTGTGCCGCACAGAATAGTAAGCACTGAAGGATTTTTTGATTCGGGATTAATATATCCAGATCAGACATGGACTTATGCTTTTGATGGAACTGGAATTTACTTCTATCGCAGCCCAGAACATGATTGGTTGCAGGGGAAAATAACAGTGTTGCCGATAGATGAAAATTATAACAGAGGTAGACCTATTGAGAACTATGGTGGAGAACCTCCAGTTGTAAGATATCTATTCAGGGAAACAGATGAGTGGCTCAACATAAAGAAAGTGTCCATAATAAACGAAGAGATAGTTTCGTTATCATTGCTGGCTGATAATGAAATTAAGGAAAGAATGTTAAGAATAGGTGACAGCGTGCTAGCTGGCTGCGAATTCGTCACGCCCAACCGTACCCAGACCTATTATCTTACTTTGGAAAGAATCGATTTGACTAACAGATTAGCAGAATTTAGAGACCAAGTCGAGGCAAGATTGGATGGAATCTGTCCACGTGCATAACAAATCCGTCAAGAATATTTCTATGCCAAGTTGATAGAATACGTTGAATGGTTGAAATTGAAGGAATTCATTGTCGAGAATGGATCTTATGTTTCAATTACTGAAAGAGGAAGAATACTATACAGCTATTTAGCATAAGTGTACTTTTTAGTACAGACTTTTCTATCAAGACACAATGGCTAACTTAAGCGTCACTAACATCAATGTTGGAGCTGTTAGCTCGTCAGGTTCATTCACTCTGACATGGAGGAGTAGCGGCAACACGTAAAATGCACGCTAAGAACCATCACTTTTTTATTTGCGGCAGACAGTTAGAAGGGGTGGCTGATTATGAAAACCTATTCAACTAAATTAAAAATAGGAGTCATAGTAGCAGTCATTGTTACATCTGTGGTTCTCACGTCATCTTATTTGCTTATGCCCAAGGAACAGGCTTCTGAAGGCACTAAACAGCTTCTTGGAGAAGTCGGTCCGCAACAGCATAAGCAAGGGGAGACGACAAAAGGCGGTGGAGTACAGACGACGGGACCCAGCCATATTTCGCTTGCTATGCCTCTTAGCGGTCCAAATCCAGTTGCACGTGTTTTCTTTCATAGTGTGAGCGGCTTCACGGATATAAAGCTCGTATTTAAATCAGGACCAGGAACTTATGGGCCTGATACTTACGAATTTGTCTTAAAACCAAACTCAACTGGTTCCATTACTCTCGACTATGATTTCAGCCTGACAACATTCTCTCTTGACAATAAGACTTGGCTCTCTGGTACAGAAAATATAGTTGGTATTATGTTAGGTAAGACGCTTTCCGAGTACTTCAGAGATTTTGAGATCTATAAATTCGAAAGAGGATCACTGGTTCCTCCACCAGTAGGACAGATTCCCGGAATAAGCATATACCCGTCAAGCATACTCAATATGACTCAAAATATGGTAAGAGTAACGTACACCGTCAGTGTAGATGCCTCTGCTCAGAAGAACACATATCTCATAAGGATTCCTGATAATGAACCCGGTCAGTTCTTGACAGTTGGCGATAAACCATATGAAGACGGCTCCGACATACCAGACTAGGTTGGTGGCTAAAATGAAGGAGTTACTTTAAAGTGTCTAGGGAGCGAAGCCTTCTGTATTTGGCAGAACTCTAGGAACGACTCCTTCGGACTGTTTCCAATTTTGTGTTATGACATTCTGAAATGCTGAAACCTTCTTGATAACAGACACATCAGTCTAGAAAGTCTTCCCATTGATAAAGGGCTTCCATAAATCGAACGTTATGTTAAAAATTTTAATCGCTAATTTCAAATATTTAACATACCAGACGGTACATAGAAGAAGGAACCTTACCAAACGGCAAGGTCATCGTCAGAAAATAGAACCCGAACCAACTGTTTGTATGGGTGCGGTCGGACTCGAACCGACGACCACCTGCGTGTAAGGCAGGTATCCTAACCGACTAGACTACGCACCCCGCGATTGATTCACATAGAATAAGCGATTTAAAGATTGATTTGCTTGCAACAAAAATTGCTTCTTCTGTTATAAATAAAACAAAAAGTAGTGCTGGCTTCTGTCTTCCACTACAGCGCTTTCCTTTACACCATTCTGTATTTGCCTTGCTGTAGTCTCTATTTTGCGTTTGATGCCAGACTTACCTAATTATTGGTACAATGAACTATTAAAGTTTTTGTTAATTTTGGCAAGAATAATGCAATTGTTATCACGATCCGACATAACACAGAATATTCTTAATAGATTCTAAGATAATATTGTAAATATTACAATTTACAATTACAATCTTATTTTCACTGCAAAAAGACTATTAGTTCGTTTTAGAAACTATTCTCTACGGACCCAGAACCCAAGGATGTAATGGTTATAGAGGCCATAGCAAGAGGGCAGGACGACGAATCTAAAATATCAAAATCTACTAGGTTAACTGCCTTTGAAGTTACTTCGGTTCTTGAGCGTTTGATAATGTACGGCTTGGTTGAAAGGAAGGAAAAGAAGGGATTCCTTGGGACCAAGATCAAACTAATCTTAACGAATAAAGGTGTGCAGGAGCTTCAGACTAAGAAAGTATGAACTAGAAGATAGGTGGCAGAAGATGGTTCTTCTTGCAAAACAAGGTGATAAGAAGCAGTTAGAGCAAATGGTTGAGTCGAATCGCAGTTGGTTGCCTGCAATGATGTTTCTAGGTATAATAGACATGATGCTCTGGATGAGCATGTTAAGCATGATGGGTATGATGATGCATTCTGTTATGCCTGAAGGATATACAGATGCTGGTCAAGCAGACGCTGGTGAACCTGATGCTGGCGGTGACTTTGGAGATCTTGGTGATATAGGCTTTTAATTTATGCAGTAGTTAAACACGGTCAAAAAACTTTTTTCAGCGGAGCAACTCTACCCATTTTAGTGTAGAGAACCTGTTTTATCGGCGTAGTATGGAATGGTTGCTGCACAAAGTGGCACTGGCATGCCAGCAGATATTCTAACCCAAAATGCAGACCAAAGAAATGCGCTGCCGTTTCTATTCCAACAATCAACGATGCAATGATTATGTGAGCATTCAAGGCTAACACCTAGATATCATAGGCACACAGGAGTTAATAAACTTATTTGCATTTGTTAATAATTCATATGCTATAACTTATAAGAAAGTTATTAACTACTCTATCCATGCCGATAGTTAGCATATCTATCAACGATGAAATGCTTGACGACATAGACAAGTTGATGAAGGAACTGGGCTTTTCTGGCAGGTCCGAGTTGGTTAGAGCGGGAATAAGAAGCCTGATTTCTGAAGAAAAGGAAAGGCAGGATCTGCTTGGTCTGCTCCACGCGTTGCTCCTTGTCATACATGATGAAGACTCTGAGCAGGAAGTAACAAGCACAAAACATACATTTGATGAATTGATCAACACACATATACACAGCAAGATAGAAAACAACAAGTGCTTGGAGATATTTCTGCTCAAGGGCGAAGCGGATAAGATCAAGAACATGACAAAGGAGTTTCAGACAAACAAGAAGATGGACCGTGTTAAACTGATTCCTATGTAGTAAAAATAAATAATTTCGTATCTACTATCTGTTAGAAAGTGAAAAACCTGCTATTCTTCACGAGCCCAATAGGTCTTGGTCATGCTACCAGAGATGTGGCTATTGCATCTAGGTTGAGACAGTATTTGAACAAATTAACATTTGTCAGCGGCCAAGGTGCCTCTAAATTAATTTCTGATAACGAATTCGATGCTCTTGATCTTTACAGACATTATGGATTCGATATCAGCAATGGCGAATTCAAGAACAAGCTGCGCTGGTTGTTAAAGTACTCGTCATACCATAATGAATGCAAGAAAATAGCCAAAAATGTGATATCAGATCTAAAGCCAGACCTCATCATAGGTGATGAAGATTATGCTGCAGTTACAGTTGCCGAGAAACTGAAAATGCCAAGAGTCCTGATAACTGATATCTTTGATATTCATTTTACGAAAGGATTGATTGGTCGATTGGTTGAAAACCGAATGAATAAAGCGTTGCAAAGGATCTTCAGAAATTCAGATTTAGTTATTATACCTGATGTTGGGACGGATTACGATAATGTTGTTTTTGTAGGACCTATTGTTAGAGATGTTAGTACTGATAGAAATTCTCTTAGAAAACGGTTTGGCTTTGCTGGCAAGACAATATTAGTTACGGTTGGTGGTACAAACGCTGGAGCATTTTTGATCAGAAGAGTTCTAAGTGCATTCAACAAAATCAAAAGCAAATGTGATGCCAATTTGGTAATCGTTAACGGACCTTCACTTTCCTTAGACACAAATCAGGAAAGAGTCCTGTCGTTAGGCTATGTTAGCAATCTGCACGAGATGATCTATGCGTGTGATCTGCTGGTATCACTAGCAGGCAGGTCTACTTCTGATGAGGCCGTAGCATATGGCACCCCGAGCATATTCATACCCATCAAGGGTCACTTCGAGCAGGAAGAAAACGCTAAAAAATTTGGTTTCTCGTTTGATGATATTTACAGATTAGACGAGTTGATGCTGGAGAAATTGAGAGATGATAGACACATGGCGAAGATAAGCAACGGTGCTGATAAGGCGGCAAATTTAATATTGAATCTCTTAACCTAACATCCTTCCAATCAAATACTTATTACAGGGAAAAAGCCAGATAGCACAAAAGTGTGAATGCGTGAACGCATTAACGATAGCAAAGTTTGGAGGCAGTGCATTAGGAATAAACTGTTCTAGCATACCAAAGGTTATAGAAAGAATAAAGCAGCTGAAAAGAGAAGCTAAGGTTATTACAGTATTTTCTGCACCGCTAGCAAATTATGAGGATAAAACACGATCATTGACAGATATTGCTATCAAGATTGGCAAGAGCTATGCAGAATCAAGGCCGGTTGATATAGAAATTCTTAGGGAGGTTTACCAAAATATTGCATCGAAGTATATCAACGAAACTTATCGGAAGGAATTTCTGCCCATACTCGATGGTCTCTATAGGCAAGTAATAATTTCCCTTAAACAAGCAATGGAGTACAAGAGATTTGTTGATGTTACCAGAGCTAGAGTTTTAGCTTACAGCGGAGAAATAGCTACATCTTACGCAATGGATTATGTTATGAGGAGCAGCAGCATAAACTCTTCACATGCTGACCTGAACTCATGGCCTATAATAACCGATGATAACTTTGAAGGGGCCAACTTTTTGCTTGATGAATCCAGAAGTATGAGCAAACCGCTCATTGATCTTGTAGAAAGCAGTGATGTGGTTTCTATGGGTGGTTTCATAGGCAAAACCACAGATGGTTTGGAAACCACCTATGAGAGAGGAGGCTCGGACAGGACCGCAGCTGATCTTGCCATCCTGCTCAATGGAAGGTATGATGTTAAAGTTGACTTTGAGAAGGACAATGCCGTTTTGAGCGCAGATCCAAAGATAGTAAAGGATGGTTTGGAGCATATAACATATCTTTCATACAACGAAGCAAAACTTGCTGGCATGTTTGGCATGAAGATACTTGATCCAGTTGCGATAAAGGAGATTGAAGAAAATAACCTTGATATCTCGCTGGTGATAACTAATATGAATCAACCATCAAACGTCACTCTGATCCAGAAGGAGTCGCAAAGTTCTAAAATCAATCCATTGAAGATAGTTACTGGCAAGAAGAAGTGCGCCGTTATAAGGATGGAGAATAATGCAGCATCACACATGCTCGTTTCATTACAGAAGGACAAAAGGTACAGCGAATTTGTGCAGCTAAGTCCTTATGCAAAGGATGATACCCAAATCTCAAGAATACTGTTCCTTGATGCGGATTATGTGAAGAAGAACGAAAAGCATCTGAAGGCATATGACCGTAAGGCAGAGATAGTTTACGGGAGGGGCGTTGTCACACTGATTGGTGATGAGATGTGGAAGGTGCCTAAGATAGCGTCTATGGCAAGTAGCACCGTTGGTGAAAATGATATAAACATACTGAACATGGATGCACAAGAAGAGACATCACGCATACTCATTGTTGTTGACGATAAGGGCGAAAATGTTGAAAACGCAATCAGGGCGATTCATGCAAAAAGGAGCCAGATAAAATTATAGATCGATCGGTAAATCAGGATTTACCAGAAAAACATTTCCATTTACATCAAGAAAGATCTTTACAGCATGAACCTCGACTCCACTTCTGTAGGCAGAACCAATTTTTGTAGCAAGCACTTTATCACCCTCTGCATTTGGTTTGAACGCCTTTGCGTTTGGATGTGCTGCAACAAATGCAATTACAGATCTATAGCCATCTAACTTTAGCCGCTCCAACGCGTTGACATGTCTCAAACCACGCTCGCTTGGGCAGTCAGGGTACATGGCATAGTATCCGTCGCAATACGCTGCTGACTTCAGCTCGAGATAACCTTCCCGATTATCGCTTGCTATCTTGTAATCAAGCCTAGACCCGTTTACGGTGACTTCTTTCCCATCTATACTCCATCCAGCCAACCAAGGAATGAGCTTTTTTCTTGTAGCAAGTTCGAACATCCTTGCCTGCGTGTATGTATCTATCAACGCCGCTCTCTCATCATCTATCAAGACGCCAATAAGTTCGCAATCAGTCTTACCTACATCACGGTTCCTACATAATGCCGTGTAACCATTTTGGATCAGGTCGTGAAGTCTGCCGGTATTTCTGAGTAATGCATGCTTGATTTTACAATCGTTTTCAACGGTAACAACAAACCTGTTTTCTCTTCTTATTATAGCGCATCTCTTTAACCCAATTAATTTAGCAAGGCGCTTCACATGGTTATTTTCCTTGAGGTATGGATAAACTTTAGCGTAGCATCAAATGTTAAGCGGCTTGGTGTTACATTTATTTAAGAATTCATTGCTGATTGATATGCATGCAAAAATCATCGAAGATCTGGCTTAACGGACAATTGGTTGATTGGGATCAAGCAAAGATTCATGTCCTTACCCATGCGCTACACTATGGCACTGCCGTGTTCGAAGGCATGCGCTGCTTTGAAACCGTAAATGGTCCTGCAATATTCAGGATGCAGGATCATGTCAAAAGACTGCTTGATAGTGCCAAGATATACATGATGGACATGCTTTATGGTTTTGACGATATTTGCGAGGCGATAATTCTTACAGTCAAGTCTAACAGTGTACCCGATTGCTATGTAAGACCTA
>Ga0213870_1001125_pt1 | contig 12243 bp, 10 predicted proteins | sample WICALVC2017_Meta_FD_160119 | JGI IMG/M metagenome (GOLD analysis project Ga0213870, IMG submission 160119) | Freshwater microbial communities from subterranean cave lake in Wind Cave National Park, South Dakota, United States - WICALVC2017 | ecosystem: Environmental > Aquatic > Deep subsurface >... | reverse complement strand
CAGGTTTTTTATTTTTGTCGGCGGCGGAAAAATCTGTCGGAATTACCAAAAAGCCTTACTGGAATTTGGCGCAGATAATAAAGACCGGGATTTAATTGGCATTGATGTTTCAAGATTAAATGCAAGAGTTGTAAAACAGGTTTTTGGCGAATTGGCTTATTCGGAAATTGTTAGTAATCCCAACCAACCCTCCTTCGCCAAAGGCTACGGAGGGCGAGAAAAAATTACAACAAGAAAAGATATTGTGATTGCCGCCGGCTGGAAACCGGGCTGGTCAACTGATTACTGTTCGGTAATATTAGCAAAAAATATGGGAATCAAGATAATAATAAATTTAACTAATATTGATTATGTTCACGATAAAGATCCTACTAAATTTAAAAATGCTAAATCTTTCAAAGAAATAAGTTGGAAAGATTTCAGAAAAATTGTGGGAAATAAGTGGAGCCCCGGTCTATCTGTGCCCTTTGATCCAAGGGCTTCAAGGGATGCGGAAATTTTAAAAATTAAAGTAGTTATAATCAACGGCGCAAAACCAGAAAGATTAGAAAATTTTTTAAACAATAAGTCTTTCGTTGGAACAATAATAAGCTAAGATTTAAGATTTACCCTGGTTAAATAACGCTTTGCGTTAATTTCGCTTTACGAAATTATTTAACTGGGTGAATGATTTAAGATTCATGATAAAAGACGAGATTAAAAATTTAATAGAGAGAGCAGTATCTTCGTTATATGACATTTCCTGCGGCCGCAGCAAAGATGCTATAAGTGTTTTGGTTGAAAAGCCAAAAGAAATAAGCCACGGAGATTATTCAACGAATGTCGCTTTGGTTGTAGCAAAAAAACTCGGGAAAAACCCCATAGAAATAGCCAATAAAATAACTTCAGAAATTCGTACATCTCTTATTCGCGCGAATAAGGGCATAGGCCAGTCATCTCTTTTTGAAAAAGTTGAAGTGGCCCCGCCCGGTTTTGTTAATTTTTATCTTTCTAAAGAATTTTTTGTTAATAATGTAAAAGAGATTTTAAAAGAAAAAAATAAATTTAGAAGTGGTAAAAATTTAAAAAGTAAAAAAATTATTATTGAATATACCGACCCAAATATTTTAAAAGAGTTTCACATTGGACACCTTATGCCCAATACCATCGGTGAGTCTTTGGCAAGAATTTTTGAATTTTTGGGGGCTAAAGTAAAAAGAGTAAACTATCAAGGAGATGTTGGCCTACATGTCGCTAAAGCTATTTGGGCTATGAAACAGGGAGTTACCTTATTGGAAGCTTATCCGTTTGGTCACAAAGCTTATGAAGAAAATGAAACATCAAGAAAGGAAATTATTCAGATGAATAAAGTTATTTTTGATAGATCGGATAAGACTATTAACAAGTTATATGATCAAGGAAAAAAAGAAAGCCTAGCTTATTTCGAAGAAATTTATAAAAAACTAGGAACTAAATTCGACCATTATTTTTTTGAAAGTGAAGTTGCTAATATTGGTAAAAAAATTGTTGAAGAAGGTTTAAAAAAAGGTATTTTTGAAAAGGGTGAAAGGGGAGCTATTGTGTTTAGGGGAGAAAAATATGGGCTTCACGCAAGAGTTTTTATAAATTCTGAAGGATTGCCGACTTACGAGGCAAAAGAGTTGGGATTGGCAAAAATAAAATACGATAAATATAAATATAATAATTCAATAATAGTAACTGCAAATGAGCAGAATGAATATTTTAAAGTGGTATTATCTGTGATGTCGCAAATTTTTCCTGATTTGGCCCAAAAAACAAAACATATTGGTCACGGAATGATGCGTTTACCGGAGGGCAAAATGTCTTCAAGAACAGGAAAAGTTGTAACGTTTGAATTTTTATTAAACGAAATTGAACAATTGGTAAAGGAAAAAATAAAAGATAGAAATTTTTTAGAAGATGAAAAAAATGAAGTTGCTGAAAAAGTTGCTATTGGCGCCGTTAAATACTCAATTTTAAAACAGTCTATTGGAAGTGATATTATCTACGATTTTGAAAAGTCTATTTCATTTGATGGAGATTCGGGACCATACTTACAATACTCGCTAACAAGGGCTCTATCGGTTTTAAGGAAAGCCAAGGCGGTAAAAATAAAACCTTCATTAAAAAAATCACCCGCTGAAATTGGCGATCTGGAACGATTAATACACTATTTTTCAGAGGTAGTTGAAAAAGCCGGTAAAGACTATGAACCTCACCACCTTGTTTTATATTTAACCGAGTTAGCCAGTTCTTTTAACGCCTACTATGCCAAGGAGAAAATTGTTGATAAAAACGATAAGTTTTCACCGTACAAAATTGCTCTTACTCAAGTCTTTTCTGTTATTATGAAAAATGGCCTATGGTTGCTCGGAATTCCAGCACCAGAAAGAATGTGATTATAATGCCAATATGCAAATTTAATACCAATGATGCAAATAAAAGAAAAAATTATATATCCAGAATTATCATACAAAATCTGTGGATTGTGTTTTTCTATTCATAATAAACTTGGTAGGTATAGAAACGAAAAACAATACGCAGATGCTTTAGAAAATTTATTGAAGGAAAGTAAAATTTTATATGTCAGAGAATTTTCTTTGCCATTATCTTTTGAAGGCGAAAAAAATAGAAGAAACATTGTTGATTTTATTATAGATGACAAAATTATTGTGGAGTTAAAATCAAGAGAAGCTGTTTTAAAAGAGGACTATATCCAAGCAATGCGCTATCTGGTGCCATCTAATAAAAAACTCGGATTAATTTTTAATTTCCGCCAAAAATATTTGAGATCAAAGAGAGTTTTAAATAGTAAATATTCGGTGTAGTATTTGCATTATTGGCACATCATTTGCATGATATTTGAATTATATTCATATGAAGTTGAATAACAAATATTATATTTTAAGGCACGGCCAAGCCCTTTCCAATGTTAAGGGGATTGCTTCATCGTGGCCAGAAAAATTTAAAAATATCTTAACGGAAAAAGGCAAAGAGATCGTCGAAAAAGTGGCGGAAACACTAAAAAATACTTGTGCTGAGCAAGGTCGAAGCATTAATATAATTTTTACTTCGGATTTGTTGAGAGCAAAGCAAACTGCAGAAATTGTTGGTGAAATTATAAAAGTAAAACCGGAAAATGCAGAAGAATTGAGGGAAATTGACTTTGGGATTCTTAACGGAAAGCCGCTGGCAGAATGGGAAAAATATTTTAATTCACAAGAGGAAAAAATTAATAATGCTCCGCAAGGCGCTGAAACATATAAGGAAGTTTCAAAGAGAATTTTTAATTTTTTTTCCGAGTTAGATCACAAATACATTGACAAAAATATTTTACTGGTTAGCCACGAATGCCCCCTGACTTTATTGGAGTGGAAAGTTAAAGGTCTATCTCTTTTAGAAGGGATAAGAAAATATTCAGGATCAAATTCAATCAAAAAAGGAGAATTAAGAGAGTTAAACTCATAAATCACGTAAACCAATTTCTATCTTATGGTACTTAATCTTACAATACATAAAGACTATTCCAGCTTTCCGCGGAAAGCTGGAATAGTGCTGTAATATTCGATATAATAATTTTATTGCTAAAAACTAAAAAATTTATCATTTAATTCAAACATTTTTATGAAGAAAAGTTATTACCAATTAGAAAGATTTGTTAAGGGATTTGCTAACCATAGGCGCATAGAAATTCTTAAGACGTTGAAGAATAAACCGGAGTTGTCATTGATAGATATTTCGAGAATTTTAAATATTAATTTCAGAACTGCATCCGATCATATTAAAAAGTTGGCTGTTGCCGGGCTTATTTTAAAAAGATCAGACGGTCTTAATGTTAGACATAAAATAACTGACAAGGGATTATCTGTTCTAAAATTTCTTAAAACCATCAGTTAAACTATTCCAACTTTCCGCGGAAAGTTGGAATAGTTTGTCGATTAATTTTCATTAACGATAAAGAATAATAAAAATTATGAATGGAGAAAAACCAATAGAACCCAAACCAGAAGAAAAATTAGCACATGAATCAGAAATAACAAAGCCTTCTTCTGAAGTTTCTTCACGAGAACTCAATCAATTAGAGAATAATGCAGTTGAAGCTCAGCGCGAAGAAATGACAAATCCCAAAAAGATTGAGACGCTTAAAGAAGATATGGAACGAGAATTTATGTCTGTTCATGATGCTCTGGATACATTAGTTGCACAGGACAGCAAAATCGCGGACGAATGGGTTGCATACCTGACTGAAGCGCAAAAAGAAAACTCCGATCCGAAAATTCATGAAAAAGCGGCAATGGAGAAATGGCTTCATGATCACCCTGAATTTTCAGCAGATGATCCATTTGGGAGAAAGCGATGGGGCGAAAACATTAAGGGCTATCTGCACCGGCATTTGGAAGAAATTTTTTCTGACACAGGACCCTGGCCCTCTAATTTATTTTTAGCTCATCATATTATCCATCATTTCGATCATGATATCGATTTTCAAAAAGAAATGCTTGAATTATTTCAAGAAAAAGGTTTGAATTCAGAAGATCATCCTAATCACCAACAATTTATTTTGCTTCAAGACCGCCTTTTAAAAAAAGAGGGTGGAAAGGGTAGTGGCACCCAACCAGAGTCGTGGTATGGATTGGAAAGAAACTACGGTCCGGGAGAATATCCCGGCAGTCAAAAGTAAATAAATTAGCATTTAACGCCGGGGGGGGTTAAATTAAAAGATAATTATGAATGGAGAAAAACCAAAGAGACCAGAAGAACAACCGTTAGAACAATTGTCTGAACAAAAACCAGAAGAATTATCACCAGAAAAAGCTGATATTTGGAGTCCTGTAGAATATGTAAAAAGAACTGCGTTTAAGGAAAAGTCTGTTTCAGAAGACATTATAGAGCAGTCTCTAACAAGACTGAATGTTCCGTTGCAAGAAGTTGCTTATCAGGAAAGTGATACGGTTGATATTTCAGCGGATGAGATTAAGTTCAATTTTTCTTACTCTCTATTAGATGAAGAATCAAAACCAGGGATTGAAAAGTATGTGCACAGTAAGTCTACGGGTCTTGAAGGAAAACCATACGAGCCCTTTATTGCTGACCTGAATAATTGGAAAAGATTGGATAGTTTAACTTTTAAAGTTGGAGAAGAGGATAAGGATGTATTCACATCTCTTCCCAAAAATTCAAAGATTTTCTTTTGTCCAACAAGAGAAGATTTTCACGGTTCGACTCCTTGGGTTCATAATTATTTTACAGACGAGACTGAGTACAATTTATACATTATCGGGGATATAACTTGTCCTCGTTCAATTGCTACTTTAATGCATGAAATAGGACATGTGTTTGACTATGAAAACAAGAAAAAGGGTAAGGGTTCGTCAATAAAAGGAGGAGCCGGAGATTATCATTATAAAACTGCGGAAAAAATTAGGAGTGAAAGAACGGCATCGGCATTTGCTTTTAAGTTTATGAAACCTTTTCTGAAAGACAAGCAATTAAAGCAAGATGTGATAAATTATTTGAAAGGATACGCTCTTTCAAGCTATAATTGGGAGGCTCGGGAAATATTTGAAAAAGAAGAGGTAAAAAGGCCTTATAGAGAAAGAGAAGCTACAAGAGCCATGGCCGATTGGGAAGTCGAACAACGAGAGTTAGAAAATTTTAATATGTGGGAAGATTTTGAGGAATGGAAGAAAACACATGCTTATAAACAATGGAAGTTGATAGAAGAAAATAAAGATTTAGATGAGTTTGAGGAATTTGGAGCATGGAGAATGTGGATTGAAGAGACAAATTACGATTATTCCAAAGATTTAAAAAAAGAATAGGGCGACAAGGAAAAATCTGAAATTAAAAAATAGCCACTAAATTCTTAAATCGTAAATCTTAAATCATAAATCACCAATTATGGCTTATAATTTTCCGGAAAACGAAAAAGAAATACTGAAGTTTTGGGCTGAAAATAAGATTTTCCAAAAACTTCAAGAAAAAAACAAAGGCAAAAAACGTTGGTCGTTTTTGGATGGGCCGATTACAGCAAACAACCCAATGGGCGTGCACCATGCCTGGGGAAGAACTTACAAAGATATATTTCAGAGATATAAGACGATGCAAGGGTTTGACCAAAGATATCAAAATGGATTTGATTGTCAGGGGCTTTGGGTTGAGGTTGAAGTGGAAAAGGAGTTGGGGTTTAAAAACAAAAAAGATATTGAGGCCTATGGAATTGATAAGTTTGTTGAAAAATGCAAAGAGAGGGTCAAGAAGTATTCTGCCATACAGACGGAACAATCAATAAGACTGGGTCAGTGGATGGATTGGGAAAATTCTTATTACACAATGTCTGATGAAAATAACTATGCTATCTGGCACTTTTTAAAAAAATGTTGGCAAGAGGGTTATTTATATAAAGGACGCGATTCAGTGCCCTGGTGCCCAAGGTGTGGCACGGCCATTTCTCAGCACGAAATTTTAACGGAAGAATATAAAGAAGTGGTGCATGACTCAGTGTATTTTAAATTGTCGGTAGTGGGTAAAAAAGATGAGTATCTGTTGGTTTGGACCACTACCCCCTGGACACTGCCTGCCAACATCGCTGTAGCAGTTGATGAGAAACTGGACTACGCGCTTGTTGAAGATGAATTTGGAAATAAAAACTGGGTTGCTAAAGATTTGGTTGATAAAATTTTTAATACAGGAAAAAGTAAAGACAGGGGCAAAGAGAAAGTGGAAAACTATTCCAGCTTTTCGCAGAAAGCTGGAATAGATGGTTATAAGGTTTTGGAAGTAGTAAGGGGGAAAGAGTTAGTTGGCTTAAAATACAACTTTGCTTTTGATGATTTGCCGAAAGTAAAAAAAGTTGCTTCAAAAAATCCCAAAACCTTTCACACGGTTATTGCCACCGATGAAAGGATTATGCCAATTACAACCGAAGAAGGAACGGGACTCGTTCATACCGCGGTTTCTGCTGGGCAAGAGGACTTTCAGCTCGGTAAAAAATTGGGCTTGCCGATGATTGAGGTAATAGATGAGGAAGCCAACTATTTGGAGGGATGGGGCGAATTGTCCGGGAAAAATGCCAAAAAACACCCAGAGATAATTTTGGATTACTTAGTTGCGGAAGAAAAAAAAGGAAAAAACTGGGTTTTTAAAATTGAAAAGTATAAACACCGATATCCTACTTGTTGGAGATGCAAAACAGAATTAGTTTGGAGGGTTGTTGACGAGTGGTACATAGCGATGGACAAGCCATCTAAAATTAAAAATCAAAAATCAAAAATCAAAAATAACGGATTACGGCAACGGCTTATTGAAATTGCCAAGACAATTAACTGGATACCAAGCTTTGGGTTGGGGCGTGAGCTGGATTGGCTGAAAAATATGCACGATTGGCTAATTTCTAAAAAAAGATATTGGGGACTCGCCTTGCCCATTTTTGAGTGTCAGTGCGGAAATTTTGAGGTAATCGGATCAAAAGAGGAGTTAAAAAAAAGAGCCGTTAAGGGCTGGAAAGAATTTTCCGCCGAAGGCGGATCCGCCTCTAACGGAGACGGCAATTCTCCCCATAGGCCCTGGGTTGATCAGGTAAAAATAAAGTGTAAAAAGTGTAAAAGTATGGTTTCAAGAATTAAAGATGTGGGGAATCCTTGGTTAGATGCCGGCATCGTCCCTTTTTCCACCACTAAATATTTTTCTGATAAGGCCCATTGGAAAAAATGGTTTCCGGCAGATTTAATTTCGGAGTCATTCCCGGGCCAGTTTAAAAATTGGTTTTACTCTTTATTAGTGATGTCGGCCGTGTTAGAAGATATTGCTCCCGCTAAAACTATTTTTGGTTATGCTTCCGTGAAAGACGAGAAAGGAGAGGAAATGCACAAATCTAAGGGAAACGCTATTTGGTTTGACGATGCGGTGGAAAAAATCGGAGCCGATGTGATCCGTTGGTTTTATATGAGATCAAATCCGGCGGAAAACGTAAATTTTGGCTACAAAGCGCTGGATGAAATAAAAAGAAAATTATTAACGCTTTATAATGTGTACGGGTTTTTTAGCACTTATGTGGAAAAAAAAGATTTCCCCCAAAATTTAAAAATAAATCCAAAAAATATTTTAGATAAATGGATTATTTCAAAAATTAGTCATTTGATAGGAATAGTAGAATTTAATATGGATAAATACGATGCGGCAAAATCGGTTTTAGCCATAGAAGATTTTTTTATTAACGATTTGTCATTATGGTATGTGCGAAGGTCGCGCAAAAGATTTCACGAGGAGGGCGCAGACAGAAAAGAATCCATAGAAACTCTTTATTATGTGTTATTAAGCGCTGTTAAGATTATAGCTCCCATAATTCCCTTTTTTGCCGAAGTAATGTACCAATCGCTTCGCTCAAATTTAAAAATCAAAAATCAAAATTCAAAAATAAACGAGCCCAAATCGGTTCATCTTTGCGATTGGCCTGAAAACAAAAATCAGACGGATTTAGATTTAGAACAAAAAATGGATGAAGCGCGCAGTATTGTTAATGCCGTTTTGGCCGAACGAGCGGTAAAAGGAATCAAGGTAAGACAACCGCTGGCTTCGCTCAAAATAAAAAATCAAAAATCAAAAATCCAAAATAACGACGAGCTATTGAATTTAATAAAAGATGAGATTAATGTGAAAAAAGTTATTTTTGATGGTAATATAAAAAAAGAAGTGGAATTGGACACTAATCTTACTAAAGAATTAAAGGAAGAAGGCATAATAAGAGAGATTATTCGTTATATCCAAGCAATGCGGAAGACCGCAGGATTAAAACCAAGCGACGAGATTTTAATTTATTTTTCTGGTTCAGAGAAAATAAATAATACTTTAGAAAAAAACAAAAAGTTTATTCTAAAAGAAATTAAAGCCAAAGATTTTTCCCCGCAGGACTCATCAGAAAAAAAATGGATCAAAGAAGTTTTAGTCGACGGAGAAAAGTTGCTTATTAAAATTCACTCTGTCAAATAATTTTGCAAAGCAAAATTAAAATCTTCACCCAGTTAAATAATTCGCCTTTGGCGAATTAGCGCGAAGCGCTATTTAACCAGGGTAAAAATTTTATTTGACAGGGTAAAAAAAATATAAAACCATGAGATCACTAGATAAAAAATCGCTTTCTTTTTCCCAAACCGATCCGTTAAAGCCGAATATTGTTATTCCTCGTAAACCCGCCCCCAAACCCAAAACAGAAAAACCTCTACTTCAAAAAAGAGGGGGTATGGGGGCGTCGCGCAACGAATTAAGAGTAGCATTGCGGAAAATGCCCTATGATTCAAGTATAAAAATGATGAAAGAAGAAAGAATAAAAGAAGAGAAAAAACTATTTTCTCCGTACGCTAAGTACAAAGAATATATTTCTGAAACAGACAACAATAATCGTTTGAAATTATTAACCAAAGAAAAAGCTCAAACTCCCCATTATGCAGATAAGTTAAAGATTCAGCATGAAATAAACCTTTTAAGGAAGTTGAAAGAATTAAAAGAAAAGTAAAAATAGACCTGTTGCTTAATAAGATTCGTAGCGAAAATTGAAGATTTGTAGTAGATTTCTTATATTCAAAGGAGTGAGGCAAAAGAAAAAACACATTTTTTCTTTTGCCGAACGAGTGCAGGATATATGCTTTGCATATTAAGCAACAGGTCTAATATATTATGTTTCCCTACTATCGGACACAAGGGCTTGTTTTTAAGATAGAAGATCAGTTTGAAGCAGACCAAATGTTTTCAGTTTTTACCAAAGATTTTGGAAGAGTTGAAATTTTTGGCAAAGCAATTAGAAAAATTAATTCAAAATTAAAGTCGGGCATTGAAATTTTTTCTTTGTCTAAAATTGAATTTATACAAGGAAAACACAAAAAAACCTTGACCGACGCGCTATTTGTTGAAAAATTTAAAAACATATACCAAATCCCGGAGAAGTTCGAAGTCGCTATTAAAATATCAAATTTGATAGACGATTTTATTAGAGGCGAAGAAAAAGATGACAACATATTCAATTTACTGAATGACACATTTAGTAAATTGAATAACTACCAACTACTAACTACCAACTACCAACTAATCTATTTCTATTTTTTTTGGAATTTCATTTCCATTTTAGGTTATGAACCGGAACTTTCTAAATGCGCTATTTGCAGACAGAAATTAAATCCTCACAATCTTTATTTTTCCAATAAGGAAGGCGGTATAATCTGTAAAAAATGTTTGACTTCTGGTCGCGATGGAGTAAAAATAGAGCCAGATGTTGTAAAAGTTTTGAGGTTGATTGTAAAGAAGGTCCCTATGTCCCAAGATAGGGCCGGGATCCCGGTCGCCGAAGGCGACCTAGGGAATTGGAACACTTTATCTAAACTAAAAATGGGAAACGATACTCGAGAATCATTAAAAGAAGTTTCGGAAAATTACTATAGATATTTATTGCCGAACTACAAATATGAGTAAAAAAATAATCTTTGTTTCATTGGCAGGCATAATCATTCTTGGACTTATTGGCTTCTTTTATTATCGGGGGAATATTTTTTCGAAAGAAATTTTAAAGTTGGAAATTTTTGGTCCGGATAAAGCCAAAACAGGAGATGAAATTGAATATACGGTGAAATACAAAAATAACGGCAATTTTGTTTTGGAAAATCCGAAAATTATTTTTGAATTACCCGAAAATTCTCTAACTGAAGATTCAAAAATAAGATTAACCCAGGATTTAAAGGATATTTATCCGGGCAATGAGGATTTTGTAAGATTCAAAGGACGAATTCTCGGAAAAGAGGGGGATTTGAAGGTTGCCAGAGCCACCATTTACTATACCCCTCATAATTTATCCGCCCGCTACGAGTCCGATACCACTTTTACCACAAAAATTGATAGCGCCCCCGTGACTTTAAGTTTTGATTTACCATCAAAAGTGGAAAAAGGGAAAGAAATTACCTATTCTATCAATTATTTTTCCAACATTGATTATCCGTTGGAAAATCTTAGCGTAAAAGTTAATCCAGTAAATGGATTTAATTTTGAATCGTCTGATCCCGTTTCTTTGGATAATTCTGAGTGGAAGTTGAATACCTTAACTAAGGCGCAGGGCGGAAGGATAACCATTAAAGCCGTAGTTTCTGCTGATACGGGCAGCCACTTGAGTTTTTCTGCCAAGATTGGCATGTGGCAAGACGGAAGCTTCATTGTCATAAAAGAAGTCAATCAAGAATTAGAAGTTATTCAACCTCTGCTTTTTGTCTCCCAGCAGATTAACGGTTCTTCTAATTATGTTGCCTCGCCGGGAGAAACCTTAAATTACGAAGTTTTTTTTCGTAACATCGGCTCCACGCCATTTGATAATATGTTCGTCATATCCCGACTGGAAGGCCAAGTCGTAGATTTATCAACCCTAAAATCTTCCCAAGGTAGGGTAATGTCAAATGACAACTTAATTATTTGGGACTCAAAAGAAATTATTGGTTTACAGCATTTAGCGCCGCAGCAAGAGGTAAAAATTGATTTTAACGTAAAATTAAAAGACCTTTCATTGCTTAGCTCTTCAGACCAAGTGATAAAAAACAAAATAAATGTTTTTGATCTTTCAGAGGAGTTTATTACCAAGGTCAATTCAAAATTAGAGTTGTCTCAGAAGGCTTATCATTCAACTATTGATAATATTGAAAATTCTGGTCCTATACCTCCCGAAGTTGGCAAAACAACTACTTATACGATAATTTGGCAAGTAAAAAATTCTCTTAATGAAGTTAAAAATATAAAAGTTAAAGCAGTTCTGTCTCAAAATATTACTTTGAGCGATGTAATTCCCGAAGATCAAATTTCCAACTTTTCTTTGGATAACAACAGCAAAGAAATTGTTTGGTCAATTGGCAATCTTGCAACCGACTCTTTGAAATCACTAACATTGCAGATTGCCCTGACCCCCGGTTTATCGCAAAAAGGAAAATTCGCCGATTTAATAGGCCAGGCAACAGTTTATGGGGAAGATCAATTTACCGGAGCAATAACTCAAAACACAGCCCCATCGGTAAATTCCAGTCTGCCCGATGACCAAACTAACTCCGGCGGCGGGATAGTGCAATAACCTCAAAAACAAAAAATCAACCCTTCGAAACAGCTCAGGGCAAGAAATTAAATATCAAAAATACGGAACGACCAACGGCTCAACGGGAATTCCCGTTGAGCCGTTGAAGTAGATTTGTTATTTTTTTGTTTCAGCGTCTAATTCTATAGAAT
>Ga0213870_1001124_pt1 | contig 12253 bp, 13 predicted proteins | sample WICALVC2017_Meta_FD_160119 | JGI IMG/M metagenome (GOLD analysis project Ga0213870, IMG submission 160119) | Freshwater microbial communities from subterranean cave lake in Wind Cave National Park, South Dakota, United States - WICALVC2017 | ecosystem: Environmental > Aquatic > Deep subsurface >... | reverse complement strand
AGTTGAAATATGATTTTGGTTTTGACAGTTTCAACCTCAAAGATTTTTACGCCACTGAAGCCGCACTTACATTTGCAATGATTGGTTATAATTTGATGTCACTTTTCCGAACATTTCTATTACAGGAGAAAACGCAGAAGACGCTCTCAACATTGCGGTACAGAACATTTGCAGTCGGTGCTTATTTTACAAAAGTAAACGACAAACTCGTGCTAAAAATTGCTCTCAACAAAAAAAGACGGGCATGGTTTAGCGGACTCTGGAACTATTCAAAAGTCTTCGAGTACCCTTTTATTTCCTCTAATGCGTAATCTGGGTTCAACTTCTGCGAGCACCCGTTCATGAAAATACTTAATTTCAAAGGCCACAAATACATGTTAGCATATACGCTAACTTGTTGCAACAGGGGAAATATGCAAGCCCGAACGATTGAGTTCAGCGCCGTGTTAGCCCCGCACTTGATTTGGAAAAACCCACGTTGGTATTACGCGAACTGACAGTTCAATCCAAGTCATCACTGCTATTGTTTGCCTTTTTCTTTGGAAGGTACTTGCGAACATACCCGACAATGGCATTGTCAATGACCTTCGTTTCGCTCGTATCCATTCCCTGTCGGGCTGTGACTCGTTTCTGAATTTGGCCTTTGCACGCAGTCGCTATTTGGTGAAAGTAGGGATATATCTCTCGGAATGCTCTTTCATTATCCTCTTTCTTGAGTGTTTTGTGATGGTAGAAAAAGCGAATAGTGTATTCCCGGTCAATGGGCGGCATTAGCGAGGGCAGTAGATGATGAAGCGCCTTAGAGTTTGCAACGATTTTGGTCTCGCCTACCCCAATCTTGAGTCCAGCAATAATCTGCCACAATTGGTCAGTGGCTTGTCCTACCTGTGACTTCTCCAATTTGGATAGGGTATAGGCTTCAACTTGTCGGATTTGCTCGGCTTGCCGGTGGAAACTTTCCTTTATCTTGTCCATCTCCACTAGCTTCGTGTTGACTGCCCCCATTCGATGCATTCCCCACGCAGTCAAAGTGGCATATAGGCTGTCATAGAAATCATCATCGTTGAGCGTATCAACAGTGGTTGTGTATTTCCCACGAATTCTCAGTGTCTTGAAATGAAAATACAAACTTGGCCCAGTGAATAGTTGAGCACCATCAAAGACGTTGAGGCATTCTGAGAACTCGGCTATCAATTTGCCGACTCTTTCTTCCATGCGTTGAACAGTCTTGAATGCACTCATCTTTGGTCTATTTGCTACTTTGCTCTACACTGTGTGCCTAAAATTAACCGAGTTGGTGCTGGAACAAGGGCCTAACATATATTAGACCGCCCAAAAGACGTCTTTTGTTGCGGTCGGGTATCTTTGTATGCTCATGCTTACGCCTGTCAATAGGTTATTTATCGCTAAATAATATGCCGTATTTAAAGACGGCATACGTGCATTACTATGACCTTTGTCTCATAAAAACAATATGTTATATTCTATGAGAGGTTGATATTAGTCGCATTTTATTACGGCTTGTTTTTATACCACACATATTCCATAATAAAATCATAAGGTGATGGAAAAATCAGAAATGACTGATCAAAAAAGTCCTCTGTTAATCTTGCGGCCCCGTGTATGGTCGTTACAACTTTTCGGCTCCGTCACAACGGCGGGCATGTCGTTCCAGCAAGCGGCTCTTTATCCCTTGCTTCATCATTGAACTTCAGACGTATACCATATTGGAAGATGCTTTCTGCTTTAAATTCTAAACGAATGTAGTATATTATTAAGAAGAAATGTTGCTTTGAACGCGGTTTTTTTGAGGCGCAAGCTATTTTAAAAAACCACACCCTTACACAAAGACTAAAAACATAAAGAATATGCCTGAAAAATCCGAAATGACTTATGAGGAGGCGCAACGTTTGCTTCGTCCCGACGCGCTTCTGCCCTGTTATCTTATCTATGGGGAGGAGCGATTTTTCATTGATAAGATGCTTGCATGGTTTCTTGAAAATGGGATTGATCCCACATTACGCGATTTTAACGCCCATCATTTTGAGGGTGAGAAAAGCTCCCCCGCAGAGATTCTTCTTGTGGCCAAAAGTTCCCCGATGGTTGGCACGAGACGATTGGTTTTCTTGGAAGATGCGGACAAGACAACGGATCCAAAAGAACTATTGCTTACGTATCTTGATGCGCCGTCCGCATCTACGGTCTTGATTTTTGTTGCGCAAAAACCGGATATGCGCACAAAACTTTTTTTGAAATTAAAAAAACAAGCAGGCTTAATTCATTGTCGGCCATTGTACGAAAACGAAATCGCTCCTTTTATTCGGCAGGAGGCAAAACGGAAAGGCATGACCCTTTCTGCAGATGCGATTTTGTTTCTCAAAGAACATCTTGGAAAAAATTTGGTCTTAATACAGACAGAGCTTGAAAAATTGTTTTTACATTCTGGAAAAGAGGAGGTCTCCCTTGCGACCGTGGAGCAAATCATTTCCGGTGAGCGAGAGCATACAGTCTTTGAGTTGCTAGAAGCCGTGTGCGAGAAAGACTTACAGAAAGGCTTGCAACTTCTGTCGTTTATGCTTTCTGAAGGAGAGGCGCCGCTTAAGATTTTATCTATGTTTCTATGGCAATTCCGCATCATGGCGACGGCCAAAGAGGGGCTATTGTCCATGTCAGAGCAGGCCGTGGGAAGCAAGGCAAAGATTCCGCCTTATCGCCTGACTGCATTCTTAAACAGACTTCGCTTATGGAAAGGCGATGAACTTCGCCACGCCTTCGACTTTTTTAAAGAGACGGACTTGCAACTGAAGGGAAGCAGTCTAGATCACGCGATTGTACTGGAACGGATGATCCTAAAACTGTGTGGAAACTGATTGCGGAAACTAATTATCAGGGCAGGTCTTTGTCCCTGCCCTGATTGTGTATGCCCTATGCCGAAACGGCTTTATTGGCCTTTAAGGTCAGACGAGATATTTTTCGTGATGCGCGTTTTTTGGGAATGATTCCTTTGGACGCGGTTCGTGCAAGAGAGGATATGGCCGCTTTTAGCGTGGTCTTTTTCAACCCTGCATCAGTGCCCGAAAATGCGACGTGCATTTTTTTGATTTCTGTTTTCATTGCAGAGAGAGCGGATTTGTTTCGCAACCTTCTCTTTTCTGATTGTTTTGCCCTTTTTAATGCTGAAACATGATTGGCCACTTGTTTTACTCCTAAAGAAAGTGTATTTCTAACACAGCCGTTCATGGAAAGTCAAGAAAGCCAGCCAGAAAGACAGTCTGATCAAGAAGTAAGGCTCATAAAATCCGCCTCCGTTGTGGCGATCGCTACTTTTTTAAGCCGCATCACAGGATTTTTACGAGATATGCTGTTTGCGAAACTGTTGGGCGCATCTATTGCTTCCGACGCTTTTTATGTGGCCTTTCGGATTCCCAATATGCTCCGAGAACTGCTGGCCGAAGGATCAATCTCCGCAGGTTTTATCCCCGTCTTTACAGAATATCTTACCAAGCGATCACGGGAAGAGGCCGCCTCTCTTGCCCGCGCCGCCTTTACGCTTCTGTTTTTGATCCTGATCGTGATCGTTGGCATTGGCATTTTATTAACGCCAGAACTGCTTCATCTTATTGCCCCAGGGTTTGGCAAAGATCCTAATCTGTTCGCACTGACAACGCGTTTAACCCGAGTGATGTTCCCATTTTTGTTGTTTATTTCGCTGGCCGCCCTTACCATGGGGATATTAAATAGCGTGCACCGTTTTGGGCCGCCTGCAATCTCATCGGCCCTCTGCAATATCGTGATGATTTTTTTTATTCTGTTTCCTTTCTATCCACAGCCTGTTTTCTTGGCCGCCATTGGCGTGATCGCAGGGGGATTTTGTCAGTTTGCGATGCAAATCCCTGCCGTTAAAAAAGAAGGATTCGCGCTTTCATTTCAGTGGCCGATCTTTCCGTTGCATCCTGGTCTTTTTCAAATCGGAAAACTGATTCTGCCCATCACCTTATCTCTTTCGGTGACGCAGATTAATATCTTGGTCAGCACGATTGTGGCCTCAACGTTGGCCAGCGGATCAGTCAGCTATCTTTATTATGCCATGCGTCTTATTCATTTTCCGTTAGGGATTTTTGGCGTCGCCCTGGCGACGGTGTTGCTTCCCACCTTGTCGGTACAAGCGGCCAAAGCAGATTACACGGGATTGCGGCAGAGCCTATCGTTTGGCCTCAGACTGATTTTTTTTATCATGGCTCCAGCGATGGCAGGTCTTATTTTTCTAAGGGTTCCGATTGTCCACCTGTTATTTGAGCATGGTGTGTTTAACCACTTGGCGACTATAGAAACGTCAGAAGCCTTGCTTTATTACGCAATCGGTCTTTGGGCTTTTGCAGGTGTTCGTGTGGTCGTGCCTGTTTTTTACTCGTTGCAAGACACCAAAACCCCAGTGAAGGTGGCGATCATCGCGATGGTTTTAAATGTCGTCTTAAGTTTTTCCTTGGCCGTTCCACTTCAACATAAAGGCTTGGCGGCGGCTACGTCTCTTTCTGCGATATTTAATTTTGTCGTTTTGGTGGTTTTGTTGAGGAAGAAAATCGGGCAAATAGACGCAAAACGCATTGCTTTTTCACACCTTAAAGTGCTTTTTGGCGCAATCTGCATGATGCCGCCAGCCCTCTTTATATCAAAAATGCCCTTGTGGGATACGCCTCAGCACTGGATGGAAAAGATCGGATTACTCACTATTGCTATTGTTTTTTCCACAGCAATCTACTTTATGACACAGGCCATCCTAAAGAGCGAAGAACTAATCTTTCTCAAAAACACCCTTCAAAAACGCCTCAACAGAGCCTAATAGTGGCTTAAAATCATCACATACAGCATATTGTATTAAAGTAAAAGCCTTTTTATAATGATACATTATTCAAAGTAATTATAAAATATCTTTTAAAATTATCTTGACAGTTTTGTTACGTTGATGATATACATTATTTAAAGATGTGCTATGATAGAAGAATTCAAAGAAATTATTACAGGTTTGGAGCAACGCATTTCGCTTTATAAGTCGAAACTGCATGATCTGCAGAAAAAGCGGGATAAAGTAGAAGATGAAATCGGTACGGTTCGGAAATATTTAGAGCTTGCGGAGACGCTTTATCGGGTTGAGATTGAAAAGGCAAAGGGCGCGTCTGTTTCGACTTCGGGAGAGGAAAAGATGGAATCCCCTGATGGGATTCTTATTGAAAAGACAAAATATTCAGGGCTTTCCGTTCCTCGCAGTGCGTTTATGATCTTAAAAGATGCGGGCAAGGCATTGCATGCCAAAGAGATTTATTGCAGGTTGATTGATGGAGGGGGGCGAATACGCGGTAAGACGCCTGTGACGTCGGTTGCGACATCGCTCTCTCGCGACAAAAACTTTAAAAAGGTTTCTCCGAATACATTTTTGTTGGTTGAGGAGCCGCATACTGAAAATATCAGTAAAGAGTAGGTTGAGGTAGGAAAGAAACAAAACCCGTCCCGTATCATTTGTGGGGACATTTAACAAACGAAAGGGGGTGAGAATAAATTGGCTACAAAGAAACCTGTAAAGAAAGCTGTCAAGAAACCCGCTACAAAGAAAAAGTAGTGCGGTTGAGGTAAGAAAAAGACGGGGTCCCGAGGTGGTTTGGTTTTGTCATCTTTTGGGGCCCCTCTTTACGCTAATAAAAGAGGAGGCTTTTTAATAAAATTGATCGTGCTGGTTCCTTCGTTGGAAACGCCGTAACCGTAATGATCCACAGATTTGGATCGTCTTCACTTTGCACAATTGTCCACTGTCTCGTTATTCCCGTGTCCGCAACCTCTTCTTCGCCATTACTCGTAGAGGGATGTTTTGCGCGTAACCCCTCCATTTTGTTGCGCGCAAGTTGCGCCACTTGCGATTTTTGCTCGCTTAACGCCAGGATGCGATGACTCGTACTGGAAAGACTTAACATCCCCAGCATCCCAATTGCGAGAATGGAGATGGCAATCATGACTTCTAGTAGTGTGAGTCCCTTATTCCCAATCATGGCCATTCCATACATATTTTCTAACGCGCCCAGTGAAATTGATTGTAATCGAAACGGATTCATTCTTTGAATTGGTCAAGTATATCGTGCCGTTCTTTCCGGTTCCGTTAGGCCGAAAGGTAGCACTGTTTCCGACAAAAGTAATACCGTCCTGCGGAATGTTTGAATCCCCACTGGGTGCCTTTGTTATTTTTGGATCACTGCCAAAACGGACATGATTGGGAAGCGTTTGTGTCCCCAGAGATGAATCCTTATATTGTCTCAATTTAGAGTCAAAGAGAATGGTTTCGTCAGCCCCCCTGGAAATTGCTTTTTGTCTTGCAAGTCTTAATTCTCCAACCAATAAGGAACTGATATCTCTTAATTGTTGATGTGGGATTTGATCAGAATAATGGGTCACGGCCAGCGCGGCTAACATACCTGTGATGGCAATTACAAAGGCCATTTCTATGAGGGTATATCCGGACGCTGAAGATTGCATTTTAAACGAGCCAGTCAGTTTTTTAATTGCTTAGGATGACTTTACAATCTCATTTAGAAAAACGCAGAGACGATCGCGTTGAGGCTCTGCCGCATTTCGAGGTCGTCGGTCATGGTATCGGCAATCGTCGCCGTACAGGCCGTTTTTGGCAAAATACCCGCTTTGATCAGCTGGCCTGCGTAGATTAAAAGCCTTGTGCTGACCCCTTCCTCTAGGCCGTGATTTTTGAGATGTCTCACTTTCTCGCCAATCGCCACAAGCCTTTTTGCTATCTCAATTTCAATATCAGCCTCCGTTGCGACAATCTTTGTTTCGATGGTAGGCGGCGGATAGTCAAACTCAAGCGAGATAAATCGCTGACGGGTAGATTGCTTTAAATCTTTTAAGACCGACTGATACCCCGGATTATACGAGATCACCAGCATAAAATTGTCTGCCGCTGGAACAATCTCTCCCCGTTTTTCAATCGGCAAAATGCGGCGATCATCGGTTAAGGGATGAATCACGACGGCTGTGTCTTTGCGGGCCTCTACCACTTCATCCAAGTAGCAGATCGCGCCATGTTTAACGGCCAACGCAAGGGGCCCGTCGGCCCAAACGGTTTCGTTGCCTTGCAGAAGAAATCTTCCCACAAGATCAGACGCCGTTAGGTCTTCGTGGCAGGCCACCGTAATCAATGGCCGTTTTAGCAAATAGGCCATGTAAGCTACAAAACGGCTCTTGCCGCATCCTGTGGGGCCTTTTAGAAGCATCGGTCTTTTCACCTGCGACGCCGCCCGAAAGATCGCCTCTTCCTCTCCAATCGGCTGATAGTACGGTTTGTCTTTTAAGTAGAATGATGAGAGTGGGTCAGTCATAATCTTCGTATCATATCATGGGAAATAAGGGTATTACAAAGATGCTTTGATTCAAGGTAGAATGCCAACCATGCGAGAGGCAACCCCCCCCCTTAAAAGATTTTCAGAATCATTGCAGGAGATGGCCGTCTGTTCGAAAGACAAGATTGTTGTGGCCGTTTCTGGCGGACCTGACTCGGTCTGTCTTCTGCGTCTTTTTTTAAAGACAGGTTTTTCTGATCTGCATGTAGCCCACTTAAATCATGATTTTCGGAGGGAATCGGATCAGGAAGCCATTTTTGTGGCTGACCTTTGCCAATCGTGGGGTATTCCCTGCACGGTTGAAAAAAGAAACGTTTTAGAAACGTGCAAACAAATCCATTTGTCCAAGCAGGAAGGTGCGCGGTTGGTGCGGTACAGATTTTTACAAGAAGTCGCAAACACACAAAAGGCTTCTGTCATTGCGTTGGGGCATACTGCGGACGATCAGGTCGAGACCCTTTTAACGAATCTATTAAGAGGCTCTGGCATGACAGGGCAAACAGGCATGCCCATGCGTCGCACGGAGGAAGGGCGACACCTCATTCGTCCCATGCTTTCGCTCACCAGAGACGAAATTCTTGCAGAATTAAGTTTAGCCAAAATTTCGTTTGTGGAAGATGCTTCCAATCAAGACAGGCGATATTTAAGAAATCGGATTCGGCACGAATTGATTCCCCTCCTTGAAACATACAATCCCCGCATTCGAAAGGCATTGCTGCAAGGGGCAGAACTGTCACGACAAGAAAATGATTTTATGGACAAAACATTAGCAGAAATCATTTCGAAAATAGATGTTGCAGTAGGTGCCTGTGCGGTATCTTTTAGTCTTTCTTTATTTTCATCTCTTCATCTGAGCGTGAAACGCCGCCTATTGCGATGGGGAATTTTCCGTTTACGCGGCCATTGTCGCGGTATTGGATTTGAGCATATTGAAACTGTTCTCACAAAAATCCTCGGAATTGAAAATGGAAAACGGCTGGGTTTACCAGACAGAATGACCGTTAGAAAAACAAAAACGCGTCTGATTATTGAATGGATCAACGCAGATATGGATTCCAATCAACATTGACAATATCGTAAGTTGCCCCCTATCATCCCATTGCATGAAAAAGATATATCTAGATCATATCGCGGCGACGCCCCTGCTTTCTTGTGTGAAGGAGGCGATGCTTCCCTTTTTGGAAACTTTTTTTGGCAATCCACAGAGCCGCCACAGTGAGGGGGAGATACCTAAAAAGGCTATTGAGACCGCGCGCTACGATGTCGCGAACCTTATCGGCGCAGATGCCCGTGAGATTATTTTTACCGCGTCTGCAAGTGAAGCGGCCAATTTCGCTATTAAAGGGGTTTTGTCTGCCTATAAAAAAAATCCAGCGAAACGTCATATTATTACCTCCGCCATTGAGCATTTCTCGGTTGCACATCCGATCAAACGGCTTGAGAAAGAGGGTTACCACGTCACATGGTTGCCGGTGAATCAAGCAGGATGGGTTGATCCTGCGCTTACTGCCAATGCCATTTCTGATGAGACGGTTTTGATATCTATCATGCACGCCAACAATGAAATAGGCACCCTACAGCCGATACAAGATATTGCAGACATCGCCGCAAAAGCAGGGGTCTTGTTTCACGTTGATGCGACTGCGACGGTTGGGGTGATTCCGTTTAACATTGATCTTCTGGGCATGGACATGGCGAGTTTTTCTGCCCAGCCATTTTACGGCCCAAAAGGAGTCGGCGCGCTCTATCTTAAACGTGGCACACGGATTGTTCCCTTAATTGACGGGGGAATGCAAGAAGGGGGACGGCGGGCAGGTACAGAAAATGTGGCGGCCATTGTCGGCATGGGGGTGGCCGCAAGGGAAGTGCTGAAAAATGGGATTTCCGAAAACAAAAAACTTGCTGTCTTGCGAGATCGGCTAATGCATGGACTATTAAAAAAAGTACCATTACTCCACCTGACGGGGCATCTTACGCAGAGACTACCTCATATAGCTAGTTTTGCCGTTGAATACGCCGATGGAGAGGCATTGATTCGTGCGTTGGACAGACAAGGGATTGTCTGTGCCTCTGGCTCTTCTTGTAGTGCAGACGCCTTAAAAATATCACCGACGCTTATGGCCATGGGATACCCCGCCAATATCGCGCAAGGGGCGATTGTCATGAGTTTAGGGTTGCAAACAACCGAGGAAGAGATTGATACGGTGATCAAAATCTTTCCAGAAACGGTGAAAGCAATGAGAGATGTCTCCCCTCTTTATGCTGAATGGGCACAAGGTGCTGTATAGAGTATGGAAGTTGATCAGACACTCGATACCTTGGGGCTTTTCTGTCCGCTTCCGGTTATTTTGACCTCAAAAAAAATCAAGGAAATGCAGTTAGGGCAAGTGCTTTTGGTGCTATGCGATGATATGGGGATCAAAAAGGATATGCCTCTCTGGTGTAAAAATTCAGGAAACGAGTTGGTAGAGATGATCGAAGAGAAGGGTGTTTTTAAATGTTACGTTCTAAAAAAGCAATAGCTCTTTCTCTGATTTTGGCTCTGATTTCGGGCATTCTGCTTGCGTTTTCCTTTCCTTCATGGAACCCTGCATGGGACGGCTCTTATCTTGCGTTCATTGCCCTCATTCCGCTTTTTTTTGCTTGTGAGAAACAATCCCCCAAAATGGTCTTTTGCTTGGGTTTTGTCTCAGGGCTTTTCTCTTTTGCAATCTCCGTTTCCTGGGTGACCATTAGTATGCATCAGTATGGAGGTTTGCCTTGGTCTGTTAGTGCTTTCTTAATGATACTGTTGTCTGCTTATTTGGCTATTTATGTAGGGTGCTTTATATGGGTTGTGGGGCTTTCTGAAAAGCATCTATTGGTAGTGGCACCGTTTGCTTGGGTTGCATTAGAGTATCTTCGCGGTCAGCTTCTGACCGGTTTCCCGTGGAACGCGTTGGGTTATTCTCAATATCGCCATTTGCCATTCATTCAGATTGCAGACATTACGTCGGTTTATGGTGTCAGCGCGCTCATTGTTTTCACAAACGTGGCACTTTTTTTAATCATTCAAACTGCATGGAACCAAAAAATAATTGCAAAAATGCCAGCAGTTGCTCTTTCTGCTGTTTTGGCCGGCACGTTTTTATATGGCTATTATCGTCTTTCCTTGCCGATGGGGATTGGGGAACCGCTTCGTGTGGCTGTGGTTCAAGGGAATATTGACCAAGCCATTAAATGGACGCCTTCTGTGCGTGACAAGACCCTTGAAACGTATGAAAAATTATCGTTTTCTTTTTCAAAGCAGGCAGACCTTGTGATTTGGCCAGAAGCGGCATTGCCTATTTTCTTTCAAAATGAACCTTTGGTTCAACAAAGACTGGTTGATTTGACACAGAGGGGCGATTACGCGCTTCTTTTTGGATCTCCTGCCTTTAAAGCAGAGAAATCAGGTCAAATATCGCTTTTAAATTCAGCGTATTTACTGTCTCCTTCTTTGACGGGCACACCTCTTTTTCAATACGATAAAATGCATTTGGTTCCGTTTGGAGAGTATGTGCCGTTAAAAACTGCGCTTTTCTTTGTAGACAAGATGGTGACGGGTATTGGAGAGTTTATCCCCGGAAATGACGCAACGGTTATGGAGATGTCGTTTGATAAGGACGGCGTAAGTGCACCCCCTATCATTGGAACAGCAATATGTTTTGAGGTGATCTTTCCGGAGCTTGTTCGTCAATTTGTGAAAAATGGCGCAAATGTCATGACGACGATTACCAATGATGCATGGTTTGGCCGTTCTGCCGCGCCGTATCAGCATTTTTCGATGGTCGTTTTCCGCGCGATTGAAAATCGGGTTCCTTTTGCCCGTTCTGCAAACACAGGGCTTTCAGGCTTTATTGATGCGCATGGAACTATTTTACAACGCAGTGATCTATTCGTAGAAGAAGCGCGACGCGAAGACCTATCGCGTGGCTTTAGAAAAACTGTTTATACTGTGTATGGTGATTTTTTTGCCATTGGGTCACTTATTTTTACATTTATTTTTATTGTATTTGTAACCGTCACAAGGAAAATGAAAGTAAATATTTAAAGGGAGTAAAAAAATAGTTGCAAAATATAAAAATAAGTTGCATTAATAAGCAAATGTAGTATACCATGTAAGGGTGGTCTGTCAGACTTGAAGAAGAAATAGTAATTTTGTGTTTGTACTTTGCATACTAAAAGTAAAAGGAGGTGCGCTATGACGTGGTCGTATAAGGGTAGTGTCGCGAGTTTCGCTTCTGTTCTTGTTTCCTTTTGTCTGGTTACGTTTCCGCCTATGGTCATGGCGATTCATGTACCAGGAGATGGCTTTAAGGTTGTGGACGGATCCATTCCTGTTGAGGTTACGTTTGTATCTGCCAGCTTCTTGGATGTAGGTGTTGGGGGGGGTCCGCTTAATCCTTTAGACCACCCAAATATTCTTTCTCTCAGTAGTTGTACTCCAGCGTGTCCGCCTCTTGCGCCTCTTATGACGACTATTTTTAGTACGCATCCTGGTGGCAGTCTAGGCGCGTTTAGTCTTGGGACTTTTTTGCCAGGGACTACCCTTGTTTTCTCATTAGATGGCGTGGGATCCACATATTTATCTAGTAGCCACACTAATGCCTTAGTGGACGCACCACTAGTGCCAGGACTTACTACGATAACATTCGAGGATACGGACCCTACTCTAGGCGAGCCAGGACCTTTTTCGGGTATAGGGATTCCCGGGGATTTTGATGATTTTCTGTTCACAGTAAGCAACACGATCAACGATGTATTGCCACTGCCGCCGCCGGCACCACCGCCACCACCACCGATGCCGCCGGCACCACCGATGCCGCCGGCACCAC
>Ga0213870_1001123_pt1 | contig 12254 bp, 9 predicted proteins | sample WICALVC2017_Meta_FD_160119 | JGI IMG/M metagenome (GOLD analysis project Ga0213870, IMG submission 160119) | Freshwater microbial communities from subterranean cave lake in Wind Cave National Park, South Dakota, United States - WICALVC2017 | ecosystem: Environmental > Aquatic > Deep subsurface >... | reverse complement strand
GGGAAAGGGCCGGAGGAGAATAAAAATTAAGCCGCCGATTGAGAATCAGCTCTTTCTTAATTAATAAACTATAAGTTCCCATGGGCAGGAAAGTCGCTCCACCGATGTCAAACTTGTACCAGAGCCGGGGGGCCAAGGAAACAACCGCCGCCTTATCTTCTTCAAGCAACTGCAATTCTTCGCTGATATCATCAATAAGATATTTATCATCATCACAAAGAAAAATAATTTCACTGTCGATTCGTTTGAGGAAGAAATCAATTTTTCTGCCATGCCCGATATTAAGGAACCGCACCACCTGAGCTTTTGGGAAAAGCTTAGGATTGAAATCGCCGGCGCAGTCAACGATTAAAAAATGCCAGGCCTCTGAATTTAAATGTTTTCTTATAAAATGATACCAGAGCCGAGCATAATCCTCGGATATGGAAAAAGTCATAACCGTTGTCTTGCCGGCGCTCTTAATTTTTTTTAAACCGCAATAAAGAAAAAACGATGACCAGAGGGTCCTGGGCAAACTATAAAAAAGACTAAAGCGTCGATTGGCGGCCGGCGCCAATTGCCAAAACGGCCGGACGACTTTAATCCTTTTAACCTTAATAAACTTTGCTCCTATTAATTTTGCCAATAAACCATCAGTTAAAAATTTATCACCAATTACCACCAGCGGCCCTTTTAATTGTTTTTTGATTCCGAAAAACCACGGCTTGCGCTGACCGATAATAAACTCTGTTTCGGCTAACTGGGAGAATTTTTTAATCCTTTCCCAGTCCCGTTTATTGGAACAAAGGATCACCCGATTTTTATCACCTAACTCCTTAATTTTTTTAATCACCGGCGCCGGCAGCGTCTGACTGCCGTCGGCCACCAGCGTTCCGTCAATATCCAGCAAAATTACAAAGCCGCCCAATCGCCTCAAATCCAAATCAAGAAATGTTTTTAACCGGCTGTTCATTATTTATAAAGCACCAAATATATATTAATCACCCAGAAGAAAATACTGATAGCGATAATCTTATCGGAGAAAATAATCTTTTCGATGTACTCAATTTTGGTTGGTTGATGAGTCAAGGATAAATAACGAAACAATCCCAGCATCACAAAGAAAATTGAGAGAATAGCCGGCAATGATTTTAGAACAAGCACCGTATAAATACTGTAACTAATAAGGGCCAGGGTTAAAGAGATTAATAATAACTGATCTAATAACTGGGGCGGGTAATGTTTAAGCACTGACCGATGATCGTTGTAATTCGACTCCGCTTTTCTTTTGCCGATAATCAAAAAAAGCGCCAAAAAAATCGTACAAAGCACCAACCAGCCCGAAGGTTGAATGGCCACCGGCCAGGCGCCGGCCGCTATCCGAAAAAGATAAAAAACTGGAATAGTGAGAATATCAAAGATCGGCCAATTTTTAATCAATAAAGAATAAAACAGATTAAGGATGAGGTAGCCGGAGATTAATAAATTTAATTCAGGGATAAATTTAAATACAAAAACAGCGGTTAATAAAAGGAGGATTAATAGCATCGCCAGGGCGGCGACGGTCTTTACCTGGCCCGAAGCCAACGGCCTCTGTTTCTTAAAGGGGTGCAGCCCGTCTTGTTTTGTATCTACCAGATCATTAATAATGTAAGCAACGCTGGCGGCCATGGAGAAAATCACGAAAACTAAGGATACTTTTATTAGTTTCCCCGGGACAAGAAGCTCCCCGGCGAAAAAAAGAGGAATGAAAACCAAAAGATTCTTGAACCAATGAGTGGGCCTCAATAAAATCAGATGTTCCATAAACTGTTAGATAAGTATAACCGATTAGGCCTCATTTTTCTAGTTTTCTTATTTTTTATTGTTCCCGGCCGACTGGGATGGTTTGATGGCTTGCCCATTGAACAATTTCATGAATTAATTTTTCTGACAGTTATCCTTCTCTTATTTTTCTTTCTCCCCATCGATTGGAAACGCATCCCAGCCGGCACGGTCTATCTTTTAATCCTGCTCTTGGCCGTCAAAATATTAATCGGTCAAATTTCCCTGCCCGCCGGCCTCAATGGCTCATATTACTATCCCGACTTCAATGGCGTTATTCAACAAATACGAATTGATCCGGAAATTAATTTCCGTAATCTCGGCTACTCTTTTAAAGAACGGCCGCTGCCGCTGGGATTTTTTAATAATTTCCTGGAATTCCCCAACCACCTTGGCGAACCGGCTAATTTGCCTTTTGCCAGCAATTGGCAGGGTTATCTTCACGTCCCGCCCGGCAAAAGATCTCTGGCTCTCCGAAGTAACGGCTGGACGAAAATTTATCTGGATCATAAATTAGTCTTCGATACCGCCGTCTCTCCTGATGAAATTTCTTTTGAAACAACCGGGCCTCCCAATAATATTTTCCCGATTAAAATACTTTTTCTGGCACCGGCCGTCTCGGAAAAATTTATAAAATTAAGCTGGGAAGGATACCCCAATTCACCGCCAATAAGGGGCCATCTCTTCCCTGAAAAATTTTCTAATTTCCAAATCTATCTCGACGGCCTGGCGTCTATTTTTGATTTCTTGATCAAACTGGCGGCCCTGGCGGTTGTCTTCTTTATTTTCGGCCGGGGAGTGGCCGGAGCCATTTGGAAAAAGTGGTTTCAATCTTGGAAACCATATCTGCTGCTGTCGTTAATTATAGTTTTATTTTCCCTTTCCCGCCGATTACTCTCCGAAGCCCAATCCCCGTACTTTAATCTTCTTGCTCCCGGCAATGATCCGCGCACCTATGAAACCTTTGCCCGCCACCTCCTGACTAGCGGCGACTGGACTATGATCACCTATGAAAAGGGCGTTTACTACTGGCAGATTCTTTATTATTATCTGCTGGCCATTAGCCATTTTATCTTTGGCGAAAGTCTTTTTCCGATAAGTTTTCTTCAAATTATTTTTTTGTCGGCAACAGGCTTGCTGGCGATTCAATTGACGCGCCTCTTTATAAAAAAAGACAGTCGGCTGTTCCTGCCCATTTTCTTTTTTACCGTTCTCAACCCCTTAGCCGCCGGAGCAGCTTTCTGGTTTTATCCCATCGGCACATTTTTAGTAGTCCTGGCCGCCACCTTTTTATTTTTAGGAGAAAAAAGAACCGGTTATTTCCTGGCGGCGGGAATTACTGCCGCCCTGGCCGTACTGATGAGAACTAATTTCATCACTTGGTTGCCGTTAATTTTTCTCTGGTTCGTCCTGCGCTGGCGCCGACACTTTTGGCGTCCTGCCCTAATCTTCCTCATTGGTTTGGTCATAACTCTCTCGCCGGTATTAATCAGAAACAGGTTAGTGGCCGGTCAATGGGCCATTCTTTCTCGTTCTGCCAGCACCGCCAATTTTACTTTAGGCACTCCGGTACCAGCGGACTTTCGGCCGTCGGGGACAAAATATGAAAGACTTAATAAGTTCCTGGAACCGGTTTTTGACGGAAGGGCCGAGCCGGTGATTCAATGGATTGTTGAACGACCAGGAGATTATCTAAAAGTATTGAAAAAGAAGTTTTTAACTCAGTTGGGGGTTGGAGAAACAGCCGATGCCGGCTGGTTAATTGTTCCGTTTTTAATTTTTATCATCAGCTCTGTTATTTTTTTAATTAAACCCGGGTTATTTTCAGAAAAAGCCCGCCGCAGTGATTGGCTGCCGTTGGGTGGATTTATTTTAATTCAACTAATCACCTTAACGATCTTCAGTGTCAATAATTCCCGTTACACGATGCCGATAATTCCTTTTCTCTGGCTGTTTGTTTTTATTCTGCCTCTGCCTTTTGTAAAAAACCCGCTTCCGCCCAATCTTCGCGAAAGAATTATGAATAATTATAATTTCGCCTCCTGGCCGACTAGGATTTTCCTGCGCCTGCGCTGGTTAGTGATGCCCTTTGAAATTATCGAGCCGTCTGTCCCTAAAACGGGCGTAATAATTGATGTTGGTTGCGGTCATGGATTATTAGCCCATTACTTAGCGGCAAGCGGTCCGCAACGTTACGTCATCGGCATCGAAAAAAATAAAAATCTGACAGGTATTTCAAAAAAATCTGCCAGAGGCGCAAAAAATTTAGAATTCCGGACTGGTGATGCCGCTATTTCTCTATTACCAAAAAGCGAGGCCATTATTTTTATTGATCTTCTTCATCATCTTTCTTACGCCGACCAGAAAAAGGCGTTGGCGATGGCGGTTAGATCGTTAAGAGGGGACGGCCGATTAATTATTAAAGAAATTGAGAAAGAAAAGACCTGGCGTTATTATTGGAATCTTTTTCATGATCGCATCTTGCGTCAAAGCGGCCCCACTTTCCATAAAACCAGCCTTCAATTAAAGGCAGAGCTGCGAGCCCTGGGATTAAAAATAGAAACGGAAGCTCACTATTATCATCTGGCCTATCATCATAATCTTTTAGTGGCGAGGACGTCCCAATAATTTTAACTCAAATACCCCTATCCAAACCTCTTCGTGACCAGCCTCCAGCCGAAGGTCTTTAGCCGTAAAATTAGTATCTAAAATCAGCAGACTCTTTTCCGGGGTTTTGCCTTGAGCCACCGTCCGCCATTCTTCTCCCGGAAGCCGCGCTTGGAGCGACCACCAGCCGATATGACCGGTACTGCTACTTAAACCAAAATCTCCCCAGTCAATCACCGCCTTTTTAATTCTATAGACATCAGCCAACTCTATAATATAATCCAGTTCATTGCCTTGACCGCCGGGCTGGGCCATTGTTTTAGAATCACCGTCAACTAATTTATCGGCTTTTCGATCTTCAAGGAATTCATAAATACCATTGCTGTAGACACTGATAATATTCTCTCTGGTCAGCCAAGCCGAGGCCCGTGTAAACTGACCGATATCACCGCAAATAATATCAGGGAGGGGCGGGCGTTCTCCGGCGCTAAAACAAAGATGAAGCAAAGCAATGATAAAAATCGCCGCCATTAACGAGGATATTATTATTGAAATTAGAATAATTCTCAAGGGGTTTTGAATAAAGCTACCAAATTAGTCATCAATTTATCCAAGTTATGGTGTTCAATCACCGCCTCTCTTAATTTTTTACCCAACTCTTGCCGCTGATTCTCTTCTAATTCCAAAAAATTCATTATCTTCAGGCTTAAATCTTCGGGGTTTTGATAATGAAACAGCAACTGCTTCTGATAAGGGGTAATGGTTTCGGAAAAAGTGGGGCTGGCCATTAAAGAGGGCGTGCCGCAGGCCATGGCTTCCAAATTAACCTTATCGCCTGAACCGGGCTGGGTGGCATTGATGTGGAGACTGGCTCTTTGATACCAACTGACCAAATTATTTTGATTCTGGGACGGCGCCAATTGAACAGAATCTTCCAAATTTAATTGAATAACCAATTGCCTAAGCCGTTCTTGATAAACCCTATCTTCCGCATTAATGACGCCGCCAATAATAGCCAGTTGAAAGGCGCGCCCGGAACTCTTTTTTAAAAGACCAGCCGCTTTAATAATGGTTTCATAATCTTTTATCGGAGAAATCCGTCCTACCGAAATTAATAACGGGGGATTAAGTCTCGCTGAAAATTGAGGAGTAAAAAGATTGGTGTCAATGCCATGGCCCAAAGCCACTAATTTATCTTTTTTATAAGGATAGCTGGCGGCGGTCGCGGAAACGACCTTGGTGGAAAGCCAATGGGCCAATTTAGTAATAAAACTGGCGCGGGGGTGTAAAAACCAAGTGAAGACAGGAATGCCGGCCGCCCGGCTATAAGGATAAGCCAGAACCGAGTAGATGGGCGTCATATGGGTAAAAATCACTTGGGGTGAATGGAGGGCAAGAATTTTTCTAATTTGCCTATGCCACTGCCAGAGATAATAAAAACGGCGCAACGGTCCCTGATAATTTTCCTTGCCTAAAGAATAAACAAATATATTGGGGCGGGTAGCTGGCTGTCTTTGCTCCAAGGCGAGAATTGCCAACTGATCCACTTTCTCGGCCAGCTTCTCCATCCAACCAGTGACAAAACCGCGCACCTGATCTTGACTATCCCAAGATTGAATAATGGCTAAGACCCGCATAGGTTAACATAGGTTAAAGCGTAGTTAGAGATAGCTTTGTTATATTCGAACTGTGAGGCGGCGGCCAGGGCGCCTTTGGAACATTTCTCATAAAGATTTTTTGTCCGCAATAACTCTCTGATCTTTTCTGATATTTCTTCTGCCGACCATTTCTTCAACAAAAAACCGTTTTCACCATCTTTGATTATTTCTTTCATCAAACCCACCGGGGTGGAAACCGCCGGCAGACCGCAGGCCATGGCCTCTACCACAAAGCGCGGGCCGCCTTCGGCGGAAGAAGTGCAAATAACCACCCTTGACTCATTATAAAGTCTGGCCACGTCTTTCATTTTCGGAACTGAAAATAGATAAGTAATTCCCTGCCGCTTTTTTATTTCTTTCTTCAACCAAAATCTAAGCGGCCCCTCGCCCAAAACCAGCAATCGCAGTTGGGGGAAGGTTTTCTTAATTGAATCAAATGTTTCTAAAAGTAACGGCAGGCCCTTGTTGGTCACCAGCCGACCGACAAAAATTAAATCATATTTTTTCTTAATTTCCGGCCGTGGTTTAAAAATAATTTGATCGAGGTAGATGGCGGGAATAATCCTTATTTTTTCTCCGGGTATACCCCATGAAGATAAAAGTTCGGCCTCAGATTGATTAATAACCCGGATGATTTTAGCTCTGGCAGCAAACAATTTAAGAAAGATAAAAGTGATTTGTCTCTCCAACCAATCGCGGATAGATTCGGCCCAAGGGTAGCCGCCCACATGCATCACTTCCAAAACCAATGGCCGGCGGCTCTTTTTAGCCAATAACCAGCCACCTAATGACATTAATTGAAAACCATAGGCGTGGGCGATAATTAATTCAGGTTTAAACTGATTAATTATCGGCCAACCTTTTTTAAAAATAAATAAAGGTCTTAATAATCGGCCCGGCGGCAGGGGATGAAAGAAGACGTTATTAAAAATTTTGGTTCTGACAGGCCTCCGCAAATAAGGACAAATAATGTCAATTCTTTCAAAAAATTTATGGAAGCCATTAAGCGTATTATAAAAAGCCCCATCAAATCCCCGGGGGACGGCATTGTCACCGCTGATCATTAAAAGCTTCACAACTTTACTGATATAATAGTATAATATTGATCAGTAGTCAACCTCGGATAAATTCTTTAAACATAATTGTCCGGCAACCGGCCCGCCGGCCCGCCTCTAAATCCGAAGGACTATCACCGATAAAAAAAGACTTGGTTAAATCTAAATAATGCTCTCGAGCCGCCCTAAATAAAAGACCCGGTTGGGGCTTGCGGCAATAACAACCGGCGCTTTCTAAATGGGGACAATAATAAATTGCCATTATTTTTACGCCAGCTGCCGTTAATGCCGCTGACATTTTTTCATGGATTGATTGTAAATCCCCCTCGGTCATTAATCCCTTACCCACTCCCTGCTGATTGGTTATTAAAAAAATCTTATAACCAGCCACAGTTAATCGCCTTAATCCCTCTATCGCCCCCGGAAGAAATTGAAATTCCTGCCAACTTTTAACATAATCATGCTCAGGCATTTTTTTATTAATCACACCATCACGGTCAAGGAAAATGATTTTCTTCGGGGTTAAAAATCTCTCCGCCTCTTGAAGAAGGGTTAAATTAGTTATCGGGTAGTAGGGATGGTCGGTGCGATAGCCGGCTAACTGCTTTTTTTCAATTAGCTTGGGTAGCAAATCTTTTTCAAAAGAAAAGTATTCGGCTGGCACCCAATCAAGAACAGCTTTATTAACAATGAAAAATCCGATGTCAATACCGTTAAGTCGCCGATCTTTCCGCTCTCTATCATAGAGCTGAACCAGACCGTCATCAGCCGCATGGATATTATTTTCCGCTCCATACTCACCCCTCCCGTCCCGATTATTATAGATAGTCACTGTCGCTAAAACTTGTTGTGACTGGTGAAAAGGAAAAAGTTTCTCTAATTGTAGAGGCCAGTAATTATCACAATAAAGGAGTAAAAAAAGCTCATCGAGGAGAGGCTCGGCTTTTTTTAATCTGGTGCCGGTAATGCCCGATCCCGGCTTTTCACTAAAAACGTATTTAATCTTCAACCCCAAGCGCGCGCCGTCTCCAAAATAATCTTTTATTTTTTCCGGCAGATGACTAACTAATATCACCGCCTCTTCAATGCCATTTTCTTTTAAAAGCAGCAGCAGATGTTCTAAAAAGGGCCGGCCGGCTACTACCACCATCGGTTTCGGTATATCTCCAGTCAGAGGCAGCAACCGTTCCCCAGTACCACCGGCAAAAATAACCGCTTGTTTTATTTCTCTAATCAGCATAAACAATCTTACTGCCTTCTTTTTCAAAATTAAAATTAAATTCTTTCAGCTCCGGCAGAACTCGACGAACCTGGTTCTTGATGGCGGATGTTGAACAATAAAAAAGGAAAAGTCCTCCGCCGCCGGCTCCCAGGATCTTGCCGCCGCCAGCTCCGGCATCCAAAGCCAATTGGTAACATTGATCAAGAAAACTATTGCTAATGGTTGAGGCATACTGTTTTTTATATAACCAATTACTATGCAAAAGCGCTCCCAGCTCAACAAAATTATCGGTCTCTAACTGCACCGCCAATTGATCGGTCATCGCCACCAAACTTATTAAATTGCCCAAATTATCTTTTATTTTATTTTTTTGTTCACTAAGAATGCTGCTGGAACCAGAGGGCAGGCCGGTACTTAAAAAAAGCAGATGGGCCCGAAGCCTCTCCATCGCTTCAGAACTTAATTCAATAGGTTTAACAATAACGCTCTCATCGGCATTAAAACGAAAGTAATTCAATCCGCCGTAAGCGACCGCATACTGATCCTGTTTTCCGACCGGCCAACCCAGAATATCAAGTTCGATTTGACAAGCTTCTTTAGCCAAACGCTCTGGCGATACTTCCTCACCCAGATAAGCATAAAGGGCCTTGAGGGTTCCTACGACAAAAGCCGCCGAAGAGCCAAGACCGGTGCCGCCGCCGGCAACCGGAACATCACTGATATAAAAAACATCAATGCCGGTTTGAATTCCCAAAAGCTTAAAGGCCTCCCGAATCACCTCGTGTCTAATCTCTTCGACAGAGCTAACTAGCTCTGTTTTAGAGTAAACAAGGCGGCTGAGCTTGTCTGGTCGGGGATTAATAATGACGTAAACATATTTATTGATGGCGGTACTAACCACCGCCCCATAACTCTCACGATAAAAATCCCGAAAATCAGAGCCACCGCCAAGAAAACTGACGCGCATTGGAGTCCGGGAAATAATCATCTCAAACAATTCTCCCACGAATCTTTATAGATTTTCAAATATTTCTCCAAAGTCAAATCCAGAAACGGCCTAATGCTTTTTTGCCCGCCGCTAATTAGTTTTTTCTTTAGATCTTCATTTTCCCGAATAACCAAGATCTTCTCCGTTAGTAATCTGACATCGTTAATAGGGAAAACTAAGCCATTCTCCCCATCTTTTATAAACTCTCCGGCACAGCCAACGTCTGTCATCACTACCGGCAAACCGGCGGCCACTGCCTCCACCGCTGTTAAAGCCCAAGCTTCATAATTGGAAGTTAAAAGAAAAAGATCGCTGGTTTTATAATAGGAAATCATATCATCGCTCCAGGGTTCGAAAACGACATTATTGGCCGCGGTCCCGGCGGCTGTTTTTAACGAAGACTCCTCGGGGCCTGATCCAACGATCACCAACCCGGTCCGGGGATATTTTTTAATAACTTCCCGGAGCGCCCGGAGAGCTAAAAGAATATTTTTTTGTTTAACCAGACGCGAAGCCATTAGAATAATAAAATCAAATTGATAATATTTTTTACGAAGATCAAACCGCGGTGGGTTTTGGTTAATTTTTTTATAGTCAACAAAATTCTGAAAAACAGCGATTTTTTCTTGGGGGATTTTTAATTGACTGATTAAATAATCTTTCATTTTCTCTTGATTGGCCCGGATGCCTTCGGCTTTAGGCAGAAGCCACTTAGCAATCGCCACTCGCCACCAATTCAATAAAGGCATTTCGGCGACAAAGTAGGGATTAAAAAAATCAACGTGAAGTTGCAGTTGTAAAGCGCCGCCGCCGGTTTTTTTCAGTAAATAAGCGATTGACCCCAACTCAAAAGGGTCCTGACTGGTAATCAGATCGTATTTTTCTTTCTTAACCAGTCTCAAGCCTTTAATTAAGCCAACCAGCAAACTAAAAGGACGACTGACGCTGGTCGAATAAATGGTTAGATTACCGTCTCGGACAATTTCTCCACCCCTGCCAAAAAGAATAATATCCAGTTTCTCAGTTAAAGAGGCGTACCAGCGCATGCGGCGCCAAGAGGAGGTCTCCGGTAAAAGCATCCGCCCATCGACACTGAGCATTAAAATCCTCATTTTTTAACACCCCAAAGACAAACGCTGGGAAATAATTTTTCCCGCAGCGCCGGAGGCAACTCCCTCATTAACTTGGAAACTTCCAGCTCAAATTTGATAATTTGGTCAAGGCGGGCTCGAGCCGACGGCGAATTATCAAGTTTTTTTATAAAACTAACAAACTGAGGGTTGTTGTGATAAGTGACGGTTTTAATGGTGACGCCGTTGTCATTTAAAATCTTCACTGCCCCCGCCTCTGCCACATAGCCGCAGTACTTTGTTTCCGGAATAAATCTTGAGAAAAAATTGTTCTGGCAGAACCAAACATAGAATTTTTCCATAAGTGAAAACGGGTGGAGGGCGTGTCCCAAATCATAAAGATGAACCAGGCGACCGCCGCTTTTAAGACAATTGGCGGAAAAAACGAGGAACTTTTGAAGATCCTTGACATGCTCTAGAACACTTAAAGAAATAACAATGTCGAATCTCCTCTCATTTTCGAAACCGCTATAACCTAATTGTTCAAGAATCAACGCCTGAGGATACGGCTCGAGCAACATTTTGGCTTGGGCCGCCTGATAGTGATTAGGTTCAATTCCCACATAAGATAAATGGGGGTATTGTTCAAGGAGCGGCAAAAAGAGCCGCGATTCTCCTGATCCTAATTCCAGAATTCTCGCCCGAGGATTATCTTTTAGCCACTCTGTCATCCGCCGCATCACTAAGACTTTTGATGATTTTACTTCCATTGCAGCCAAAATTCGAAACAAAGCAGCAGCCAGAGCCGCTGACCGTGACGGCGCCGGCCATTTTTATGTTCTTCAAGTAACTTCTCAATTGTTTTTTGTTCAAAATAGCCATGTTCTAAAAACTTCCCAGCCAACAAAATCTCTCTGGCCCATTGATAAAGCGGGCCGCGGAACCAGGCGTCAACCGGCAGTTCAAAGCCGTATTTGCCCCGCTCAATAATTTCTTTGGGCAACAATTCTTTGAAAGTATCTTTGAGAATAATTTTCGTCTGAAAACCTCTCACTTTCCACCGAGCCGGTAGACTGGCGGCAAATTCCACTATTTCCTGATCAAGAAAGGGAGAACGAGCTTCCAACCCAAAAGCCATAGTGGCTATATCCATTTTCACCAAAAGATCATTGGGCAAAAAAGTGTCATAAGCCAGCTTAAAAACATCGTCCAATTTTCTTAAATTGGAAATTGGAAATTGGAAATTGGAAATTTTATCTTTGAAGTATCTCCAACTGGCAATATCAAAATAAATATCTTTTTTCAAATAATGGAGCAGGTTCCAGTATTTATAGCGCCGATAACCGCCAAAAGCCTCATCGCCGCCATCACCGTTAAGCGCCACCTTTACTGAGCGGCGCGTCAATTCCGCCAGATAATAAGTGGGTAGGGCTGAAGAATCAGCATAGGGCTCTTCATAGTGTTCAATTAATTTAGGAAAAATTTTAATGGTGTCTGGTTTCACCTCCAGATCAGTATGATTAGTCCCAAAATGATCAGCCGCCAGCCGGGCAAAAGGCCGTTCATCAAGCCGTTCTTCGGCGAAACCAATGGAAAAAGTTTTGGGCCTAGTAAATTGGCTCATCAAACCAACGACCAATGATGAATCAATGCCGCCGGAAAGCATCGCCCCCAAAGGCACGTCAGCTATCAGCCGCAGCCGCACCGCTTCGGTTAACAGCCGCCGCAGTTCTTCTTTAGCTTCTTGGTAAGTAATTTTTATTTTTTGGGAAAAATCCAGCTGCCAATATTTTTTGATTGTTAACTGTCCATTTCTCAAAATCCCATAATGGGCCGGCGGTAATTTATAAA
>Ga0213870_1001122_pt1 | contig 12259 bp, 12 predicted proteins | sample WICALVC2017_Meta_FD_160119 | JGI IMG/M metagenome (GOLD analysis project Ga0213870, IMG submission 160119) | Freshwater microbial communities from subterranean cave lake in Wind Cave National Park, South Dakota, United States - WICALVC2017 | ecosystem: Environmental > Aquatic > Deep subsurface >... | reverse complement strand
CGAAGATAGTGGTCAACCAGGGGCCTCAAGAACTGGTAATCGGAAAACCTGACATGACATTGGACATAAGTGGCCTACTTTGTCCCTTTACGAGTTACGAAACCGTCCAAGTTCTGAAAATGCTTAACGGCGGACAACTCCTAGAAGTTATTACAACGGATCGATCTTCAGCTCTCGAAACGATTCCAGCAGCGCTTCGGAGGAGGAACCTGGAATTCGCAGTCTTGGAAAGAGGCAATGACTCTTGGATCATAAGAGTGAGGCAGGGGTCAGGTAAAACCGAACTCTTCCCCAAAAAGCCGACTTCCGAAGGCAAGACGTACTAACTCTATTTTCACGCACCACAAGGGTTTCACTCGGCTTGTAATGATTTAAGGTTAATTCTTTAATGAAGTAGGCAAATCGTTCGTCAAGAATGATGACGAAAAGATTTCGCAGTGTAGACGCCCTACTTCGACGAGGCCAAGCTCCCGAAGATGCCCAGCTACCCTGACACTAAGCAAGGCTTTTCCTCGGTCCTCTCGAAGCTAGATCGACGAGGGCAGCCATCTTTTGGGCGCTCCAAAGAAGGGCCAGAACCATAGCGGAGATAGCTATTGGTATGAACAGATTTCGTACACTCAAGATGCCAACGCTCAAAGCGACATTTCCCCCTAAAATCGCAACAACGAAAGTTGGAGTACAACATGCAAAGCCAGTGAAAAAGCTCGGAAGAGCTCCAATGATTCCGCCATATGGTCTTACTCGACAACCCCTGGCGCAGCTAAGGCTGTACGCTGCAACGGCCACGTTCAGACCCATCAAGGTCCCCATCAGGCTACCTAGCAGAATATTCGGAACTGAAAACTGGACCACAATATTATTCGTAAGGAATACCTGCCCTATTGCCTCCCAGTAGAAGGTCACTCTGGGCCTAAAGATTAATTCGCGCCAGTTCTCGAGAATTTGAATGGAAGGAATGGCGTTGAACCTGCCGAGGTCTCGATCGGCTACGAAAACTATGTCTTGGATAGCGAGAAGGTAGACCACAACATACGCTATTGCCACAATTAGTACAATCTTCCTGTACTTGCTGATCGTTAGCATCTGTACTAGATTTCTCTTCATGGATGCTAGGATTTCATTCAGCTGAACACCACCGGTAGCCTGCAAAATGCGCTCTTCAGCCATAGACCAACGTGCTCGGAAAGAAGGCGAACCACGCGAACCACATTACGTCGAATGATTTTACTGCAGTGAGCTTGGTGCCTGAAAGCCTTCCTGAAAGGGCCTCTCCTTTGAGCGACCAATCACTGCCCGTCTCGATATCTGTCACTTTGGTACCAGAAATCTGGAAGTTCAATTCCCTACCTGCGGCCCTTCTCAAGAAGACTCTAGTTGTATCGAGGCCACCGTCGTAGATCGCAACGATAGGGTCACCGCCGAGAGTCGCGTTCGCAACTTGAATCGAACTGAACTCCCCTTTGGGTATCGCAAGATAGGAGCCTTTGTGCATAACGCCGGTTACTACCTTCTTGCGATGAAATCTATCGTTTGAGTACAGAACGGGAAAGTAAATCGCAGGGTTACGGTAGTAGTAGTTATTAGCCGGATCCTGCGTGTACGAACCATAGGGGTCATAGCCGTAGATCTTCACGAATCCTGTATCCGTCGAGAGGACTTGAGTATCGGGATGGACTTCTTTCCAGAGGCCCCACGTAGTCCATACTACTGGCAGATGATTTAGGGTAATACCTTTGTTTAGACCGTTTATCGCAGTGCCAAGAATTTGAGGCCAGTTGCTGTCACTCTGTCTGTCATACATCAGGAGATTGCTATTGACTAGATTCCCACTAGTACCGAACGTAAGTGGCTCCCCGTTGACCTTAGAGAGGCCCTTGAAGCCTACTGCCGAGCCTGTTAGCGGACAGTACGTTATTGAAATTCTCTCGCCATTGATATTTTCGTTGACGATTTCGTGCCAGACCATCACAATTTGGGGATACGCCCTCACCACGCCACCATGCTCGAGTCCAAAGACCACATCTTCGTCGGTTAGGATTTTGTTGGCCTCACCCACCGCGAGATACTTTGGGTTGTCGATGGGCGGGATACCATCCTTCCCGGGGCCACCAACTTGGATGGATTTCGCGAACTTATTGAGAATAACCTCTTCGAAGGCGGGTGATTGGCTTTGGCTAGTTTCGCTCGGGGTGATGCTGCCAAAGTAGAAGGCTGAGAGAATGCCTGCGGCTCCCAGACCGCTTGCAGCAATAAATTTTCTCCTAGAAAACCCCGACAAACGGGATTTTTTAGCTGGAATAACAGTTCCCCGATCTTCGCCCAAGCAATTCCACCTTTGCTAGAAGCTCCTAGCTACTCATAGTAGCTAGGTTTGCTATATTTAGATTACCGTCAACCGTTCAAATCTCTTGCTAACTCGAGCTAGAGAATTTGGTGCCGCAAGCTCGGACAGCTTTTCCGTTTTTTAGCCCACAAAACTAACAGCAAAAGCCGCTTGGGACTGACCGAGTTTGGAAGTTCCAAGAGACTTTTTGAATCCATAGTTGCAGATTTGCGGTACTGCTCCATACTCCCCCCTGTCCTTAGCAGCCTTTACGGCTCTTATCAGATCAAAGAGCACGTTTCCTGCATTAGGACCATCGCTCGTCCTTAGGTAGATGTCTACCCTAGCCTCAGATCCTAGGAACCCGCGTCCTTCGATCAAGAAGTAACTTGTCCTGTTATTTTGCATATAATCCACGTAGTCAGTGGTTCCTGCGACTGTCTCTACCTCGTAAGGTAGTTCCACAGCGATTGCGCTACTTTTCATCTCCCGCTTCAAACCACGAATACGCTCATCTAATGTATTCAGAGTCTCCGCTCCCCCTCCGACATCAAGCTGGTAGCTCCTCAGAATCGTGATACTCCTTGAATGCATTAGATCAAGAATCCCTTTGTGAAAGGCAGTTCCGCCGAATTGGCTCAAAAGGTCGTCTCCGGCCAAGACCAACTTCGAGTTACTGAATCGAGTGCTTAGCGATGGGTCAGACGCTACTACTGAAGGAGTTGCATTTACGAATGAGCAGCCGGCATTGAGTGATGCCAGAGCATACGCCCGTGAAGAATCGTCCAAGCCCGAGGATATCAAGTTGACAACAATGTCGACCGAATCCTCTCTCAGAGCGGACAAAAGTTCCTCTTCGCTTCCGCTGAGCGGGTCTATAAGATTGCGAAGGTGGGACGAAAGACTATCCTTCAGAATTCCTTTCTTGACGCTCACTCCAATGGGTTTGAGCTCCATATGTTTCTGAGCGACATTAGGGCGGGTAAACGCGGCATTAGCCACATCGAGCCCTATCTTCCTAGAGTCAATATCGAGCGCCGTAACAACCTCAAGATCCGCTATTGCATACCCACCTACTTTCACGTGCCAAAGTCCAGGTTTTGAGTCATCTTCTGAATAGTACTGCAAGCCCTGAAGGAACGAGGAGGCGCAGTTTCCTATTCCGATTAGGGCTAGCCTAATCTTTGAAGGCATTCCCCTAAAAACCTAGGGTGGTCACGTTATTGGGTACTTAAACCGATAGAGCGCCTATTCTAGCTTTGACACCAAAACGATGAATCCTGCCGTCACCATAATTACCGATATCCCGTAGAAGACCGGAGGTATTTGGGGCGTTAGATTTGTTGTCGCAGTGTAATACGCGATTATCGCCCCCAAAATGAGAAAGAGAAGGCCTAGAAGTCGGATAAAGACATTGAGCCTCGCCTCAGCTGTCTTGATTTTCGACAACTGGACGGGGTTACATCGTCAACAGCTTTAACAGTTTCCTCTAAAGTTCTTTGGCCTCTCGCAGCTTTTCCGGCAGGTATTTGTCGGTGATGTGCGTCAATCCGTATTTCGCGAAGGCCTCCAGTTCGCTCTTCCTCTTGATTTTGAGGAAAAGCTCCAACTCTCTTTGCCAGATGCCTCCCCTGTACCTGGGGTCCCTCTTAAGCTCCTGGGCTCGCTTGATATCATTCTCCGTCATAGGGTCACTTGGTAGCTTATACTTCAGCAGATCTGAAGCCCATACGCCAACCCATTTAGCAGAAGATACCGTAAGTTCCCTTAGATGGGCGGCGTTGGCCGAGCCGGAGATTATGACCATCGCAATATGCTCGCCGTATACGTCTCCGTCAGTCACGACATAGACGGGCAAACCTAGTTCTTGGTTAAGTCGTTTTAGCATGTATCTTGTTGAGCGAGGAGGTTGCCCAGCCGTATCAATTATCAGAGCCTTGAATTTCTTGTGCACCTTCTCCTCCACGAATCTCGTGAAGATGCCTCCTTTCTCCACGGCTAGGACCATCTTGGCTGACGTATCGATGAATTCGGCGGTACTGAGGCTTGGACCTATAAGATATCCATCTGGATGAGAAGAGAGGTTGAGTCTCTTGCCTTCGTAGCCAGGTACCGTGTACTCGATCGTCAGGTCTCCGAAGATTGCACTTCTCTCTTCCGGATATACTCTAAAGTCCTCGCGAGCCTTTGTTAGGACTGCCTCGAGGTCAGTAATTATTTCATCAGATTCGTCTTGGTCAACAAACTCAACATTATAGGCCTGGGCAGAGTAGAAGACATCCCTAAGCGTGGATGTCTTGCCCTCTTGGACCAATTTGTTGACAAAGTATGCTAACCAGACCAATTGTGAGAATGGTCTAATGTGCTTGATGTTCTGTGAAGACCGTCGAACAGTCGACTTCCCGAGGATGTACTGCTTCAGACCTTCATCGTAGACTATGTTTCCAACCGATCTGCTTGGAAAGAGAAGTTCAGGAAATACTTCGTTGTCGAGGTCAGAATATACCCTCTGTCCTAATCCTCGGAGAAGCTGTTTTACCTCCTTCCTTCTTAGGCTAGCTGTACTCTTCAATCCTTCTTTGCGCCTCACGACGAGAATCTCTCTGTGCTATGAGCTTACCGTAGCGTGGAGGTCTTTTCGCCTTCGACAGATCAGTCGAAAACTTCGCTATTAATGGAAGATACTTGCCGTAGATATTGAGCTTTCTCTTGACCATCTCCATAGATCCTTTTTTTGTAAGATAGCCTCTTAGCTTTCTGAGCACATCTCTAACAGCATTTTTCAGCTCCCTCTCTAGCTCAGGCCGGTCCGCAAGGTACTCCTTGCCCACGGTCTTGTATGGAATTTTCGTAGAACAAACGTGGGTAATAATGCCAAGTGGTGCATCCGGTGGAATATGGTACCTCTTCCGATCAATTCCTTCGCTTATCACTTTCCACGAAACATCGCTCGCCTCGTCGTAGAGTAAGGGTATTCTATTAGCGAATCTGAATAGCTTAACGCCGGGTGAGAGCGCTCTCCCACCGTAAGCCAGACCTACTTCAACTATGAACGGGTATCCTGAGTACGCTGAGGGGGGGCGTATGGATGTTGTAGCAAATTCAGGCTGAAGCTCCTTCCTTATTCCAGCATCAAGAATCTCCGATCCCAACGGGGATAAACAGCTAGCGTCCGGTTGAAGGAATTCGTCGAACTTATGAATCGCCTCGACCAGCGCCACCGTCTCCTCAGCTGTCAGTTCTGCAGGGCTCTTGTTCGGATCAAAGCCCGCGAATTGCAGGAATCGTAGCGCAATCTTAGGGCCCACCCTGTGGAAGTTGCTATACATGAACTTTAGAAGGGATGGGTCCGTTGACTGTTTCAGCAGCCTCCTGAATGCTTCGACGTCGATCCCGTACGGGTGAGGCAGAGTTTCCTCTGGTGCAGTGGGCATGGCCGAAGTGCCCCTTTCGAATACTAGCACCCTTCCTTGCGGGTCAACGTAAGTAAGCTTGGAGTATGGAGTTACCATAGCACAGTGCTTGAAGTAATCTTGGATTTTCTGAGCAGCCCTGAAGTAATCTCCCTCCAGAGTAATTTTTACTGTTGTGCCCGTGGAACCATCCCCAGGCTTCGAGTCCTTTCTAAGAACGATTGGTCTGTTTGACTGTATATCGATCATCAGGTCGAATGCGATAGTGGAATTGCCGTCGAAACTGGTCATTATGCTGACAGGCTTGCTGGTCGTTATCTGCCCGTAAAGTATTGCCATGGTGCCTCCCATCCCAAACATTCCTCTAGACTGCCTGAGCAGAAACTTGCTTCCGAAGAAGACTCTGCCAAAGGCGTTAGGTACGTGCCTAGGATCAACTCCTGGGCCATTATCTCTAACCGTCACTACGTAGGGCTTCGGGTCAGGATTCTCGATGTTTCGTTCGACTTCCTCTATTGCGACATTAATCTCGGGCAGAATTTGAAATAGCTCACAAGCATCAAGAGAGTTCTCGACCAATTCTCTGATGGCCGAGTAGAGTGCCCGAGCTGGGTTGCTGAAACCAGCAAGGTCCCTGTTCCGATAGAAAAATTCGCTGGGCGAAATTTCTGCGAATGCTACTTGCCTATTGGCCAACTGACCCCTTCTCCCAGAGCATCATGCGGGCAAGCTTCGCCTTGGTCCTAGATTTCTGAAGCATATCGTAGACTGTTCTGTGAGAACTTCCGGAAGAAAGCCGCTCTATAGCATCAGTGGCCAATTTCACTTCACTAACTGTTCCTAGGGCAGCTACGCTATGGCCATATACTGACACGTAGGCCCCCGTCAGTTCCTCCAGCAGCTTCCTAGATTTTCCCCGTAACCCAATTATCCTTCCTTTGATCCTCGTCATCGCGCTCTCCGACTTCCCCGCATACAGTCGAAGATCTACCGTATTCAAAACCGCATCGTCATCAAAGAGTCTGAAGGCCCTCTCCGGCGAAAAGCCTCTAGCTATAGCGTTGACGATGTCCACCGCTTTGAATGGCTTCAATTCAGGAAGATCTGTCCTCGACTTTATCATGACCTCGCCGCTATCGCTATCTATTCTGAGTGTTACCCCGCAGCCCCTCTCAATCTCATTCTTAACCGCACCATGCGTTCCTACCAATGCGCCGATTCTGTCTAAGGAAACTCTCACAGTCTGCTCAAAACTCACCGCTGCTCACCTCCCTGAGGGCCTCCTCAACACGTAGTACATCCACTCCGCGCTTAGTGAAAAAATTGGTAATATTGGAGACGTCTCTTAAAAGAAACTGACCAGCCATGGGATGAGCCGCATCGACTGCCGAACCCATGTCGAAAATGACCAAGCTGTAATTTAGTTTGAAGACGTTAAACTGGGAGAGGTCTGCATGAACAAGGTGAGCTTGGGTGAATAACCTCTTCATTAAGGTTATCATCCTTCTGTAGTCAGCGGATCTAACAGCGACTTCTCCTAGAAGAGGCGCTGGTTTCCCTCCTGCTCCTATGAACTCCATGACAAGGACATTATTCTTGACTTCGAATGGCCTAGGAACAGGCACGCGTGCTCGAAAGGCTCCCTGCAGGTTCCTGAACTCCTTGCGAGCCCAAAGGTGCACAAGCCTGTTGAAATCTTTGCTGACTCTGCCGAACCTCGGGTCTCCAGTGATATACTGTAAGCGACGACGGAACTCGGCCGCTGCCTTCAAGTAAATCTTTACTGCGACATCAGTCCCATCGTCCGTTATGCCCCAGTAGATACGAGACTCCTTTCCCGCAGCCACTACGCCATTCAGATATTTCAGGACCTTAGCGTTCATCAGATGATAAAGCGTGAAGAGAGTGGGTCGATCGAACACCTCTTCCATTACCTGATAATCCTCTTTGTCCTTGCGAAGAATCTCTCCCTCTTTCTCGCTTCGAACCAGCTTCTGAAGAGCCTTCCTTACCACCTTTTCGTCAGCTTGCCAGTTTTCAATCAACGGTGAACTTCTCTAGGCGCAGTTTATCTTTGGAATTTGAAGATCATCAAGAACGCGACTTTGCCGATTCTCTTCACAGCGAATTCTGAAGCCAACTTTGCCTCTAGAACCATCGAAACGATCCTGTCCCCTACTAGGTTCGCTATGTGGGAGGATTTCACAAGATTCAGGGCAGTGTCTTCATTAACTAGCTCCCCACCGAAATAGTCCCTAGAAATATGCATCTCCACATTCGCACCCCTAAGTGTTTCGCCTAACAACTCTTCATCGCAAACGTTCACCAGCATCATACCCTCCCACCTTATCGTTTTGGCTACAAAGTTCCCCAAAATTTGGTTCCATCCGCTAGCTCCTTAGCGAAGATCGCGCTCCGCACGCCTCACAAACCATGAACTGCAGGCGCTTGACTCTCTCTATGTGTGTGTCAGGACTTCCACAAACCGGACAAAGAACGAATTCCTTCATGTACCGATTTAAGAGTGCAGAGAAAGATCCACGATCCTTTCGTCCAATAAAAATCGCTCGTTCGCCGTCAAGCGATGCGGCCGTGGCTAGCTCCTTAGCCAAGAACATTAGGACCCTGTTTGGGTCTCTTCGAACTAATCTAGCAAAGTCCATGAAGTTCCTGAAAATGGTCTTACTGCCAATCCATATGACTTGGGGCACAGGCAATTCCAGTCTGGCAGTCGACGATTTGACGCCCGTTTTGGTAAGTCTACTTCTCAGTCTTCGCAGGAGTTGCAGGTATTCTTCGCTCACAGGTATCGGCCTTTTATTCAATCGATTGAATCGCGTCTATTTCAAGTTATAGAGTAGTTCTATATTCGAACGTATACTTTGCTGTCCTCCACCTTGACTTCATAGCTAGGTTCATTCTCAATCAAAGGAACACCTACAACTTCGCCTGTAGTAACGTCAAACTCAAAACCGTGGCACGCACATGTCACCACAAAGCCCTCCAGAAATCCATCAGACAACGGACAGCTACGGTGAGTGCAAACATTTCCGATCGCATACAACTTCCCGCTGATGCTGACGACCATAACCTCGACACCTCCAACGCTGAAGCTTCTCATCTGCCCTTCTTGGAACTCGTTCTCATTGCCCACGAGGTATAACTCCATGGCAGAGAGGACTGTCTCTCGAGTATAAACCAGTGCCGCCTATGACCGCTATTTCGCCGCTACGATTCACACTTCCGGGAGCAATCCTGTCCTTCTAAATCCAAGAATCTACCGGAGCCTAGTTAGAGAAAGCGCGCTCCGCCCGATAGTTCTAGGCTAATGGGTCATACTGTTCGAAACTCTTGAAGAATTTCAGCACCGCATGGCTCTTCGTGTCCCGAAACAGGCTGCCATAGACCGTTCTCAACCTGTGGATGAACTCGTCATATTCTTGGGTGCTGCGAAAGCCAAGAATTTGGAGTACGTCCCACTCTCCCGTTACCGAACAATCAAGCAAGACATTAGGACTTGCCAAAAACTCCTTCAAAGCAGCAGAGGAATTTGCCTCGTCTAGAAGACCTAATTTCAGGAATAAGACGAAGAAGAATTTTACGCCCAGTTTTTCGTAATCCAGAACTGCACGGTATCCCTTTATCAGCCTACTTGACTCCATTTTTCTAATCCTCGCTGCAACCGTTTGCCTCGACAATCCACAGCGACGCGCAATATCTGAGACCTTTGTCTTGGCATCCCGAACCAGCAACGACGCAATCTTAGCATCAATAGCGTCCAATTCACCGCTCATTTAACTACAGGTAAAGGTAACTGCTTTGTGCGCTACTTAAGTGTTAGGCTTCTCCGGCATTTCGTTAACATCAGGTAACCTTAAATCTGGTTGTCTTTACCTCCAGTAATCGTGGAGCTTTTGGCGAAAAGAGTAGCTGATCCTAAGTTGGCTTCGTCCGGTCGGCAAGCTTACCAGTGGGCTCGCGTTCACATGCCAGCCTTAACAAAGACGGTAGAGAAGCTCTCACAGAGGCGACCTCTGGAAGGTAGAAAGGTAGGACTCTGCCTTCACGTAACAAAGGAGACATCAGTACTCGTCAAGGGTTTAATTGAACTCGGCGCGGATGTATCTGTTGCTGCGGCGAATCCACTATCTACTCAGGACGATGTTGCTGCCTTCCTTCTCGAAGAGGGCGCAAGCGTTTGGGCTTGGCGTGGGGAAACCCAACAGGAGTATGTTGACTGCATTCGCACCGTCCTTCGATCGAGACCTGAAGTACAAGTCGATGATGGAGCTGATGCTCACGTGGTCGCGCATCGAGAGAACCTATCAGGTGTAATAGAAGGAGGTACTGAGGAAACCACGACTGGCATAACGAGGCTGAAGGCCCTTGAAAAAGAAGGCCCTTTACGCTATCCGATTATCGCCGTTAACAATGCTCAGACCAAGTTTCTCTTCGACAACAGATATGGAACGGGTCAGAGCACCCTGGATGGTGTGTTGCGAGCTACGAGCCTCTTGATCACGGGAAAAACTGTCGTGATCTCTGGATACGGTTGGGTAGGCAAAGGGATAGCAAGAAGAGCGAGAGGACTGGATGCTCATGTAATAGTAACGGAGGTTGATCCACTACGGGCGTTAGAGGCCCACATGGACGGCTTCGAGGTGATGCCACTAATTGAGGCGGCGCGTAGAGGAGATTTCTTCATCACTGCTACAGGGCAAACTAAGGTAATCGCTGGAGAACACGTCAAAGTCATGAAAGATAACGCAGTGCTCGCTAACGCTGGTCACTTTGACGTTGAGATTGATGTGGAGTATCTCCGGACGGCCGCTACTCAGACGACGAATCCAAGGCCTAACCTCGACGGGTTTGTTATGGCTGATGGTAGGAAGGTCTACTTGATTGGCAAAGGAAGGGTTGCCAATCTTGTCGCCGCCGAAGGTCATCCCCCAGAAGTCATGTCCATGTCATTTTCGAATCAGCTTCTATCGGTTCTCTACATCGTTGACAATCACGACAAGCTTGAGAAGAAGGTAATCGACGTGCCCACGGAGATTGACCGACAGGTAGCTCTGAACATGCTGGAGGCAAGTGTAATATCCATTGACAAGCTCACAGAGGAGCAACTCAAGTATAGCAGGTCTTGGGAACTCTAGAATTTCAATTATCCACTCTCACAACGAGTGAACAGTTAAATCTTGCTCATCACTAATTGTGATAAGTGAGGGGGGCGCCGCTCCGTTTCAAACGCATCATAAAGAGACAGACAGTAAGCGTCCCAAGGTCGTCGAGGGCGAAGATCACTATCACCAGCGCATTGATCTACGCCAACGGTGAGATACACCTAGGACACGTCGCTTCGACTTACCTCCCTCCTGATGTATTCACCCGATACTGCAGGCTCAAAGGATATGATGTTGTTCACATCGGTGCGACTGATGATTTCGGCACACCTATACTGATAAGAGCAGAGCAAGAAGGCAAGACCCCGCGGGAGTATGTCCGCTACTGGAATAAACAGGATAAGAAAGATTTCGCGCGTCTAGGGATCTCATTCGATTTCTTCTACAAAACCAGTTCGAACGAAAACATAGAACTGACGCAATACTTCTTCAAGAGGCTGAACGAGAGAGGCTACCTATACACGAAGGAAGTCAGCCAACCGTTCTGCGAAGTCGACCAGAAATTCCTTCCTGACAGGTATGTAATTGGCACCTGTCCCTTTTGTGGATCTCCAAACCAATACTCAGACGGGTGCGAAGTATGTGGCCGGACATTTCAGCCCGGCGAGATAAAGGAAGCAAGATGTGCGATCTGCGGTAGCCGACCTGTCCAAAAAAATAGCGAGCATTACTTCTTTAGGCTCTCTCAATTTTCACGGCGCCTGACGGAGGTGCTCACCTCAAACTCTAAACTGCAAGCCGAGGTCAAGAATTACGTACTGAATTGGATAAAGGAGGGGCTCAGGGACTGGGACATAACTAGAGATATCAGATGGGGCGTGCCCATACCTCTACCAGAAGCGAAAGGAAAAGTTCTCTACGGCTGGTTCGACAATCACATCGGATACATATCATCCACTTTGGTTTATTTCAAGAAGCGTAGGCGTAACGGAAAACGTTTCTGGAATTCCTCAACCATCTACCACTTCATTGGAAAGGACATCATTTACCACCACTACCTTTTCCTCCAGGCTATGAGGCTAGGGTTGGCCGGGGAGTTCAAACTCCCCGATTACATTCCGACCCGCGGTCATCTGCTTCTCCAAGGACAGAAGCTTTCCAAGAGTAAGGGATGGTACATCAGCCTGAGTGAATTCTTGGACCGTTTTCCGCCCGACTATTTGAGATACTACCTCGCCGCTATAACTCCTTACAGCCAGTCAGATGTCAACTTTGACTGGCATGACTTTCAAGCCAGAATTAACAACGAATTGGTCGCCAACATTGGAAACTTCATTCACAGAGTATTAACTTTCGTTTTTGATAGGTTCGATGCGAAGATTCCAGCTGCCGACACA
>Ga0213870_1001121_pt1 | contig 12264 bp, 12 predicted proteins | sample WICALVC2017_Meta_FD_160119 | JGI IMG/M metagenome (GOLD analysis project Ga0213870, IMG submission 160119) | Freshwater microbial communities from subterranean cave lake in Wind Cave National Park, South Dakota, United States - WICALVC2017 | ecosystem: Environmental > Aquatic > Deep subsurface >... | reverse complement strand
AAAGCGCATCTGTCGCACCTCCTGTAGGACTGCTGTCCGTGTCATGGTGGCCCTCCTGTGAGGCCCCACCTTAAACCGGACAGATCATGTGCTACATAAACCGGACAGATGATGTGCTATCTACAGATCCGCCCGAGACCGCCGATGAGCTGCTCTGGGCGGCGGACCAGGACCTTCGACGCCACCGCCTTCGCTTGTAGACCACCACTCCGAACACATCAGATTATTTGACAAAAATCGGTCCTGTGGCATAGAATTTACCCTTTCCAGGGATGAGCGAGTTGGACGAGAGTTTCTTTAGAATCAATCGCTTGCCGCCGTACGTGTTCAATGAAGTGCAGGCGCTCAAGCTGCAGGCACGGCGGCGCGGCGACGACATCATTGACTTCGGCATGGGCAATCCCGACGAGCCGACGCCTCCGCATATCGTGGACAAGCTCATTGAGGCCTCCAGGAACCCGAAAAACCATCGGTATTCAGCCTCACGTGGCATTACCAAACTGCGCCATGCGATCACCGCCTGGTACCAGCGCAACTACGACGTGGCGCTCGATCCCGAGACGGAAGCGATCGTGACCATCGGCTCCAAGGAGGGGTTGGCGCATCTGGCGCTGGCGATGGTGACACCCGGCGACGTCGTGCTGACCCCCACGCCGACCTATCCGATCCATTCCTACAGCGTTATCATTGCGGGCGGCGAAGTGCGCGGCATTCCGTTGCGCCAGGACAGCGATTTCTTCGAGGATCTGACGCAGGCCTACCGTCGGACGCTGCCTCGTCCCAAAATGCTGATCCTCAACTTCCCGCACAATCCGACCACCGCCGTCGTGGATCTGGCGTTCTTCAAGAAGGTCGTGGCGTTCGCGAAAGAACACCACGTCTATGTCGTGCATGATCTGGCCTATGCGGACATCGTCTTCGACGGGTACAAGGCGCCGAGCTTTCTACAAGCGCCCGGCGCCAAGGACGTGGGCGTGGAGTTCTACACCCTCTCCAAGAGCTACAACATGCCCGGCTGGCGCGTCGGTTTTTGCGTCGGCAACCCTACGGTGGTCGGGGCGCTCCAGAAGCTCAAGAGCTACCTCGACTACGGCATCTTCCAGCCGATTCAGATCGCCGCGATCATTGCATTGAACGGACCACAAGAGTGTGTCCGGGACACCGTGAAGCTGTACAAGGATCGGCGCGATGTGCTGGTGGAGGGGCTCAATCGCATCGGGTGGAAAGTCGAGAAGCCGCTGGCGACGATGTTCGTCTGGGCGCCGATCCCGGATGCGCACCGGTCCATGGGGTCACTGGAGTTCTCCAAGCTGCTCCTGCGCGAGGCAAAGGTGGCGGTGTCGCCGGGGATCGGGTTCGGCGAGTACGGGGACGACCACGTTCGGTTCGGGCTCGTCGAGAACGAGCATCGCACCCGGCAGGCGATCCGCGGTATCAAGAAGGCGCTCGCGCTCTCCGGCGGGGACGAATAATCCGGGTTAAGGCGGGTGACTTTGTGAAGGACCGCATCGCAGTTGGGGTGATCGGGTTCGGTACCGTGGGGGCCGGCGTCGCCAAAGTGCTGACCGGCAATGCCCATCTCATCCGACGCCGGCTCGGTGTCCCGCTGGACCTGGTCAAGGTCGCCGATCGTGATCTCACCACCGATCGCGGGATCGCGCTTCCGGCGGGAGTCCTGACCGCGAATGTCCGCGAGGTGCTCGACGATCCGACGATTGACATCGTCATCGAGCTGATTGGCGGCGACGATCCAGCCAAGCGGTTCCTGCTCGAGGCGATGGCCAGGGGCAAATCCGTCGTCACCGCCAACAAGGCGCTGTTGGCCGTCCACGGCGAGGAGCTCTTCCAGGTGGCCGCGCGCGCCAAAGTAGACATCGGCTTCGAGGCCAGCGTCGGCGGCGGGATCCCGATTGTGCGCGCGCTGACCGAAGGGCTCGCGGCGAACCGCATTCTCTCGCTGTATGGCATCGTCAACGGTACGTCGAACTACATTCTGACCCGGATGACCGAAGCCGGCCGGCCGTTTGACGAGGTGTTGGCGGAGGCGCAGCAGGCGGGCTATGCGGAGGCCGATCCGGCCTTCGATATTGCCGGGACAGACGCGGCCCACAAGCTGGCGATTCTGATTACGCTCGCGTTTGGGACACCGGTGAATTTCAAGGACGTGTATGTCGAAGGCATTGCCGGCATCGCCCCGATGGACATCGCCTACGCGACCGAGTTCGGCTATACGATCAAATTGCTGGCCATCGCGAAAGTTCAAGATGGCGAAATTGAAGCCCGGGTGCATCCCACCATGATTCCCAGCAACACACCGCTCGCCCGGGTGGGGGGCGTGTACAACGCGATTCAGGTCACAGGCGACGCCGTAGGCGACCTCATGCTGTACGGACGCGGCGCTGGCGCGCTGCCGACCGCCAGCGCCGTGGTGAGCGACGTCATCGACATGGCGCGAAACATTCTCGCGGGGTCTGTCGGGCGGGTGCCGTCCTGCGCGTTTCAGGCGGATCAGCGGCGGCCGCTGCGCATCCGCCCAATCGAGGAGATTGGCAGTCGCTACTACCTGCGGTTCATGGTGCTGGACAAGCCCGGGGTACTGTCCCAACTGTCCGGCGTGCTGGGGAGGCACGAGATCAGCATCGCGTCGGTCTTGCAGCGGGGGCGACAGGACGGCCAGACCGTGCCGGTGGTGCTGACGACGCATTGGGCGATCGAGCGCAACATGCAGGCGGCCTTGAGGGACATCGCGGCGCTTCCGTTTGTGTCCGGGCAGACCACGCTGGTTCGGATCGAAGGCGAGGACCGCTGACGTGGGCGGCCGGCGCGGGATCATTGAGGAGTACCGGGCCTATCTGCCCGTGAGCGCGTCCACGCCGGTGGTCACGCTGGGAGAGGGCGGTACGCCGCTGGTGCGCGCGCCGCGTCTCGCCGACGCGATCGCGCCGACGCTCGATCTGTATCTCAAGTTCGAGGGCGCGAACCCGACCGGCTCCTTCAAGGACCGGGGCATGACGCTGGCGATCTCCAAGGCGGTGGAGGAGGGCGCGCGGGCCGTCATCTGCGCTTCCACCGGCAACACGTCGGCGTCGGCGGCCGCCTATGGCGGGCGTGCCGGATTACAAGTCTTCGTGCTGATCCCGGAGGGGAAGATCGCGCTGGGGAAGCTGGCGCAGGCGATGATGCACCGCGCGACGGTGCTCCAGGTCCAGGGCAACTTCGATCAGGCCCTGGCAATCGTCAAGGAGATTTCGGCCAAGTACGGGATCGTGCTGGTGAACTCGGTCAATCCCTACCGGCTGGAGGGACAGAAGACGGCGGCGTTTGAGGTCTGCGATCAACTGGGCGACGCGCCGACGTACCATTTCCTGCCGGTGGGCAACGCCGGCAACATCACCGCGTACTGGAGGGGGTATCAGGAGTATCACAAAGACGGCAAGTGCGCGAGGCTCCCGCGCATGATGGGGTTTCAGGCCGCAGGCGCCGCGCCCATCGTGCTGGGCCACGTGGTGGAAAAACCCAAGACGATTGCCACGGCCATCCGCATCGGCAACCCGGCCAGTTGGGCACAGGCGGTGAAGGCCATGCAGGACTCGAACGGCAAGATCGATCTCGTGACGGATGAGGAGATTGTCGAGGCGTATCGGATGGTGGCGGCCCTGGAAGGCATCTTCTGCGAGCCGGCGTCCGCCGCGTCGGTCGCCGGGGTCATCAAGATGCAGAAGGCTGGGTTATTCACGGATGGCGAGTCGGTCGTGTGTACGCTCACCGGGCACGGCCTCAAGGACGTGGATATTGCGATCTCGGTTTCGCAGAAACCGACGACGATCCGGGCCAACATGGAGGACGTCGTGAGGGTCCTGGGCTACTAACGACGATGTTCGCGCAGGGAGGGCGCTTCCGGTTCGTATGAAATACGTGATCCTGCTGGGGGATGGGATGGGTGACCATCCGTTGGCGGAACTCGGGGGGCGGACGCCGCTGCAGGCGGCCAAGACGCCCAACCTGGATTTCCTCGCCCGACACGGCGAGCTGGGGCTGGTTAAGACTACGCCGGATGGGTTCTACCCGGGCGGCGATGTGACGCAGATGGCGATCATGGGCTATGATCCCCGCAAGTATTACACCGGGCTTGCGCCGCTGGAAGCGGCCGGCCTCGGCGTGGCGCTGAATCCCGACGATGTCGCGTACCGGTGCAACCTGGTCACCCTGCGGGCGGATACCGGCGGGTACGACGTGAAGAAACTGGGGCCCCACGCTGTGATGGAGGACTACAGCGCCGGACCGATTGATTCGCTCGACGCTAAGGAGCTTCTCTACGACCTCAACGAGCAATTGGGGACGGAGGTCGTGCAGTTCTATCCCGGCGTGTCGTACCGCAATCTCATGGTCTGGGCCGAAGGGAAGCACCGCGTGACCCTGCTGCCCCCGCATGACATCGCGGGCAAGCCGGTCGGCGAGTTCCTGCCGAAGGGGGACGGCGACATCGTGCTGCGCGCGTTGATGGACGAGGCCCTGGCGATCCTGCGTGACCATCCGGTCAATCAGGATCGGATTGAGGCGGGCCGGCCGCCGGCGAACGGCATCTGGCTGTGGGGTCATGGTAAGGCGCCGAAGTTGCCGAAGCTGACGGATCGCTATGGTCTGTCCGCGGTGATGATTGCGGCGTTGGACCTGCCGCGGGGGTTGGGCCTGTCCTGCGGCTTTGAGGTGACGAAGGTGGAGGGGGCCACGGGCTCCGTGGACACCGATTATCCCGGGAAGGCCGCGTGCGCGCTCAAAGAGCTGGAGACGCGGGATCTGGTGTACATTCACCTGGGGGCGGCGGATGATGCGAGCCATCGGGGAGACGTGCAGGCCAAGGTGCGGGCCATCGAGTCGTTCGACGAGCACACGGTGGGCACGGTGCTGAAGGGATTGCCGAAACTGGGGCCGCATCGCGTGCTGGCGGTCTGTAACCATGCCACGCCGGTCGCGCTCCGCTGCCATACGAATGATCCGGTCCCGTTCGCCCTCTATGAAGGGCCGGTATCCTGCGATCGTGCCGATGCGGATCGTGGCTTCAACGAAGTGGACGCCCGGGCCACCAAGAGGCTGCTGGCCGACGCCACGAAGCTGATCGGGAAATTGATCGGGAAGTGAAGGATGTCGTTAGTCGTGCAGAAGTTCGGCGGGACCTCGGTCGCGAATGTCGACCGGATCAAGCACGTCGCAGGGCTGGTCGCCAAGAGCCGTCAGGCGGGCGACCGCGTCCTGGTGGTGCTCTCCGCCATGAGCGGGGAGACGGACCGTCTGATGAAGCTCGCACACGACGTCGCCGATGCTCCGGACGAGCGCGAGATGGACGTGCTGCTCTCCACGGGGGAGCGCGTGACTATCGCTCTGCTCGCGATGGCGTTGCGCGCGATGGGATGTGAGGCCCGCTCCTACACCGGGCGGCAGGTGGGGATCATCACCGACGGCACCCATACGAACGCCCGGATCGAACGCATCGCGGCCGACCGGATCCGGCAGGTCCTCGATGCAGGCATCATCCCGGTGGTGGCGGGCTTTCAGGGGATCAACGAGCAGAACGACGTGACCACGCTGGGGCGGGGCGGGTCGGATCTCACGGCCGTGGCCCTGGCCGCCGCGCTGAAGGCCGACCGCTGTCTCATCTACACCGACGTGGACGGTGTGTACACGGCGGATCCCAACGTGGTCCCGGCGGCGCGCCGGTTGGACAAGGTGTCGTACGAGGAAATGCTGGAGCTGGCGAGCCTGGGGGCGAAGGTGCTGCAGAGCCGGTCGGTTGAGTTCGCCGCCAAATACGGGGTGTCGGTGGTCGTCAAGTCCACCTTCGTCGAGGGCAGCGGGACGCTGGTAACCAAGGAGGATCGGGACATGGAGCAAGCCGTGGTCTCCGGCGTGACGGGGGATCGCAATCAAGCGAAGGTGACGTTTGTCGGGGTGCCGGACAAGCCGGGCATCGCCGCCCGCATCTTTGGGGCGATCGGGGCCGCCGACATCCTGGTGGACATGATCATTCAGAACGTCAGCCAGGGCGATCTGACCGACCTGTCCTTCACCATCCCCAGGGCGGACCTTCCCAAGGCGGTGGACCTGGCCCATCGCATTGCCAAGGACATCGGCGCGAAGAGCGTCGAGGTCAAGGACCAGATCGCCAAGGTCTCGCTAGTCGGCGTGGGCATGCGGTCTCACTCCGGCGTTGCCGCCAGGATGTTCGAGACCCTGGCCCGCGACGGGATCAATATCATGATGATCAGCACCTCCGAGATCAAGATTTCCTGCGTCATCGAAGCGCCGGCGATGGACCAGGCGCTCCGCTCCCTCCATGAGGCATTTGGACTTGGCCAAGGATGAGTGAGCGGAGCATCGAAATCTACGACACGACGCTGCGTGATGGCGCCCAGGCCGAGGACGTGTCGTTCTCGGTCGAGGACAAGGTGCGCGTGGCCCGGAAGCTCGATGAGCTTGGGGCCCACTTCATCGAGGGCGGCTGGCCCGGCGCCAACCCCAAGGACGTGGAGTTCTTCCGCACGATCAAGGCGTCGCCGCTCAAGCAGGCCCAGCTCGTGGCCTTTGGTTCGACGCGACGGGCCGGAAATCGCGCGCACAAGGATCCGATCCTCAAGTCCCTGCTCGACGCGGACACCCGGTACGTGACGCTGTTCGGCAAAAGCTGGGCCCTGCACGTCACGGATGCTCTGGGGATATCGCTCAAGAAAAACCTGGAATTGATCGAGGACTCCGTCGCCTTTCTGAAGGGCAAGCGGCGCCGGGTGTTCTACGATGCCGAGCACTTCTTCGACGGCTACAAGGCCAATCCGGACTATGCGTTGAAAACTCTACTGAAAGCGCAGGCGGCCGGTGCGGAGCGGCTCATCCTGTGCGACACGAACGGTGGGACGATGCCCTGGGAGATTCGGAGCATGGTGGCGGCCGTGGCGCGGGAAGTCCGCGTGCCGCTCGGCATCCACGCCCATAACGACGCGGAGATGGCCGTCGCCAACTCGTTGATCGCGATTCAGGAAGGAGCGCTTCAGGTGCAGGGGACCATCAATGGGATCGGCGAGCGGTGCGGCAACGCCAACCTGTCCTCGATCATCCCGAACCTGCATTTCAAGATGACGCTGCCGTCGGTGACGCCCGATCGGTTACGCAATCTCCGCGAGGTGTCGCACTTCGTGGCCGAGATCGCCAACCTGATGCCGAACACGCACCAGCCGTATGTGGGAGACTCGGCGTTCGCCCACAAGGGCGGCGTCCACATTGACGCGGTCCGGAAGAATCCGATGACCTACGAGCACGTCCGGCCGGATGCGGTCGGCAATCGCCGCCGGCTGCTCATTTCCGATTACGCCGGGACAAGCAGTCTGGCGGCGAAGGCCGAAGAGTTTCACGTCACACTGCGCAAGCAAGACCCCAAGGCGAAGGAACTGCTTGCGGCGCTCAAGAATCTCGAACACCAGGGCTATCAGTTCGAAGGGGCCGAGGGATCGTTTGAGCTCCTGATGCGGCGATTGCTGGGCACCCATACACCCTCGTTTGAATTGCTGGGCTTCCGCGTGATTGTGGAGAAGCGGCGCGCGGACGAGGAGCCGTTGTCGGAAGCCACGGTGATGGTCAAGGTCGGCGCGACGGTGGAACATACGGTGGCCGTCGGCACGGGGCCTGTCAACGCTCTGGACCACGCGCTGCGCAAGGCCCTGGAGAAGTTCTACCCGCAGTTGCGGGAGGTGAAGCTGCTGGATTACAAAGTCCGTGTCCTGGCCGCCGACAAGGGGACGGCGTCACGGGTTCGCGTGCTGATCGAATCAGGCGACCACAAGGACAACTGGGGGACGGTGGGGGTGTCCGAAAACATCATGGAGGCGAGCTGGCAGGCTCTGGCCGACAGTATCGAGTATAAGATGGTGAAAGATCGGCGTTCTTCCAAGAACGGTTCTGCTTGACTTCTTGGTGAGGCTTTCGTATCGTAGTGATCTATCAAGGGATTTTGACGTTTCAGCGATCAAGGGGTAAGGGGATGAGGAAGGCAGACCTGGCGACCGAAATCTATGAAAAGGTTGGCGTCTCTAAGAAGGAGGCTACCGATCTTGTCGAGCTGGTTCTTGATACGATCAAGGGAATCCTAGAAAAAGGCGAGTCGTTTAAAATCGCCGGCTTCGGCAATTTCGTCGTCAGGAGCAAGGGACCCAGGAAGGGCCGGAATCCACGGACCGGTGAAGAAATCGGGATTACCCCTCGGCGCGTGGTGACCTTCCGCCCGAGCCAAATTTTTAAAAAATACGTGAACTAGTCCGTGGCTCGTAGGGCGGCCAGGGCACCAGAACCTGCTGAAACCGGCGCCGCGGTCGGCGAGAAACTTTTGTACAAGATCGGCGAGGTCAGCCGACTGACCGGTCTTCCCGCCTACGTGTTGCGGTTTTGGGAATCCGAATTTGGATTTCTGCGTCCCCAGAAGACTCGCGGCCGTCAGCGGAAGTACACGCCCAAGGATGTTGACACGCTTCTCCAGATCAAGCGGATGCGGTATGAGAAGGGGTTCACGATCGAGGGACTGAAACGGCGCTGGCATAGCAGAGAGGGCACACAAGAACGGCGCCCTTCCCGTGCGACGGCTGCTGTGGTGCGGCGCGTCAAGCACGAGGTTCAGGGGATGCTGAAGGTGCTCGGAGAGCCGCAGTAGTCGGCCGTGCAAGCGGTCACGAAGCGAGGCTCCGGCTCTGTGTCGGGCCGAGCGCGGGGACAAGTGGAAAACGGTGCGTCTTGGCGCACCGGGGGCGGGCGGGTGCAAACCGGCGCATCGGAGCCCAGTTTGATGGGCGGACGGGCCCCCGCTGAAAAATGTGTCGGGGCGTAGCGCAGACCGGTAGCGCACTCGCTTGGGGTGCGAGTGGTCGTGGGTTCAAATCCCGCCGCCCCGACCAAACAGAACGGCGCCATCCAATACCACTTCCCATTCCTCCGATGACCAATCCCGACAAGGCCCGGTTGAAAATGGTCGAGGGGCAGATCGTCGCCCGGGGCATCGCCGATGCGCGTGTGCTGGCGGCGATGCGGACAATCCCGCGCCACCTGTTTCTCGACGAGGCGTTGAGCGATCGGGCCTATGACGATTCGGCTCTGCCGATCGGGGAGAAGCAGACCATTTCGCAGCCGTATATCGTCGCGCTGATGACGCAGGCCCTCGCGCTCCAGGCGACCGACAAGGTCCTGGAGATCGGAACGGGGTCCGGGTACCAGACGGCGATTCTGGCCCAACTGGCCGCCCGCGTCTATTCCATCGAGCGGATGAAGTCGCTGGCAGTGAAGGCTCGCGAGCGGCTTGACCGTCTGGGTTATCGGAACGTGGCCGTCCGCCACAGCGACGGGACCTACGGGTGGGGCGAGGCCGCACCTTTCGACGCCATCCTGGTGGCGGCCGGGTCCCCGTCCATCCCGTCCTTGCTGGTGGAGCAGTTGAAGGACGGTGGGCGGCTGGTGATCCCGGTCGGCGATCGGAACATCCAGGTCTTGCAACTCGGGGTCAAGCAACGAGGGAAGCTGATGGTGAACGACTTGGGCGAGTGCGTCTTTGTGCCGTTCATCGGAGCCTTCGCGTGGAGCGCGGACACATGCTGACGGTCTTCAACACCCTGACAGGCCGCAAAGACGTCTTTGACCCGCTGACGCCGGGCCTGGTCCGGATGTACGTGTGTGGGGTCACGGTCTATGACTATTGTCATGTGGGGCATGCAAGGAGCGCCCTGGTCTTCGACGTCATTCGCCGCCATTTAGAGTTTTCCGGCTGTCGCGTCGAGTTTGTCAAGAATTTTACGGACGTTGATGACAAGATCATCAAACGCGCCAACGAACAGAACGTCAGCTGCGATACGATCACAGCGAAATACATACAGGCCTACTACGAAGACATGGGGAAACTTGGTATTCGCCAAGCTTCCGTCGAGCCCAAAGCCACAGAACACATGGCCGACATCATCACGTTGGTCGAAGCACTTGTCCAGAAGGGCATGGCCTATGAAGTCGCCGGCGATGTGTACTTTCAAGTCGAGAAGTATCCGGCCTATGGACGCTTGTCGAAACGGAAGGCCGAAGACCTCTTGGCCGGCGCGCGGGTGGAGGTGGACGAGCGCAAGCGGAATCCCATGGACTTCGCTCTGTGGAAGTCATCCAAGCCTGGAGAGCCTTCCTGGGAAAGCCCGTGGGGACGCGGCCGCCCTGGCTGGCATATCGAATGTTCGGCCATGTCCATGCGACACCTCGGTGAGACGTTCGATATCCACGGCGGGGGCATGGATCTCATCTTCCCGCATCATGAGAACGAAATCGCGCAGTCCTGTGGTGCGACGGGGAAAGAATTCGCGCGCTACTGGATTCACAACGGATTCGTGCAGATCAATCAGGAGAAGATGTCCAAGTCTCTCGGGAACTTCTTCACGATTCGAGAAATCTTCAAAAAGTCGGAATGGTCTCAGGAGATCACCGGCGAGGTCCTTCGCTATTTTCTGCTGACGACTCATTATCGCAGCCCGTTGGATTTTTCCGATCAAGGTTTGAGAGAAGCCAAGTCTGCATTGGATGGATTTTATGGTCTGTTCACCCGTCTGAGGGAAACAGCCCAGACGGAAGGCCCGGTGAACGAGCACCCGACAACCGCCCTCGAACGGACCCGCGTAGCCTTTGAACGGGCGATGGACGATGACTTCAATACCCCGGCGGCCGTGGCGGAGTTGCAGGGGCTTCGCAGTGAAGTGAATACGTTAGTAGAAACCGGTCTCTCGACTCACGCCAGAGAGCAAGCTCGCCGGACGTTTCGTTTGCTTGGTTCCGTGATGGGGCTGTTCCAACTGGAGGAATGGCGATTCCATGTTGATCTCTCTGATGTCGGTATAAATGGTCCAACAGATGAGGAGATCAAGCGGCTGATCGCTGAACGGAACGAGGCGCGGAAGCAACGGGATTTTGCGAGGGCGGATGAAATCAGAAAAACGTTGGCCGAGGAAGGCATCACGCTGGAAGACCGGCCCGACGGCACGACCCGCTGGAAGCGATGAGCCGGCAGGATTCGACAGACCTCCTCTACGGCCTGCATCCGGTGCTGGAAGCGCTTCGCGCGAAGGATTGCGGCCTGCATCGGATTTACCTGGAACAGGGCCGCCGTGGGCGCGTGGTGGAGGAGATTCTCGAAGGGGCCAGAGCGCGTCACGTGCCCGTGGTGTTTGAGCCTCGCGAAGGCCTGGACCGCCGGGCCGGCACTGCCCGGCATCAAGGCGCCGTCGGGGTTACGGCGGCCAAGGCGTATCTCTCGCTAGACGAGCTGCTGGAATCGGTGGGCACGTTCGACGCGCCGTTGTTGCTCGTGCTGGACGGCATTGAGGACCCGCACAATCTCGGCGCCATCCTGCGGACGGCTGAGGCGGCCGGGGCACAGGGGGTCATCCTGCCGACCCGTCGCGCCGTCGGCCTGACCGGCACGGTCGCCAAAGTCTCGGCCGGCGCGATCGAGCATCTCCCTGTGGCCCGCGTGGTGAATCTTTCTCAAGCCATCGAGCGTCTCAAAGAGGCCGGGTTCTGGATTTATGGGCTGGATGCGAAAGGAAGCCGTGGCTATACGGAGGTGGATTATCGTGGGCCGGTGGCGCTGGTGGTGGGGGGGGAAGGCCGGGGCCTACGTCCCCTTGTCGCCGGCCGGTGCGATGGCACGGTCCGCATTCCCATGCGGGGGAAGGTGGAGAGCCTCAACGTCTCCGTGGCGACCGCCGTCGTGCTCTATGAAATCCTGAGGCAGCGCGACGGTACGCACGCGCTTACGCGCGCCGCACCCGGATGAACCCGTCCTCGATGCCGGCCTTGAGCAGTTGGGCGGCGTTCGAGACGCGCAGCTTCTTCATCATGTTGGCGCGGTGCGCTTCGACGGTCTTGACGCTGATCTTGAGGCGGACCCCGATTTCACGATTCTTCATCCCGTTCCAGATCAACTGCAGGATTTCCTGTTCACGGCTCGTCAGGGACGGGACACCGTCTTTCTTTTTTCTCTCCATGGGATTCGTGCTCCTTCTCGTTCTCCCTATCCACCCTGCCGGTAACGCCATTAGTATCACATAACCAAGTAATTGCTGTAAACAGAAAAGTCAATAGGGCCGCGACGCGCCTGTAGATAGCAAGTTAACTTGTCCGGTTTATGTAGCACATGATCTGTCCGGTTTTCGATGCCGCGGGTTTTGGGGGTCGTGGCCCGAAATTATTTCGCACACACTGCCC
>Ga0213870_1001120_pt1 | contig 12265 bp, 10 predicted proteins | sample WICALVC2017_Meta_FD_160119 | JGI IMG/M metagenome (GOLD analysis project Ga0213870, IMG submission 160119) | Freshwater microbial communities from subterranean cave lake in Wind Cave National Park, South Dakota, United States - WICALVC2017 | ecosystem: Environmental > Aquatic > Deep subsurface >... | reverse complement strand
TTTGGCAAAACATCATGCCATCAAAATGGTCACCATTACCCATTTGGAAAATCCTTACGAGATTCGCAATCACGGATTTACAGACAGCATCATCCATTTAATTCCTGTTGCAAATGGAGGAGCACTGACTCCGGCGGTATAAGTGGCCTTGTTGGGCCGCTAAAATACAATGAAATGTCTGAAATGCGGTGCCGAGAACGATCCAGACGTTTCTTGGTGTATTAAATGTCTGACCGAGATACCCTCTTAACCTGCCCCGATATTTGCTTTGTCCTGAATGCCGTCACAAAAACGATCCCACTGCCTATCATTGTGAAACCTGCCACGAGTCGCTACGTCCTGGGCAATCAGAGTAAGACCAGCTATAGCGGACCCCGTATTTCAGACTATTTTATAGCTTAAACTATTGTCTGAAATACAGGGTCCACTATACTTCCATCCATACTTCGTTACCTTGTTGTCTTAACGATCCAGAAGACGCAATTCAACACGACGATTCATTGCCCGACCTTCTGGGGTCTTATTATCACCCACCGCATTATTGGGACCATACCCTTCGGTACGGAGATTCGCCGCAACGACTCCCTTGGTGACCAGATATTGAGCTACAGCATCAGCGCGCTTTTGTGACAGTTTCTTATTTTTCCCTGCGTCACCGACATTATCGGTATGGCCAGCAACCTCAACAAACACCTCTGGGTTGCGCATCAAGGTTGCAGCAACGGTATCCAGAATAACCATCGACTCTGGAAGCAAAAGATCAGATCCTTTTTCGAAATTGACCCCTTCTAACGAAATCACTTCAGCGGCTGCACAACCCGTTGGCCCTACTTTCTCTCCTGGTTTGGATTGAGGACAAAGGTCGATATTATCCGCCACCCCGTCTCCATCAGCGTCAGTCAAAACGGGACATCCCTTAGGATCAACAGGCGTCCCAAGAGCGGTATCAGGACAAGCATCCCCGCTATTAACCACTCCATCCTTGTCGCTATCTAACTCACAACCATTGGCGTCAACACGCGTACCGGTTGGTGTATTGGGGCAGATATCCTTGCTGTCAACCACCCCATCCTTGTCGCTATCTAATTCGCAACCATTGGCATCAACACGCGTACCGATTGGTGTATTGGGGCAGATATCCTTGCTGTCAACCACCCCATCCTTGTCGCTATCTAACTCACAGCCATTGGCATCAACGCGCGTACCGATTGGTGTATTGGGGCAGATATCCTTGCTGTTAACCACCCCATCCTTGTCGCTATCTAATTCGCAACCATTGGCATCAACACGCGTACCGATTGGTGTATTGGGGCAGATATCCTTGCTGTCAACCACCCCATCCTTGTCGCTATCTAACTCACAACCCTTTTCATCAACTTTTGTGCCTGCAGGCGTGTTCGGACATTGATCACCGATGTCTGGCACACCATCGCCGTCACTGTCATTGAGCACGATGGTGGCAGGCTTTGGGGCAGGTTCTTTCGTAATAACCGGTGCTGGTTCTGGTGTTGGCTTGGACATAACCGCCTGTTGTGGTTTTTCAGCATCACAATACAAAACCAAGTTAATGTTAAATACCCAATCCCCAAAACGATTTTCTTGGAGCAAATTATTTTCATCAATGCGATAACGAATGTCGCTCCGAAACCCAACGCGAGCCTCTTGCCATAAGGGACTCATTATGCCGATCCCCACATTGGCCATGGGGTGCGTTCCATCTGTATTGGAGAATTTCGTCTCTAACGCACCAACACCCACAAGGCCGTAAATGGAGTAGGACGGTTTGCGCGAGAGAAATCGCAATCCGTCCAATTGCAACCCCCGTTGCTTAAACTCTAGGGAGCCGCTCGTTTGTTTCAGTGTGACACTGACTATACCCAATTCAAGATTCCATGAAGGGGTAATCGCCTTGCCGATCCCGATTGACAAGCCTGTATTGTTTTCGGCGCTACGATCATCATCGGGCAGCACATAGGAAAGGCCCGGCGTAATATACCAACGCTCATCCGCCGCATTCGCATGGCCAGCTGACAATGTGCATACCAATAAGAACAACATCCATCGAAACAGTTTTCTGGTTATCATGATTCGTCTCCTTAAATTAAGCTTAACTGGCCCATTTGATTCTCATCCTAATTGTTGCCAAGAGAGAAGATATCCTATTTCATTAACGAACAGGATGTCAAGTCTAAACAAGCGATTTTCCATCCATTGAGCCTGCTAAAGTGCGCGAGACACGCCGGGCTACCGTAAGAAAGCCTGAATGGGCGACCATGCGAAGCTGGGGACGCACCGATCGGCCATCAATATTCCATGGCCGGAGGAAGGTCTCGAATGTCTCAATAAAGTCAAACTGGGCTTCATTACGAAGTGCCGCGACCACCCTTTCCACCTGTGGGACAGTAGGAAGAAAGGACAAAAAAATTCCGCCTGATCGCAGTTTTTGGGCGGCATGGGGCACCACACGATAGGGTTCCGGCAAATCCAGCACAATGCGATCTACTTCGTCCTCTAAAATCCCCTCATAAATATCGTGCTGTCTGACGGTGAGGCAACCCAATTCACTTGGACTGACATACTCTGTAATATTTTTGATCGCCCGAGCGGAAAAATCTTCCCTGATATCATAACTAATAACCTGTCCCTTATCCCCAACTGCGCGTAGTAGGCCCAGCGTCAACGCCCCAGAGCCGATCCCCGCCTCTAATACCTTTGCACCAGGATAAATATCTGCCCACATTATAATCAGGGCAATATCTTTGGGATAAAGAATCTGTGCACCGCGCGGCATGTGGAGCGTGTATTGGGATAACGTAGGACGAAAGACAAAAAAACGCGTTCCACGAGAGAGCGCGACTTGCACGCCGTCGTCTTGGCCAATGACGTCATCATGAAGCAGTGTCTCGCCTGAAAACTTAAACACGGCCCCGGTCCTTAAAGTCAGCCGGTACTCTTTTTCATCGGACGTTACGAGGTGAACCGTTTCCCCAGCGGAAAATTTTATCATTCAAGTACCGGCCCAACAAGTCAGGTCATCCCCGCTCAAGGCCGGTGCCTCCCGAAGAATAGCACTTTGCTATGGCTGTTTTTACGATTGCAATCGGCACGAAGAGAAACCCTGCAAACGATCCGAGCGCAAATCGGAACAGAAACAGCAACGGATTTTTACGTGAAGAAGTTTTCTCGCTTAGCGATTCTTCAGGAACTGCTGTTGGCGCAATCCAAGGGGATGCCCCTGCTTTTGGCTTCCTCCCAACAATAGCAATCCCGTAATCCTCCTTCTTCACCCAATCAGGCCGAAGCAGGACATACCGGATATCTACAAATCCAGCCTCTTTGTACCACAAGAGATACTCGTCCACAGTGGGAAAAAGCATAAAAATATTGGCAATGAGTTTACCTAGAAAATTCGTGGGCTGAACCGGCCCCAAGTTGACGGCAAGCCCGCCTTCTTTAATAACGCGGTACGACTCGGCAACAGCCCTTTGCGGGTCAGGCCAATACTCAATACTACCGGATGAGACATATCGGTCAAATTGATCCGTCTGATAGGGAAGCGCTTCTGCGTCCCCAATCTTAAAATGGACGCCATTGAGCGCGGACTTTTTCTTTGCCTTTGCCTGTTGGAAATCGGATTGGTCAATAGCATGGACATGTTTAGGATCAACATATTTTACAATCCCCAAAGTCGCAAACCCTGTTCCAGCCCCTACATCAACGACATTGAGGTCAGGTCGATCAAGACAGACCAGCTTTAACCCTTCATCCCGCATTTTTGGGGTGTGAAACCAAGGGTTGATCAGGGTATCATAAATAATGGAAAGATACCGATAAAACCAATAAGCCTCTTCTTTATGTTGTAGAAATCGCATTGTCTTTAAATTACTCCCTTTTGTTATTTATAAAATTAGGTCTCTAAACCCATACCGTAGTCAACTCAAAACGCGACATCATACCACAACCTATCTGAATCAAGCTAGTCGCTTGGATTGAAGGAGTAAGGCTACGGCAAAGTTTAGTTTTGGATATTGTGGAGATAAATGGGGGTCAGTTTTTTTGATGGTGGGACAGATTGTGATAGGAAGAGGCCCGTTTGACTGGGTAAAAGAAGTATTAAAGACTTGGGTTATAAGAGACTAATAAACCCTTTTTGCAAGCGGAACACTGGTGATGGTCACCTTTTGATAAGCGAGACGCGGGCCAGCATCACTGTGGTAAGCCAAACTATGCTTTAGCCAAGCCACATCGTCTCTTTCTGGAAAGTCCGAACGAAAATGGGCGCCGCGCGACTCTTCTCTTTCTATTGCGCAAGATGCAATCACCTGTGCAAGATCAATAACGGAGTAAAGCTGTAATGCCTCAATCAACTCCAGATTAAATACCTTTCCGTGATCGTCAATGGCCAATGGAGATATCCGTGGTAAGACATCTAAGATTTTTTTCCGGCCATCATTCATGCGGGAACGATCCCGAACAATGCCAAAATAATCCGACATAATCGTTCCGATCTCTTTCCAAATCGTTCCGATTCTTTCCCCCTTGGAAGCGCTTCGTATTGCGTTGATTCGATCTTTTTCAAGCGCTAATGCCTGTTCTGAAATGACAATTTGTTTTATTGTGCGGACAAACTCAGCCGCGCTACTGCCGGTTCGTCTTCCATACGTAATGGTTTCCATCAAGGCATTTCCACCCAATCGATTCGCACCGTGGAGCGAAACCGATGCGCATTCCCCTGCCGCGTAGAGTCCGGGCAAAGAGGTCGCACCAGAAAGATCGGTCTTAATCCCTCCCATACTGTAATGAACACCGGGGGTCACGGGCAGCGGGGCCTCGGATAAGTCTACCCCTGCATAGATTTTAGACGCCTCCCATATCTGCGGGAGCTTTTCCAGAATTTTTTTCTTGCCCAAATGCCGGAGGTCCAGCATCACACAACCGTCCACCCCTCGCCCTTCCATAATTTCCTGATATTCGGAACGGGAGACCACATCACGAGAGGCCAACTCCAACATCTTCGGCGCGTATTTCTGCATAAACCGCTCCCCGCGGGCGTTATAAAGATATCCTCCTTCGCCTCTGGCTGCTTCTGAAATTAAAATGCCGGTCTCTTTCAAAGTGGTTGGATGAATCTGGATAAATTCCATATCCTGCAATGGAACCCCCGCACGGTAGGCCAATGCCATGCCATCTCCCGTGTTAATCAGGCCATTGGTTGAGACACTATAGACGCGGCCACATCCTCCGGTTGCCAGAATAACCGCTTTGGCACCTATTGCGGATATCTCGCCGCTTCTAATGTTCAGTACCGTTACGCCACAACAGTGGCCTTCTTTGACGATGAGAGAGGTGACGTACCATTCTTCGTAAACTACTGGGTCTCGCTTTATAAGGTGTTCATAGAGGAGGTGAACCAGTGCGTGGCCGGTTCGATCTGCAACATAACACGTGCGGGGAATGCCCATTCCGCCAAAATTGCGCTGGGCAATCTGCCCCGTGGCATCGCGTGAAAAGAGCGCGCCCATCCGTTCTAATGTCATAATATCTTGTGGTGCCTCGCGGCAGAGAATCTCAATGGCATCTTGGTCTCCGAGCCAATCGCTCCCCTTGACCGTATCGTACATATGGGCTTCCCAAGAATCTGACGGGGCAATCGCGGCGTTTATGCCCCCTTCCGCCGCAACAGAATGGCTTCGAACTGGATGCACTTTGGAAATCACACCCAGATTAAGACTGGGTGAAATTGCCACAGCGGCGCGCATGCCAGCAAGACCTGCGCCAACGATAAGAATGTCGTGATAGATCATGATGAATAGGAAGTGGCAGATGGCAAGCCATCCGCAGTCGGGCGAAACATCGGCTCATCAATTTCAATAGTCGTTTTCATAACCCCATATTGCCATATTTACAAGCAACGTTCAAGCGTGGTCCAAAAACAGAGATTAGTTCCGGCTTGCGTTTGACGCGCAAGTATTCTCATGATATTATCTCGCCTTCTGGGCGGCGTAGCTCAGTGGTAGAGCAGGTGAATCATAATCACTCGGCCGGGGGTTCGAATCCCTCCGCCGCCAAGGAGGTCGGAACGCCGACTGCGGTAATAGCGGCCTCGTTGGGCCGCTGAAAAAAGAAACATGTCAAATAAAGTAACAAAAAGTAACGAAATATGGAAATCGTCCCTCACCCCAGAGCAATATCGGGTTTGTCGGATGCAAGGGACAGAACGTGCCTTCACAGGCAAGTATCATGACTCTAAAGAGGCCGGAATTTACCAATGCGTCTGCTGTGATACAGCGCTTTTTAGCTCGGAGGCCCAATTCCATTCTGGGACTGGCTGGCCTAGTTTTTGGACATCTCTCTCTGAAGAGGGAATAGTCACTGTCTCGGATACAAGCCATGGGATGGAACGGATTGAAGTAAAATGCCGTGTGTGCGACGCGCATCTGGGCCATCTTTTTGATGACGGCCCTGCCCCCACACACCAGCGTTATTGTATTAACTCGGTTGCGTTAAAACTAACTAAACAATAAAAATAAGGAGAAGAAAAATGTCACTATCTGCTTGGTTTGTCATGCCGATTTTTTTGATTGCCGTCACTGCTTTCGCCGCTAGTGCGGATAAAAAAGCAGACGGAGGTTTACACGCCGTCTTGGAAACATCGCAAGGAAATATAATGGTGCGCCTTTTTGAGAAAGAAGCGCCAAAGACGGTGGCCAATTTTGTCGGTCTCGCAGAAGGGACAAAACCGTTTACTGATCCGAAAACAGGCGAAAAAGTAACCCGCCCTTTTTATGATGGCCTTATTTTCCACCGGGTTATTCCCGGGTTTATGATCCAAGGGGGAGATCCCCGTGGAAACGGAACAGGCGATCCCGGCTACAAATTCGAGGACGAATTTGTAAAATCACTTCGGTTTGATCAGCCGGGAAAACTGGCTATGGCGAATTCAGGCCCCAATACAAACGGAAGCCAGTTCTTCATTACGGACGGTCTTACGCCCCATCTGAATATGCACCACACGATATTCGGTCAGGTGACTGAAGGACTAGAGATTGTTCATAAAATCGCTACTGTGCCGATAGGGCCGCAAGACAGACCCATAACGCCGGTAACGATGAAGATAAAAATTGTTCGGAAGTAGGAATTACCAATTAAAGTAAAATTCATTCTCATCGCAATATTGTTTTTTGTAGCAGGATTTTCACTGCGTCCATTTTACGAGCATTATACGCAATCCTTGGAAACCGCTCCGTCGTTAGCCCTGCCCCTTCTCGGCATCCAAGACCGATTAGGATCCGAGAAGTTTGAATTTATTGATCCCCTTCTAGCGTGCGAAGTGGTCGATAAAAAACAGATTGTGGAGTTTGGACATTTAAATGATTTCCTACAAAGACAAATACAAACAGAAATCAACGAAAAGAATGTCACTAAGGGATCAATCTATTTTCGGGGTATGACGTCCGGCAGATGGGCCGGCTTTCAAGAAAACGAGGTCTATCCCGGTGGAAGTCTCGTCAAAATTCCCTTTTTGATGGCCTATTATAAAATGGCCGAAAGCGACCCGAAAATTCTAAATGAAATGCTCCCCTACACCGGAGATTTTGACGAATCAGTGGGACAAAAGATTCCTCCTGCAAAGAAGATTGAGGTGGGGAAATCTTATTCTATTTCTGAATTGATCTATCGCATGATCGTTTATTCTGGGAATAATTCAACCGTTCTTCTCATGCGCCGACTTGATCGAAGTTATTTGAATGCCGTGTTTGAGGATCTGAACGTGCCAAAGGATCAAGACGCAAATCGACAATGGCTTGTCACGCCAAAGGCATTTGCATACTTCTTCCGAATACTTTATAACGCCACATACTTAAACCGAACAATGTCGGAAAGGGCATTAAAGCTTCTTTCAGAGGTCGATTTTAAGGACGGACTCGTTGCGGGGGTGCCGGCGAAAGTCAAAGTGGCTCATAAATTTGGCGAGCATACCGCGCAGTATTCTGATGGCACCATTTTGTCCGCTGACCTCCACGATTGCGGCATCATCTATCACCCGACGCACCCTTACTTCCTGTGTGTTATGACGGAAGGGAAATCCCAAGAAGCCCTCAAGGGCGTAATCGCGCGCATATCCAAGCGAGTTTATGAATTTGTTGACAGCCCATCATACCCTGCTATTCCAACCTCTTAAGTGGTACATAATGGCAAGTTTAAAATTTGAAGCGTCACTCACGCGATTGGAAGCGTTAGTCAGAACTCTGGAGCAAGGAGATATCTCTCTTGAAGAGTCTTTAAAGGTATTTGAAGAAGGCGTGCGGCTGTCGAAAAATTGCACGAAGATATTAAACGACGCCGAAAAGAAGGTCGAAATGCTGATGAGTCAAAGAGAAGCGTCCACTGCACAAACGGAGGTTGAAACGATTCCCGAATGAACACAGGTCTCGCAGGGCACGTTGCCCTTCACCCCTATCTTAAACAAGGGCAAATCGACGTAGATCAAATGCTGGATGCCTATCTTCCAAAAGAAGATAAGGAACCTCTATTCTATGAGGCAATCCGGTATTCTCTTTTTGCTGGAGGAAAGCGGCTTCGACCCAGCCTATGTCTTGCCACCACAGAGGCTGTTGGGGGGAAGCGCGATGCTGTATTGCCTTTTGCCTGTGCCCTTGAATTAGTCCATACCTATTCATTGGTGCATGATGATCTACCGGCAATGGATAATGACGCGCTTCGCCGAGGAAAGCCAACAAGCCATAAAGTGTATGGTGAAGGAACCGCTATTTTAGTAGGAGACGCCCTTTTAACTGCGGCCTTTACGCTGATTGCCCAAAAATCCCTTCAAACGGCATCGAACCACAAAGCCGTTTTAGAAGCCATTTTTGAGTTGGGATCAGCGGCAGGGCTAGACGGAATGGTATGGGGCCAATTTATGGACATGCAATCTGAGGGAAAAAAGACGATGAATGAGCAGGGACTAGAATCAATCCATAAGCATAAGACGGGGGCTTTGATTCGCGCCTCTGTTCGGATCGGCGGCATCATAGGGCAGGCGACACCCACTCAACTTACAAACCTGACAGCCTATGGAGAACAGGTTGGTTTAGCGTTTCAGATTGTGGACGATATTTTAGATATTATGGGAGATGAAAAGGAGTTGGGAAAGAAAATCGCACAAGACCAACTAAAAGAGAAATGGACATATCCTAGGCTGGTTGGGCTGAAGAAGGCGCAAGAGGATGCGAATCGTTTGTCTGCGCTAGCCATAAACGCGTTAGATTCGTTTGGGGTTTCTGCAGACCCGCTCCGATGGATCGCCGCCTACGCGGTCAATCGCAAAAACTGATAAGAGAATTATGGTACGTTTGTTAGATCAAATTAACAATCCAACGGATTTAAGAAAGATTCCGAAAAAAGACCTGCCGCAACTGGCGCAAGAAATTCGGGAAACGATTTTAGACCTCGTGGCTGAAAAAGGGGGCCATTTAGGGGCAAGTTTAGGAGCAGTTGAGTTCACCATTGCCCTGCACTATATCTTTGATACGCCAACAGATCGGCTTGTTTGGGATACGGGGCATCAGGCCTATCCCCATAAATTATTAACCGGCAGAAAAGAACAATTTAAAACGATCCGACAATATCAAGGGATTAGTGGATTTCTGTCACGCGCGGAGAGTCCTTACGATACCTTTGGCGCAGGCCACGCGGGCACCTCCATCTCTGCCGCATTGGGCATGGCGGAGGCCCGCGATCAGCAAGGACAAAAACATCGGGTTGTCGCCATTATTGGAGATGGCGCGATGACGGCAGGCATGGCTTATGAAGCGCTGAATCACGCGGGGGGATTGAATAAGGATATGATTGTCATCCTCAACGACAACGAGATGTCAATCTCCAAGAATGTGGGGGCATTCTCATCGTATCTGACCCGTATTATCACGGGGCCGCTTTACACCAAGGTTCGAAACGAAACAGAGAGTTTATTAAAGCAGATTCCCAAGATTGGAAGTCCGATTTCCAAGGCGGTTAAAATCGCCGAAGGATCGGTGAAAGGGTTAATTTCTCCCGGGTCAATCTTTGAGGAACTTGGCTTTCGATATATCGGCCCAATTGACGGGCATCAACTGGATATGCTCCTCACGACATTTGAGAATGTTCGTCACTTGCGAGGGCCGCTCTTGATTCATCTTCTGACCAAAAAAGGGAAAGGGTATCTCCCCGCCGAGCAAGATCAGACTGCGTTTCATGGCACTTCCGCGTTTGATCTTGTCACGGGAGAGGCGAAAAAGAAATCAACCCAGCCAACATATACTTCCGTGTTCGCCAATGCGATGATTCAATTGGCTAAAAAAGACCCGCGTGTTGTCGCGATTACAGCGGCCATGCCGGACGGAACAGGATTAACGAAATTCGCGAAAGAGTTTGGAAGTCGTTTTTATGATGTGGGCATCGCTGAACAGCACGGGATTACATTCGCCGCTGGCATGGCGGCTGATGGTTTGCGACCCTTCGTTGCTATTTATTCTACTTTTTTGCAAAGGGGATTCGATCAGATTGTACATGACGTGGCCCTGCAAAACTTGCCAGTGGTATTTTGTCTGGATCGAGCGGGATTGGTTGGGGAAGACGGCCCAACCCACCATGGAACACTTGATATTGCGTACTTAAAGGGAATCCCGAACCTCACCCTCATGGCGCCAAAAGATGAGAATGAACTGACCCAGATGATGGAAACAGCATTAACCTTGAACGGCCCTTCCGCTATTCGTTATCCACGTGGAGAAGGGATTGGCGTCATGTTGGATGAAACGCCAATCCCACTCCCCATTGGGGAAGCGGAGATTGTACGGGGAGATATTGCAGAAGCGTGGGACATCGCCTTGATTGCCATTGGGAATATGGTTTATCCAGCGCTTTCAGCGGCAGATATTTTGGGAAAGCAAGGGTTGAAGGTCGGGGTCGTCAATGCCCGCTTTATAAAACCGCTTGATCGAAAAATGCTGACGGCAGTCACGCGCATCTGTCCCAACATCGTTACATTAGAAGACCATGTCCTTTTGGGCGGATTTGGGGAGTCGGTTTTATCGGCCATTGCAGGGAGTGAATCGGCTCCATTTCGTCTTCTTCAGCTTGGCCTTCCTGACCAGTTTATAACGCATGGCGCACAAGGGCTTCTGAGAAAAGCATGCGGTCTGGATGTAGATTCAATCGTCGATAGCATCGTTACGTTTTTAAAGTCATAATGCCAAAGGAACGACTGGATATGCTCCTACTCTCGCGTGGATTGGTAAAGAGTCGGGAGACCGCACGCGGGTTGATATTAAGCGGCGCTGTTTTCGTCGAGGGAAAAAAGATTGATAAGGCTGGGACCCCGATCGGGATTGAGGACAAGATCGTTGTTACTGTGGAAACCTGTCCCTATGCCAGTCGGGGAGGGGTTAAGCTGGCCCACGCAATTGAAACCTTTTCTATTGACGTTACAGGGCAGGTCGCTATTGATGTGGGGGCATCTACCGGCGGATTTACAGATTGCCTGTTGCAATACGGTGCGACGCGCGTCTATGCTGTTGATGTGGGATACGGGCAATTAGCAGATCATCTTAGACAAGATGCGCGTGTGGTTATTTTGGATCGGCAGAATATTCGGACTCTAAAAGAGGGGGCGATTCCAGAAAAGGCAGATATCGTTACGATTGATGTCTCCTTTATATCTCTCGCAAAAGTGATTCCAGCACTACGGAACCTCATCATCGCAAGGGGGAAAATTGTCGCCTTGGTCAAACCGCAGTTTGAGGTTGGAAAAGGAAAAGTGGGGGCTGGCGGAATTGTGCGTGACGCGGAACAACATCAAGCTGTTTTAGACAAAATTATTGGCAGTGCAAAAGGGTGGGGGCTTTGCGTCCTAGGATCATGCGCCTCTCCCATTGTTGGAAAAAAAGGGAACAAGGAGTTTCTGGTATACTTCAAAAAAGAAGATTAGAGGATTAAATTATGAAAGTGTTAGTAACGGGCGGGGCAGGCTTTATTGGTTCTCATCTTGTGGATCGTTTAATCGAAGAAGGGCATGAAGTTGTTGTCGTTGATAATTTATCAATGGGAAAAAGAAAGAATATTAACAGAGCGGCAAACTTTTATAAGGCGGATATTTTAGGCAGTCGGCTCGCGCGGATTTTTCAGAAGGAGAAGCCCCGACTGGTCTGTCATTACGCGGCCCAGATGGATGTGCGAAAATCGGTGGAAGACCCCATCTTCGACGCTAAAAATAATATCCTAGGAT
>Ga0213870_1001119_pt1 | contig 12266 bp, 13 predicted proteins | sample WICALVC2017_Meta_FD_160119 | JGI IMG/M metagenome (GOLD analysis project Ga0213870, IMG submission 160119) | Freshwater microbial communities from subterranean cave lake in Wind Cave National Park, South Dakota, United States - WICALVC2017 | ecosystem: Environmental > Aquatic > Deep subsurface >... | reverse complement strand
GATCTCGATACCCCAAAAGCTCTTATTTTTCTTGTTGATCTAGCAAAAATAATTATTAAAGACAGTAAAAACAATGAGGCAAATTTAGAATCTACTCTTTTAAAATGTCTCTTGGTATTAGGATTTAAATTGTAATTGTAAGCTTTTAAGCTTCGTGAACGTAATTGTATGTAAGAATAAAATTTGCGAGAATAAGAAGATAAAACCATATATGGCTTAGTACTTTAAACGCTTTTTCTTTTCCCAATAGGTACGACAAGATAAAAGGAGCAAACATAATAATCATAAGCATGCGAAACTGTAGCGAAGTAAGTCCAAAATTAGCCTCATATAGAAGTTTTATATGGGGTAATCCTACAAAAAGAAGCATTATAAAAACGAACCAATTTTGTTTTTGAAAACTTGTGAGAAGTAAATGGGCGCTAAATAAAGACATAAAGGGAAACATTGGAATCATATACCAGCCCATTTCTCCTTCTTGAGTTAGGGAAAAAATAAGCAGAAGAAAGTAGATTGTTGCGGGAACAAGAATAAATTTATTTTTTCCATAGTCCAAGAAGCTTATAAAGAAACACAGGAGACCAAAAAAATACCAGCCATCAAAATACATCTTGTTGACGATAATAGGCGTTGAAAGTAGGTAAAATAATGTTTTTGGGCCCACATCCCTGTTTGATTGAAGAGCAATAATCTCCCAAAAAAGCTTACTATCGTAGTACGCACCGTATAATGCATATAAACAAACTGTAAAAAGAGCGGTGAAAATCAACGCAAATACATATTTTGGCTTTATCCTCTCGGAGATGAAAAGATATGAGGTAGCAAGAAGTACTACTATGCCAATTTCTTTCGTCCAAAATGACAACCCACAAAGTACTCCTAAGAAAATAGATTTATTTAAAGTCATATTCTTTTTGAAGACAAGAAATAAGTAGAGTGTAAGAAGCATGAGGGGGGTAAGTAAATTTTCCGCAAATACTGCTCGACCATTTATTACAAAAATAGTCGCAGTTGAATAAATAAGAATAGCCCAGATCGCAGTTTTATAGCTATATAGGCGAACTGCGATGAGAAAGATAAGAATTGTTGAAAGAAAAGACAAAAAGATAGGAACGAGTCTAATTGTAGATAGCTCTATCTCTTCAAACCTATCCTGACCAGACAGAAGCGCCCATCCGCCTACCAATATCCCATTCAATGGGGGATGGTCAAAATAAGGATATACTATAGGAAAATATAACTTTCTAATCGTGAGATGCTCCAAGTTTTTATATGCAGGAAATGCAGACCATGATATAGGTACACCCTTTGTGAGAAGACTTATCCCTAAAAATGAGTATGTATACTCGTCGCTAGATGCTCCTCTCTGGGGATATATAGAATAGTTGTGAAGCCTTAGGATAAGACCGAACGCGAGGATTGTAATTAAAATAAGAATCTTCCTACTCATACTGTGTAGTTAATGATAGGATACATATGTTATCTTCCCTCGTCAATCCACAAGAGCATGTTATACTATCAAAGCTATGAGGCAAAAAATGAATTTAAAAAGATACTCATACTTCTTTATTTTAATATTATTTTTTATATTTATCGTACTATTTTTATCGCAAAATGATTTGTATAAACAAGAAACAAATAAAAAAATAGTAAAAGGCACTATCATTGCTCCAACATCATATAACACCCCAACACCAACATTAACACCAACCCCAACTATTACCCCAACACCTTTTGTTTCTCTTAGAAAAGCATCATATACCATTGCTATTTTTGGCGATTCTATGGTGGACACAATGGGAGATAATCTTGAGTATTTAGAAAAAAGTCTATCTAATAAATATCCAACAACTAAATTCAGATTATATAACTATGGTATTGGAGGACAAAATATAGAGCAAGGATTAGCCCGTTTTGATGGAGAATTTGATAATAAAACAAGAAAGTATCCTGCAATTGGGACAATTGACCCCGACGTTATAATTATTGGTTCATTTGCATATAATCCGTTTTCGCCACATGATAGGAATAAACACTATACTCTTCTTTCCGAACTTGTTAAGAAAGCGAAAAATATAACACCTCGTGTTTATCTTTTAGCAGAAATCACACCTCTTAAGATTGGTTTTGGAAAGGGAAAAAACGGAGTTAACTGGCCACAGGAGATGAGCTATCAGCAAGTTCTTCATATTCTTGAACAATTAGATAATGCAGTAAATATATCCATCTTAGAAGATGTCGAGCTTATTAACGCATACTATAAGTCAAGAATAGATGGAGTATTTGGAAGCCCGTATTATGTGAATCCAGACGATGGCATCCATCCGTCCGCTCCCGGACATGCATTTATGGCAAATCTTATTTCAGAAAGTCTAGAGTTTGAATAAGACTATGAAAGTAATCTGTAAAATCTTAGTTTTCTTTTTTTTCATTTTGTCTTTGCTTTCGTTTGCAGAAAATACTTATGCGATAGTTGATCCACTTTTGGTACCTAACAATAAATTTGGCGTGCATATCCTCTTTTCTTCAGAATTGAATGAGGCAAGAAGTCTAGTGAACTCCAGTGGAGGAGATTGGGGATATGTTACTATTCCCATTCAGGCGATAGACAAAAATTTAGAGAAGTGGCAAAGATTTATGATTGAGGCAGAGAAACTACATATTATTCCTATAATACGTATCGCAACAGAAAACTACTACTTTAATACAAGAATATGGGCAAAGCCCAACGAGGCAGATATTTTAGATTTCGCAAATTTTCTTGACTCTTTAGATTGGCCTACCAAAAATCGCTACGTTGTAATTTTTAATGAAGTCAATAGAGCAGACGAATGGGGCGGCGATGTAAATCCTAGGGAATACGCAGAAATTTTACAGTATGCGGTAAAAGTCTTTAAATCAAAAAATCAAGATTTCTTTATAATCTCCGCAGGGCTGGATAACGCCTCTTCCAGTGTTGCAAAACAATCAATGGATGAATATAAATTTATGACCCAAATGAATGATGCGGTACCGGGAATATTCAGTCAAATTGACGCACTTGCAAGCCATTCTTACCCAAATCCTGGTTTTTCTCAGCCTCCTTGGGTAGGGAGTCCAAAAAGCATAAACAGTTTTCAATACGAAAAAGGCTTAGCAGAAGAATTATCAGGCAAAAATCTGCCAATATTTATAACCGAGACTGGTTGGTCTTTGGAAAGCGTTAATGAATCTACAATTGCCTCATACTATACAGAGGCTTTTCAATCTGTTTGGAATGACAAAAACATAATTGCCGTAACTCCCTTTTTGCTTAGAGCTAGTGGAAGACCTTTTGCTCAATTCTCGTTAATAAATGACTTAGGCAGCCCAACTTTAGTAGCCAAAGCAATAGGAAAAATGCAAAAGATAAAAGGCAACCCTGTTCTTAATGATATGCGCATAAAAATTGATATAGCTAAAGATCAAAAAAATTTAATTCCAAAAAAAAATTTCCTTGTTGATCCTCCAAGCAAAAATGATAGCTTTATACGTCTGGAAACTGTAAAAACCATCCTAAAGTGGCTCCTAAAACCTTAAAATATGATATAATAAAGTGCTTATCGGGCCTTTTAAAACTATTATGAAAGATTATAGTCAGAACGAGAAATTAGAAAGCATTACCCATGGTAGTACAAAAATCTACGAGGTAATAAGTATTATAAAAACATTTTTGGATGAAGATCCTTCTAGGGATTATAGTTTGATTATTGGCACAGATTCTCATGAGAAGAAGAGCGCCAAAAATGGAAATGAAACTATTAGTCTTGTAACTGCTATTTTAGTCCATAGACGTGGATTTGGAGGTAAGTATTTTTGGAAAAGACAAGAGCTTAAAAATATCCATAGTCTTCGGGAAAAAATTTATGCTGAAACAATGAGTTCTATAAACTTCGCCTCTTGCTTTGTCCCCCTACTTAAGAAAACTTTGAATGGAAGAACCCCGAAATACAATTTAGAAATTCATATCGATGTTGGGGAACATGGAGACACGCGTGATATGATAAAGGAAGTGGTTGGAATGGTAACTGGAAATGGCTATATTGCAAAAACCAAACCAGACGCTTATGGAGCGACTTATGTTGCGGATAAACACACGTAAAAAAAGACAAAAGTTAGAATGGAATGACGCTCACGAAATTAAAAGAGATATAGAGCACATATTGGAAACCTTGGACTTTTCTCATATTGATTTATCTAGAATCTTTTGTTTCAAAACTCAGGGATCCAAATCTAGATCGTATGCCAGGATTTGGTCGATGCCAAAAATATTTCAAACAGCTCTTAATATAAAACCGGCTTATGTGATTGAAGTTCTGTCTAGGCATTTTGATAAGCTAAGTGACGATGAAAAGAAAAAGGTTTTAATTCATGAACTTTTACATATTCCCAAAAACTTTTCTGGCGCGCTCCTACCACATAGGTCGAGAAATAGACATTTGGGATCAATGGTAAATAAGTTATTTGGGGAATATAAGAAAACCTCGGGAAGAAATTAAAAGAAAGAACTCACACTTCTGCGACAAGCTCAGGCAATAACAAAAATATCAGGAGTGTGAGCAGTTACAATTAAAAGTTGTTATGATTACACTTATTCACGGTGAAGATGTTGTTTCTTCGAGAAAATTTTTTATTGACGAGAAGAAAAAATCATCGCACGCAATAACTTTTTCTGGTAATAGTTTTAGTTTAACAGATCTTGCTCAAGCACTCGAAAGCGACAGTTTATTTGAAAGTGCAAAAAAGGAAATATTTATCGAAGATTTTTTTTCAAAAAAGCAAAACCTTGAATTTAGTAACATTCTGTCATATTTAGAAAAACATGCTAAAAACGTAAATATAAATATTTGGGAATCAAAGCAGGTTAGCAAAAAACAATTAAACAATTTTAAAAATGCTATAATAAAACTGTTTAATTTTCCTAAGTCCCTTTTTCTATTTCTGGGTGAATTAAAACCCCAAAACAATAAAAATCTAATCTATTTGCTCCACAAAACACTAGAGACGACAGAGGTAGAGCTAGTATTTTATATGATAATTCGTCAATTTAGGTTATTGTTGGCTATTTCTCAAGATTCACTAAATAATCAAATAGATGAAATAAAAAATATGCAGTCATGGCAGAAAGCAAAACTACAAAAACAAGTGAGTTTTTTTACAGAAGCCCATCTTAAAAAGATATATAATTATATTTGCAGTATTGAAATTTCGCAAAAGTCAGGGGCTAGTATTTTGTCTCTTCCTCAGGCCATTGACTTTTTACTGCTCTCAATCTAAGATAATAAACTATGCCGTTACTCAAAAGGAGCATGTTTCGAGAGTACGACCTTCGCGGGAAAGAATCTCGCGACGAGCTTAATGAATCATCGATGTATTTTATTGGTCGCGGTTTTGGCACTTATCTAAGAGGACTTAATATTACAAAGGCTGTTGTTGGTCGCGACGGGAGAAATACCTCTAAAAGCTTTCAAGGCATGGCCATTAAAGGTTTAATGGAATGTGGGATAAATGTTACAGATATTGGACTTGTTACAACCCCAATGAGTTATTGGGCGCAATACTTTCTTAAAACTAAAGGGTTACTTACTGTAACTGCGAGTCACAATCCAGCCGGATGGAACGGGGTAAAACTAGGAACAAATTTTTCATCAACTCTACTTACACAAGAACTGCAAGATTTATACAATATAATAGCCGAGGAAAAATTTGCCAGCGGCAAGGGAGATCTTGAAAAAAAAGACATTTCTGACCAATATATGAAAGATTTAATATCTAATGCAACAGTTTCTAAAAAATTTAAGATTTTAGTTAATACTGGCAATGGCACAGCGGGTTTGTATGTTCCCAAACTCCTAAGACTAGCAAATTGTGAGGTAATAGAACATTTTACTGCCTTAGATCCCACATATCCCAATTATACCCCAAACACCGACGGTACAGCCATGATGGAAGATACTGGTAGACAAACTGTTAAAAACAACTGCGATTTAGGCTTTGCTTTTGATGGAGACGGAGATAGATTAGGCCTAGTAGACGAGAAAGGAAATATTGTTTGGCCAGATAGGTATATTATTTTACTCTCAAGATTAGTTTTGTCAAGTCATCCGGGCGCTAAAATTGTTTTTGATGTAAAAGTGTCCGAAGCGCTTCCTGAGGACATAAAAGCTCATGGAGGAATTCCAATCATGTGGAAAACTGGGCATTCATATATAAAAGCAAAATTAAAGGAGGAAAAGGCCGCGCTCGCTGGGGAAATGAGCGGGCATATTTTTTTTGTGGATGATTTCTATGGATTTGACGATGCTTCATTTGCCGCGCTAAAACTTTTGGAGTATCTTTCTAGGCAAAGCAAACCGCTTTCAAAAATAATTTCGCAAACTCCATATTATGTTTCTACGCCAACGATCCAGGTTTCAACAACAGATGAAGAAAAATATAAAGTGGTAGCAAAACTTACTCAAGAATTTAAAGACGAAGGTTACAGGGTGATAGATATAAACGGAGCAAGAGTTTATACTGACAAGGGATGGGGGCTGGTTCGTGCTTCATCAAATACACCGACCTTGGTACTAAGATTTGAAGCAAAGACGAAGGAAGGTTTAGAAAAAATTAAGTCGGTTTTTAAAAAGAAATTAGATAAATTTAGTTCTGTTAGTAAAAATTGGGACTCGAGCGGTCGATAAGACAGACAATGAAAGAAACGGATGCAATGATTGACTTATCAAGATTTGACAGATCAACATTTACAAACGTTCCTCACGAACAAATAGTTAAAAAGCCTTGGGGACGCGAGGTTATTCTTACTCCTCCTGGTTTACCATATACTGGTAAAGTACTGCATATTAATGCAGGTTATAGGCTTAGCCTTCAGGTTCATGACAAAAAGATAGAAACTGTAACTTTGGTTTCGGGAAAAGCTGATCTCTTAATCGATGATAAGGATGGAGAAATTCAACAAGTCCAAATGGATCCTTTTAAGGGATATACTATTCAACCTGGTCAAAAGCATAGAGTTGAGGCGTTGACAGATGCAATGATTTTTGAGGTATCAACAGCTGAAAAAGGAACAACCTATCGCTTAGAAGATGACTACTCAAGAGGTGATGAAACAGAAGCAATAAGAAAAAAAGAAAGAAATATAATGTAAGAAAACCTTATGGCTAAAATAAAGCAGGTTTCAGCTCGCGAAATACTTAATGCAAAAGGAATTCCAACGGTTGAAACAAGTGTGGTTTTAACGGACGGGAGTGTTGGCACATCTTCTTGTCCGATAGGAACATCGGTTGGCGATTATGAAGCTGCCAGACTACAAGATAACGACGAAAAGCATTACCATGGACTTGGAGTAAAGACGGCAATTCAAAACATTGAGTTTCAAATCGCGCCGCATATTGTCGGACTAGAGGTCGATAAGCAACAAGATATCGACAAAATAATGATTGATCTTGACGGTACCCAAAACAAAAGCCGTCTTGGAGCTAATGCGATCTTGTCTGTTTCTATGAGCATCGCTAGGGCTGCTTCCGTAAGCTCTGTTTTGCCTCTTTTTTTGTATCTAAGAGAATTTATAAAAAAAGAAAATTTGTTACTTAAAATTCCAACTCCAGCTTTTAATCTAATAAATGGGGGCAAGCACGCTAAAGGATCTTTAGATTTTCAGGAATTTATTGTAATTCCAGCCTCCACAATGTTATACAGCGAGGCTTTGGAGCGTGGTGTGTCTATCTATAGAGCTTTAGAGAAAACATTAGAAGCTAAAAATTTATCTACACTTGTTGGAGACGAGGGAGGTTTTTCTCCAAATGTTTCCAGTAATGCGGAGGCATTTTCGCTCTTGATGGAGAGTATAGAAATAACTTCAAACAAACTAGAGCTTGACTTTTTTTTTGGACTAGACGCTGCATCGTCAAATTTTTTTATTGATAAAAAATATTATATCAAAGATAGAACAGCAGGCTTAACTTCAAACGATCTTATATCTTATTACGAAGAATTGATTAACAAATATCATCTTTTGTATATAGAGGATCCTCTTGCCCAAGACGATTGGAACGGCTGGGCAGAACTAACATCACGGATTTCAAAAACATCAATAGTTGCGGGAGATGATTTGGTTGCAACCAACCCTTATAGGCTTCAAATGGCTTTAAACAAAAAAGCAATAACTGGAATTGTCATTAAACCAAGCCAAATAGGTACTGTTATAGAGACTTTGGCTGTTGTGGAGATAGCAAGACAAGCCGGTCTTAAGATAATTGTTTCACACAGGAGCGGCGAAACAAATGACGACTTTATCGCTGATTTTGCAGTCGCAGTTTCTGCAGATTACGTTAAGTTTGGGGCGCCAGTCAGAGGGGAACGAGTAGCAAAATACAATAGACTATTACAAATAGAAAATCAGATAAAGTCTTTATAGATGAATGATTTAATTCTTGTTCGGCACGGCGAGTCTTTGTGGAATAAAAAAGGTCTTTGGACAGGTCTTATAGACGTTGGTTTAAGTCAAAAAGGCATTGAGGAGTCGAAAAAAGCCGGAGAAAACTTAAAAGATTTTCGTATAGATATTGCCTACACTTCCCTTCTTAAACGCGCCAAAGATACCCTGTCTATTATCAAAAAGACGTTAAATATCCCTAACATTCCTATAATTGAAAACAAAGCTCTTAACGAGCGCGATTATGGAGAACTTACCGGCAAAAATAAATGGGATATTGAAAAAAAATTTGGAAAAGAGAAGTTTCTAAAGATAAGACGCGCTTGGAACTTCCCAATTCCGTTTGGTGAGACCTTAAGAGATGTTTATAATAGGGTAGTCCCTTATTATAAATTTGAGATACTACCAAAGTTAAAGACTGGTAAAAACGTTATCCTTGTTGCTCACGGCAATTCTCTAAGAGCTCTTGTTAAATACCTCGAAAACATTTCCGATGAGGATATTTCCAAACTCGAACTTGCAACTGGAGAAATCTATATTTATAAACTTGATAAACAAGGCAAGATTGTTTCAAAGCAAATAAAAACTATCAACTAATTTGTTGAATGAAACAGAAGTACAAATTCACCCTTGGGGAATGTTTTGCTAAAGTGAGCAATTGATTCAGAAATTTTTTCCCTCCTTATTTCTTCGTGTATCTTTGTTAGCTCACGGGCAACTACGATATGAATATCTCCAAAGATTTCTCTTAATTCATTTAATGTTTGTAACAAGCGATGCTTAGCTTCAAACATAATGATTGTTACTTTAATACTGCGCTGTATTAAAGTAAGATTTTGAAGAAGTTTTTTTCTGTGCCCTCCTTTTTTAGGAAGGTAACCTATAAATAAAAATTTATCTGTTGGCAGACCTGATACCACAAGAGCAGAAGTAACAGAAGATGGTCCAGGGATAGACTCGACTTTAATGCCTTGCGAAATACATCCTCTAACAAGTTTAAACCCAGGATCCGAAATTGTAGGAGTACCGGCGTCAGAAACAAGCGCAACATCTACTCCGTTATGTAAGGCATTTAAAATCTGAGGAATTCTTTGAGTCTCATTTTGCTCGTAGCAAGAAAGAAGTGTCGGCTTTGTGTTTTTTTTGTCATGCTGAACTTGTTTCAGCATCTCGGGCGAAGACGCTTCTGACACGGCGAATTGAGATCCCGAAACAAGTTCGGGATGACGGGGAAGACGTAAATTTTGTACGTGCCTAAGAAGAATTCCTGTATGCCTTGTGTCTTCGCAGGCGATTATCTCAATTTTTGTCAGAATTTCTATTGCTCTTAAGCTTAAATCATTAAGGTTTCCTATGGGTGTAGCAACAATATAAAGAGTTCCCATTAACTTTTGAATGGCCTTAGAACGAAGGCAAAAATATGTTTTCTTGCTTCTTCATTTTTCAATACACTTATCACCTGAGGAAGAATGGAGATAATGATAATTAAACCAACTATAGGGAGAAGATACTTATCCACATCCGGAATTGCTTTTCCCAAATAAAATCCAGAAACAGGAAGTAAAACCGCCCACAAAAATCCTCCGATTATATTGTAAGCAAAAAATGTTTTGTATTTCATCTTGCCAATTCCTGCAACAACAGGAGCAAATGTTCTTACAACCGGAAGAAATCTTGCCAAAATAATTGTTTTTTTACCATGTTTCTCATAAAATTTCTCAGCTTTTGTTAAATGGTCTGGATGGAAAAAGAACGACTCTGGTTTTCTAAACAATCTTCTCCCAAACCTATTTCCAATAGCGTATCCAACACTATCTCCGGCAACTGCTGCCACAAAACAAAGCAATGTAAGAACTTTTATATCAAATATTCCCTGTGTTGCCAGAAATCCGGCAGTAAACAATAGACTATCGCCTGGGAGAAAGAAGCCCACAAGAAGTCCTGACTCAGCAAAAATAATGGCAAAAATTCCCAAATATCCTATGGCTGGAAGAATAGTATCCAAGTGCATTAAAAGATATTATAGCAGATTTTTAGCTGAACTTGCGGACTATTCCAACTGCTTTTCCCTGAATAAGAAGAGAGTTTGGATAAATTGGTTCCATGTCAGCGTTTGCGGGCTTCAGCACAATTTTTCCGTCTTGATTATAAAATCTTTTTAATGTTGCTAAGTTATTATCGACAAGAGCAACAACAATATCTCCGTTTCGAGCTTCTTCTGTTTTTTCAATAATCACATAGTCCCCATCTAAAATTCCATCTTCTATCATAGAATTTCCCTTTACCTGCAGCACATAAGCAGTCTTTTTGCCCGAAATCATGCTCGCGGAAATTTGAAATGTCGCATTTGGATCGCTATGTGGTTCTAATGGTTTTCCCGCAGCGATGTAGCCCATTAGAGGAAGGGTTATGGAAGGATGACTACCCATTAATGACTGTTTAACCTTTTCATCTATAATCTTAAGAACCCTGGTGTTGCCTTCCACTTTTTGAACATATCCCTTTTCGACCAACGCTTTAATAAATGAATGAACCGTAGAATTACTTTTTAGTCCAACTCCCACTGCAATTTCCCAAAGAGTTGGAGAGTATCCGTACTGCTGTTGAAATTGCGCTAAGAAGTCTAAAACTTCTCTTTCTCTTTTGTATAAAACTCCTGGCATATATAATATTTTATACGAAATATTCGATGATTTTGTCAATATGACAAATACATACAAAGTAGGTCAATTTTCTATCTTTATGTTAAAATAAGTTCTATGGATTTTAAACTTGTATCCAATTTCAAGCCAACAGGCGATCAACCGCAAGCTATAAAAGAGTTGGTAGAAAATATTAAGAAAAATTTAAGATACCAAGTGCTTCTAGGTGTTACAGGGAGTGGAAAAACTTTTACCATGGCAAATGTTATTGCAAAAATTCAAAAACCAACTCTTGTAATTTCGCACAACAAAACTTTGGCAGGCCAATTGTATCAAGAATTTAGGGATTTTTTCCCACAAAATGCAGTTTGTTACTTTGTTTCTTACTACGATTATTATCAGCCTGAAGCGTATATTCCCCAAAGCGACACCTATGTAGAAAAAGAAGCAGAGATAAATGAGGAGATTGATAAGCTAAGGCTTTCGGCTACAACAAACCTCTTAACTAAAAAGGATGTTATTGTTGTTGCGTCGGTTTCTTGTATTTATAATTTGGGTTCTCCTGTTGAGTATGGAAAATTCATTTTAGAATTGAGAACCGGTATGTCAATAGAACAAAAGTCAGTCATTCTTCGCCTGACAGATTTGCAGTACGAAAGGAACGATTACAATAATACCCGAGGGACTTTTAGGGTACGAGGCGAGTCAATCGATTTATTTCCAGCCTATACAGATACAGGAGTAAGAATAGAAATAGTGAACGGCAAACTAAAAGAGCTTTTAGAGTTTAATCCGTTAACAGGAGAAAGAATATCTTTGCTAGGTTCGACTATTATTTATCCCGCAAAACATTATATGACTGATCCAAAATCATATGGCAGCGCTTTTGAGAGAGTTCGAAACGACCTCAAGATACAAATAGATAAATTTAGAAAAAAGGGAAAATTTTTAGAAGCGCAGAGAATAGAGCAAAGGACTAATTTTGATCTTGAAATGATCAAAGAAGTCGGGTATGTTAATGGAATCGAGAATTATTCAAGATATTTTGATGGAAGAAGCCCAGGCGAACCTCCATATACACTATTGGATTATTTCAAATCATGTTCAGATGATTTTCTGTGTATTATAGACGAATCACACATGACAGTACCACAATTACGAGGAATGTATAA
>Ga0213870_1001118_pt1 | contig 12273 bp, 17 predicted proteins | sample WICALVC2017_Meta_FD_160119 | JGI IMG/M metagenome (GOLD analysis project Ga0213870, IMG submission 160119) | Freshwater microbial communities from subterranean cave lake in Wind Cave National Park, South Dakota, United States - WICALVC2017 | ecosystem: Environmental > Aquatic > Deep subsurface >... | reverse complement strand
AGTACCAAACGGGATGAATGTTTGGGTCTCCTTTTGCATCAACAGTACCTAAAAGAAGATTTAGCTTACTTTGTGAGAGAAATTCATCTACCTGTTTTTCTGTTAAAGCGCTGCCAAAGCCAGGACTTGCATGGACGATCTTCATAAAATAGAGTAAAAAATTCTGATAAATATTAGTTGTTACTGATCATTTCTGAATTAGATTTATCTAAACCTAACCAACTTTTGTATATTGATGCTTAGAATAGCTGTTCTATTCATTTTCGTTTTTGCAGCATCGTTTTTACTTATGCCATTTTCTGCATATGCTCAAGATACGCAAAAAGCTGAAGACACATTCAAGGTAGCATATGAGCACTTTGCAAAAGGCCAATACAAGGAGGCAATCGAGCTCTTTGATGACATATTAGAAATGTTTCCTGATCACGCTCAAACACTAAAGATGAAAGCGGTTGCAGAAAGTAATCTTGGATACCATGAAAAGTCGTTGATTAATTTTTACACTGTCTTGCAAAAAAATCCAAATGATGTAATGACACTTACCGGTTTAGGAGTAGGCTTTGGAAATTTTGCAGAATACCATGAAGCAAAAAAGTACTTTGATAAGGCATATGAGCTTGCACCTAGCAATACCGTTGTTAGAAACTATAAAGAATTTGCCGAAAAGGTGATTGCAAAGTATCCTTACAAGCCAACAGAAAAGCCAGAACCTGTGGCTCTAGTAAAAAAGGCGCAGATACCGCTTTGGATAAAAAACAATGCAAAGTGGTGGTCTGAAGGACTGATTTCTGATTCAGACTTTCTTGGCGGCATAGAGTATATGATAAGAGAAAAGATAATGGTTATCTCTGATCTGCCAAAGGCCGCTTCTACATCAGGCAGTAGTGTTCCACAATGGATCAAAAACAACGCACGATGGTGGACAGATGATCAAATAACTGAAGACGACTTTGTCAAGGGGATACAGTTTCTTGTAGAAAACGGGATGATATCTGTAAAAGTAGAGAGCACCCAGATGTCAGAGCAAGAAATACAAGCAGATCTTCAAGCATTCAAGACATATGTAAGAAAGGTGGTAACTACAGTTGACAAGGAAAAAAGATACATTGAATATCCAAATCCAAGCTTTGATGTAATCAAGAAGTTTTTGCGCGGCTCAGAAAAATGGAATTTTGAGCAGCAAATTTATTCAGGAAATGAAAACTTTGCAAATCCTACCTATCAAATAGTTGACGGAGTTTATGTTATAGAGTACAAGATATTTGTAAATGACCAGCCACCAGGACTGCCGCTTGATCACGTAAGTACGATGGATGAGTCCATTGCATATTGGGAAGCTCAGAGCTTTACAACATCAAAAGGAGATCCTGCTAGAGTAGAATTCACTTATACCAAGGATAGAAGCGTAGCAAATGCATGGGCAACATGGGTAGTTAGAGACTTAGGCCAAGGCGTACTTGGGCATGCAAACCTTGGGAAGGGAATAGTTGAGGTAGCACTAGGCGATTATAGCTGCGATGGAAGTTTTCAACTCTATGATGTTGCAACCGTTGAAAAAATCATGAGACATGAGCTTGGTCACATCGTCGGACTGCAACATTCATCTGATCCAACTGATATCATGTATCCGTCTCTAAAACCAAGATATGCCTACTGCTTGCTAAGCTAAAAAGAAAATTGAGGTTTAGCTGACATCAAGTGCACGAGAATGTTTTCGTGTATGAGGTCGCTCTCCAGAATATTTGCGTCTCATATGTCCAGAAGGTCTTCCATACAATAGCTCCAAAAACCAAGACTCGTGTTCTACCTCTTCTGCAAGAATATCCTTTGCTATATCATATGTTATAGGATCCTTTCCAAATGTCATCTTGCATACTTTGTCCCAGTTGACAATCGCGCCTTGTTCTGCTGCCAGACATTTTTCAAGAATTGCCTTAAGGTCAGTTGGATTTTTTGGAAGTTGTAAAAATTCGCATCCAGAGATTTTTATAAAATGTGTTGCGTCATTTGGCAGAGAACCACCTAGCTGGTATATTCTTTCGATGCAGGACTCAAAGTGACTTAGGTCTTCTAGTCTTGCGTCCTCGATTACCCCTTTGATTCCTTCACCTTCTATTCCAGTACAGTGTGCTCGCAGATTTGTAAAGTAATAGTATGCGGTAAACTCTACTGCTGCATTGATTACAAGCTGTTTTGTTAGCTCTTCGACGTTTATGCCATTTTGTTTTAGGATTTTTACACCTAACACATTTGGCTTGTCAGACTTTTTCATATCTTTGGAGATTTTATCACAGCTTTAAAAAACGTTGTCTTGTAACACACACCAACTTTATAAAATCACTCAATGATGCATCAAATTTTTTATTACAACATTTTGCAAAATTGTTATTTTGTAATGTTACAAATCAAATAAAAAATAATTTAAGCAGAAATTAGGATTAACTAACATATGGATCATCGACTGCAAGTTCTCATTCTATAGAATTAGAATAATAATTAGCTCAAGCTACCCACGAATAACCACTAGACATTTAGTAAAAACTCTAATAAGGAAGTTGGCCATTATTATATAGACTTTATGACCAACACGGTTGTTGCCCGTCAGCGTTGTCCAAGCTGCGGCAAATCCACAATGATCACTGATGAGAACAGTGGCGAACTGTTTTGTGGTACTTGTGGTTTTGTAATATCAGAAAAGCTTGAGGACACAGGAGCTGAGTGGCGTTCATTTTCAAGAGATGAAGGAGACAGGAGTAGGGTAGGTGCTGGAACATCACTGACAATGCACGACATGGGACTATCAACTATAATTGATCCTGCAAACAAAGACTCTACTGGAAAACCACTTTCTGCTACCATGAAAAGCTCAATTGAGCGACTAAGAACATGGGATAGCAGAACACAGGCCCATGCATCATCTGATAGAAACCTAAGACAGGCACTAAATGAGCTTGACAAGCTAAAAGACAAACTTGCACTAACTGATGCAGTCATTGAAAAAGCAGCATACATTTACAGAAAGGCTATGGAAAAAAAATTGGTTCGCGGAAGATCAATTCATGGACTAATGGCAGCATGTCTTTATGCTGCATGTAGAAATACTGAAACTCCAAGAACATTAGACGATATTGCAAACGGCATAAACATTAGAAGAAAAGATGTAGCCAGATGCTATAGGCTAATTTTTAGAGAACTAGAGCTAAGGATGCCAGTTGCAGACCCTGTAAAAGGAGTATCAAGAATTGCAAGCACCGCAGGATTAAGTGAGAAGGTAAAGCGAAGGGCAGTTGAAATCTTGAATATGGCAAAAAAAATTGGAATGGTTGCAGGAAAGGACCCAATGGGAATTGCTGCAGCAGCTTTGTATCTTGCATGCATTAGCAATGACGAGGCAAAATCACAAAAAGAGATATCAGTTGCAGCAGGTGTAACTGAGGTCACCATAAGAAATAGGTGTGCAGGCCTCAGAGAAATGCTAAAAAAAGAAAAGCCTTGACAGGCTTGGAACTGTCCTGGTCGGAGTGGCTAGAATTCAATAAAGAAAACATATCTAAAGCACCTCAAGGTCCTGGCGTTTTTCGAATGCATGCTGCAATGAAGATGATGTATATAGGAAATGCAGAGAATCTGCAAAAAAGACTAGATGAGGCACTGGGTGCCCCATGTACATCTGATGCCAAAAGATTTTGCTATATTGAGACTGGAGAACATGAAAAAATCAAAGACGAGATTCTAAATGATTATCGCCAAAGACATGATGGAAAACTTCCAAAATGCATGGAAGAACATTAGTCTGATTCTTGTTTGAATTTAATTATACTTTCAGTCTTTTCAGTTATCCTCATTTGACGTTTCTGTAAGAATTCTAAAATAGTTCCTCTCCATTTACGTACGCTTTCATGTTTTGGTCTTTGATCTGAGTGTGTTGCTATACCATTTTCATAATCAACATACCAAAAATCATTATCAGAGTTTTGTGCATTAACCCGTATCCACAAATTTGTAATCTATACCACCATACAAAATAGTTTGCAAATTAATTATATAATTTCTGTTTTACTGTTCAGTTTCTTCTGAAATTATCTCAGTAGTTTGTCTACTTGTCACTATGAAGATGCCAACTGTGATGCCAACTTGATAAAACGCATAAGTGATGATTTGGAACTGTGTTGGGATATAGTCTGTCAGTCTTGCAACTAATGCTACAGAAACTACAATCACACCCAGTACAAACATGAAATATCTAGCAATTACATGCATGTTGGCAAACCTAAATATCAAAAGAATTGACAGCGAAACAAAGGTCACTATGGCCACACCAATGCCCGTATTTAGGCCCAAAAGATCTGCGATAGCAGAAAAGAACTCTTCTGGAGTTGTTGGTATAGTTAAATTATCAAGTGAAATTTTGTCAGGGTTTGCAAAGTTTATCACGTTTCCAATTGCGCTAATCGAAAACAATACAAGCAAGATGCTTGAAACTGTCCTTGCATGATGTTTGAAGCTTGGGAATCTATTTCGTATGCCCCTGCCTAAAACAGCCCCCTGTAATGCGCCTACGCCTGTCACTATTGCAAAAGTGACAAGAAAATGCTCTTCAGCTAGCTGAAAAATGTCCAATTCCAACACAAAGTAACTTTAAGCCAAAATATCAGTTTGAATCGATTTATTCTTACTGACGCATCAAAAATTGCATCAGCGCCTCTTTTGAGTACTCGATTCCATGCTCTTCGGCAGTATGCTTGCCAAACTCTTCGATTACCTTTGTGCCGTCCCCTTCTGCAATAAATGAGCACTCATAGCCATAATCGCTACAGCGTAGTTTTGCCATTAAAACCCCCTTTTTTTAAAATTATTTAAATCATTACCAAAATTATCGGTTGTGAAGAGTCAAATGTTTTTGGTTTTTAAAAATATTCATTTATTGAAAAGTGCCTAGTAAATCTTTGACTATGTTTAATGATAGGTTTGATGCAGGAAAACAATTAGCGAAAAAACTTGAGTTTGTAAAAGAACAAAACCCAATTATCCTCGCTATCCCAAGAGGCGGAGTTATAGTTGCAGACGCTGTGGCTTCTTTTCTTGGCTGTAAATTAGATATCATTGTATCACGAAAAATTGGTGCACCGTTTAATTCTGAGCTAGCAATAGGTGCAGTATTACATGATGGCAGTTATTTTCCAAACAGTGAAGTTGTAAAGATGTTACATATACCTCAAAGCTACATTGATTCAGAGATAGTTGAACAGATGAAGGAAATTCAAAGGCGATTGATTAGCTATCGTGGTTCAGTACATTATGATTTAGAAGGAAAAACTGTTGTCTTAGTAGATGATGGATTGGCAACAGGTGCAACTATGGGAATTGCTGCCATTTGGGCAAAAAAACAAAAACCAAAAAAAACCATAGTTGCGGTTCCTGTAGGCGCCAAAGAAACCATACAAAAGCTAAAAAAAATAGTAGATGAGGTTGTTGTGTTGTCGATACCAGATTTTTTCAATGCCGTAGGTCAATTCTATGAAAATTTTGATCAGGTAGAGGATGATGCAGTACAAGAAATTATGAAAAAATATGGCTATAATATCTAGTACTTTAGATTCAGTGTTTTTTTCATAGCAGCTACTCTACACCTTATAGTAACACTACTAATTCCAGATATTTCAGAAAACTTGCGCTGGCTGAACCTTTCATTGTTAATAAGACATGAAAGATAAAGACATGCTGCAGCTTGAGCTACTGGATTTTTGCCATCAGATATTCTTTTTTCCTGGGATTTTTGTAATATTTCAAATGCATCTCTTTTTGTTTTTTCCTTTATTCCTAAATCATTTGACAGGCGCGTGATGAAGCTGATATTATCATATTGTTTTAGATTCAAGTCAAGCTCTTTGATAATTGTTCGAAGATCACGTGAGAGACTTTTTCTTTCTACATTTGCTGCATTGGCGATATCATCAAGTGTTCTTGGCGTGTTGGTTTCTCTGCATGCTGTATAAAGCGATGCTGCAATTAGTGACCGTATGCTTCGCCCTCTAGTTAGTTTCGCAGCAGTTATCTTTCTATGAATGTATGCTGCGTGCTCTGTTACATGTTCAGGAATGCCAAGCTTTGATGCCATTCCAGACAAGATTGTAAATGCTACTGTTAGATTTCGTGTTGATGATTTTGATTTACTTCTCTGATCCCACATTCGAAGTCTGTTAAAAATTGCCTTTGTTTTAGTTGGCAGTGAGTTGCCAGTAGAATCAGTATTGTATCCAATGTTTGTTGAAAGACCCATATCGTACATTGATAGTGATATAGCAGGACCAGTTCGTGTATTTGTCATATAATCTTCTTGTGTAAAGGATGTGCCCTCATGTGATGTGTCTTCAAGTTTTTGTAACAATACAAGACCGCATCCGCCACAAACAATTTCTCCACGTTCAGTATCCGTTATCGTAGGATAGATACTACATTTATCTAGTTTACACTTGATATCAAAAATTTTAGGATAATCCACGGATAGTATTACTACGTTAAGGCAAAATAAAAATGGATTTGATCTGGCAATTTAATAATCAAATTAGAAATTTGTAGCAAAAAACGTGTTTACTACAGATGAAATTTAGGAGAAGCTAATCTTGAAATCACTCGAACTAACTAACAGATTTGATTCCTAATGCACATAATATTATAACAGTAATCAATGGCAACACGATTATTAAATCAGTGCAATGTTGATAGTTTTGTGCAGCTACAAGAGATAAAAAAAATTCTTGTTCCAATGGATGGCTCAAAAAACTCTCTTCGAGGTCTTGATACTGCCATCTATATTGCAAGGCAATGTCATGCTACTCTTACCGGTCTTTATGTAATGCCTATTTACCCAAAATCCTTGCTTCTAAAACCAATACCGTATGAAGCAGAACTTGCAAAAAATGCAAGAGAGTTTCTAACAAAAGCAAAGACACGATCTGCACAAAATGGAATTGTCTTTAATGAAAAAATAGTCAAAGGACATGCTGCTGAAGTAATTTTAGATTTTGCAAAAGAAAAAAAATTTGATCTTATTGTAATTGGGGCAAGAGGACTAGGATCTGTAAAAAAGGCATTTCTTGGAAGTGTTTCAAACGCAGTTGTTCATAAATCAAAAATTCGAGTCTTGATAGTTAAATGACCTTTGCTATGATTGTAATTTAAAATGAAGGTAAGACAAACTGTAATCCTATACCAATAGCGTATAAAATTCCAAGCAATATTCCGCTATGCAAATTAAGCTTGTTTCTAAATATTGGAATAAGTGCAATTATTGTAATTACAGTGACTAGTATCATCTGATATTCTAAAAGTGTGGTATTTGGAATTTTTTCAAAAAATCCTCGATAAATCATTGCTCCAAAAACTGCCACTGCAAGAAGCAACGTGTTGTTAAGTATCTTTGAGCCCAATACGTTTGCTACAGCAATTGAAGCACCCTTTGCACCTTTACGAGCTAAAATCATCATGGATATTTTTTCAGGCATCTCACCTGCAATTGGTGCAATTATGATTGCAAGTACGACAACAGATACCCCACTTTCTATTGACAAATCCGTAAGAGAATGGACAAAAGGTTCTGCCCCGATAAAAATACCGATAGTGCCAGCTACAAAAACTAGTGCTGCTTTTGTAAAGTGTTTTCTTGATATTTTGGATTCATAACTATGTACCTCATTTGCAAGCAACATAGATTCTTTTTCTTGCTTTACTTCACGAAATGCAAGATACAAATATGCTACAAAGAATGCTGAAAAAATTATTCCATCTATATAATCAAATCCGTCAATAAACATGATAGCTGCTACAACTGCTGTTATCACCAAGAATATTGTGTCAAGTTTGAATTGCTTTACATCAATAAATTTCTCAGGTGCTTTTGAAAGCCTAGTTGTTGCAATTATTAGCATTATTGAAAGCCCAAGTGTCATCATCAAAAGATTGCTTCCAAGTGCGGCACTAATTGCAGTCTCATAAAATCCACCTTTTGCAGCATATGCTACAATAGCGATCTCAGGGAGTGTTGTAGCTACACTAAGAAGTGTGCGACCTACAAATTTGGCACCCCATCTTTCTGCCAAGTGTTCTGCGCCATATGACAAAAGCCAGCTTGCAAAGATTAGTTCTCCAAGCCAAGCAAGCATCAAAGGTAAACTTGACAATTCTATTTTCTCCCTTGTAGGCTCATTATAAGATATTATTTTGCTAAAATTGACCTATTGCTTTCATACTAAATAATTAATAATGATTTTTAGATATTAAGAGAATCATTACATAATGATCATATAGATAAAACATTAACAATATACTCATGATATGATTTGGGAGCTTGCAGTTATTGCGACGGCATTATTGATAATCGGACTAACTGGACAAGGTTTTGAGATGAGGAAAATGAAGCATGCCGAGCCCACAACACAAAATGTTTTCTTTAGTAAACGAAGTATCAAATGGTACGTTATAATTGGAATTGCAATAATACTTTGGACTGTATCAGAAAGATTTTCTTGATTTTCGCAGTCATAAAATAGGTTCGTAATTTAATCCAACAAAACTGCTTCGTTCATATCCGTTCTTGCTAGATATGGACCTAAGATTTTCATAACAAAGTCCCAAGGGGTGATTATTTTGTCTGCACTTATTGAACACGGTAAATTCTTTACAAGCAACTCTTCTGCTGCTTTGCTAATTGAAATTGTATGTGGAAAATTTGCCACATTTGATTTTGGCAATACATCAATATCTACATCAAGTGCGTTGGGTTTTCCAGTTTCCCATGAAAATAGATACCCCAGAAGAGATCTGTCGTCAACAATTGTGACCTGGTCCTTTTCCTTTATTGCAATTTTTCTAATATCTTCCTCAAACATTATTCGCAGGGTGTTTTCGATGCTGATTTTATGATTAATGTAAATCAGATCCGAGGCAATGGCATTTGCAGGTCGTTCTACTCCCATTTTGACAATAAATGGCAGAAAATCACGCGTCGATATTGTGCCTGCAAGCAACTCATTTTTCATTACAGGGCTAAACCCAAATTTTGTATCTCTAAAAATTTCAAGTACAGCTCGCAGTGTAAAAGTTGCTCTGACCTCTCGCACTATACTTACCATTACATCTTTTGCGGTAGCAGCAAGACATTGCGGATATCCATTTTCAACTACTTTTTTTAGAATATGTGTTGGACTGATTCTGCCAATAGGGATATTATTTTCCATTACCACTATACCACTTGTGTATAACTCTCTTAGCGGAATCAAAAATAACGCAATGTTTCTGATTGGTGTGTCAGGTGCAACATACACAGTTCCCCTGTTAAAAATATGAGGAAACGCGTCCTGTATTGTCAGATCAAGTATTTCTTCAGCATCTAGATGTTCCATTTTATAATACCATTTTCGGCTCAGCGTCTAGCGCATTTAATTCCTGTTATAATTACTGGAATTGGTATTGATCATTAAATTCTGAAGATGGTATGTGGAATTAACCTAAGTATTTCAGATTTTATGAATTCAAACCTATTATGGCGATCTATTTATTGAGAATCCTTGTATCACTACCGTTATGAAAACAGAGTTCAATGACCCGCTATCCTATTACAAGCACCTGACCCTGTTTTGGACAGATTTGATGTATCTTATGGCAAACAAGCCAGCATCTCTCTTATCAGCTGGCCCCATGCGAAATTTTGCAACCAATATCAAAAAAATCTCATCTGAGATAATTGAGGCAAATGATGACCTAGTTGAGTTTAACACAAAATTTTTAGATTATTACAAGCAATTATCAGATACTTGGAGTGAAGCACAAAAAAAGGTTAATGAAAAGACGCCTGCCATTCCAAATGATACAGAACAGCTAGAGGCCTACAAGCGAATCTGGATTGATATTTTTGAAACTGATTTTACCGAACTGTTTGATTCTGGAAAATTTGGTGAAAACTATGGCAAGCTAGTAGCAAGTGAACTTGAGCTAACAAAGCACTGGAACAACATAATGAGTGTGTTATTACAGAGTGCAAACCTTCCAAATCGTGATGAAATTGATGATGTGTATAAACAGCTTCATGATCTTAGAAAAAAGGTTGCAAAGCTAGAATCAGATCTACAACAAAAAGGCGAACAAAATGGAAAATGAGTTAAAGATTGACCCAAGGCTTGTCGAAGAATTTCTGAATTTTTCTAAAAATATTGCAGAGGCGCCAAAGCTTGTTGCAGCCCCTGATGAAATGATACTTGAAACTACACCACATGATGTTGCATACACTGAAGACAAGGTAAGACTGCTTCACTACAAGCCATTAACCAGTACACAAAGCAAAGTTCCACTAGTCATTGCATATGCAATCATCAACAGACATCATATTTTAGATATTCATCCAAAAAAAAGTTGGGTGAGAAATCTTTTGGAGCAAGGAATCGACGTTTACATGATAGACTGGGGCTCACCATCAAACATTGACAAATATCTTGACATGGATGACTATGTCAATGTGTATCTGGATCACTGCGTTGATTTTGTAAAACATGAATCTGGAACAGATAATGTCTCATTGCAAGGATACTGTACAGGTGGGACACTAGCAGCAATTTATGCAGCACTTCACCCAAAAAACGTAAAGAATCTCATTGCAACAGCTCCTGTAATTGACGGATGGAAAGATACAACAGTTGTTAGCAATATTGCCAAGCACGTTGATGTCGAAAAGATGGTCAAAACCATAGGAAACATGCCTCCTGAGTTCATGTACTATTGCTTTTCTATTCTAAAGCCATTTGAGCAGGGGCTTGAAAAATACATCAATTTTTTCAGAAATATCCACGATGAAAACTATGTTGACAACTTTTTACGTGTTGAAAAATGGCTTGGTGATACCCCACCCATTCCTGGCGAGCTCTTCAGGCAGTGGATAAAAGACATCTACCAAGACAATCTTTTGATTCAAAACAAGATGTATGTTGGAGGAAAGCAGATTTCGCTAAAAAACATCACAATGCCACTTTTTACCCAAGTTGCAGTGGGGGATCATCTCGTATCTCCTGAGTGTAGCATGCCGCTTCATTATGCAGTTGGAAGCGAAGATAAAACTTTGAGAATGTATCCAACTGGCCATGTTGGAATGATTGCAAGCTCATTTTCTCAGAAAAAAGTACTTCCTGAGCTTGGTCAGTGGTTAAAAGAAAGATCTTAAAAATAAAAATAAAAAAAATTTGATTAATCTACCTAACTAGTTGTTTTTCTGGTTGAAGGTAGATATCCAAGATTGTACTATGTTCTTGTTTAGGTCTGCAAATGATTTTGAGTTGTCATTGAATGTTTTGATGTTTTGGTGTGTTGCATCAATTGCTGCAATAATTACTTGGTTTTGTATTGTAAATGCCTTGATTGTTTCCTCGGTTATATCACGAACTACCTTTAGTGTTGCTTCCGGTACGTTTGTGTTTAATCCTGCCTTGTTTGCAAACTCTTTTTGTAATGCGATTACAGAATCGATTATGTTCTCACATGCATGCAAATACTCTTGCTGTACGTTTGTTATTGATTGATGGTATCTTGGTACTGATTGTTCAACGTTTTCAAAGTATTTGTCTACGTTTTGTTTGTATAGTGAGAAAATATCTCTTGCATGATTCTCTCTTGGTTGCTGTTCTTTACTCATTTTTCCACCTCCTTTTTGGTTTTTAATTTCTTCTCAAGTGGAAGAATTATGACTTGGACTAGAGCCCCTTCCTTTATTCCAAGGGCATCGCGTTCGGCTTCTGGAATTGAAATCCTGCCGTTACTTCCAACGGTTGTTTTGTATGCACCCCATGAAAGGAATTTTGGCATGGCCTGCCCTAGATTAAGAAGATTTTCCATTCCTTTTTCCTGCATAGACTTGAAGCCTTCAAGCATGCTGGATTGTGTCTCGGTTGTTTTTTTGCTCATTTCCTTTAATGCTTCAAGTGGATCAAAGTTTTGACTAGGCTGATTTGTCATCATGGAGCCAAAGGCTTTCATGAATTCTGCTTGTGCCTTGCCACCTTTTTGTATCCATTCTCTAAACATCTCAGAGGGATCATATTGGTATGTATTACCAGTCATAGGTAATGGTAGGATACTACTGGTATATAAAGACAGCGATCTTGCTATTTAAGAAAGTCATGCACGACCTTGAAAAATTCAGCTGGTGCATCAACATATGGGGTATGGCCTGAATTTGGCATCTTGTAAAATCTGCAGTCACGAATTGAGGAAACAAAGCTTTGGGCATAA
>Ga0213870_1001117_pt1 | contig 12285 bp, 13 predicted proteins | sample WICALVC2017_Meta_FD_160119 | JGI IMG/M metagenome (GOLD analysis project Ga0213870, IMG submission 160119) | Freshwater microbial communities from subterranean cave lake in Wind Cave National Park, South Dakota, United States - WICALVC2017 | ecosystem: Environmental > Aquatic > Deep subsurface >... | reverse complement strand
ATATAGATTACAGAATGATGCTAAAGAAGATACTTGGCGTCTAAAAACTCTTTAATTTACTTGGAAAAACTGAATCTGATATGAAGGCTGCATTTGTTAGGGGTTCATCAAAGGTAGCAGTAGAAGATATTGAAAAGCCAAAACTTGGCAAAGGCGATATTCTAGTGCAAATGCATGCTTGCGGCATTTGTGGCTCTGATGTTGAAAAAGTCTTTGGAAAGTACAGCCAGCCATCAATGAAGCTTGGACACGAGCCATCAGGTGTTATCTCAGAAGTTGGAGAAAATGTAGCTGAGCTTAAAAAAGGTGACAGGGTTTTTGTGCATCACCATGTCCCATGCTACACTTGTCACTATTGCTTGCATGGAAATGAAACAATGTGTGAAAAATACTATGAAACAAACCTATCTCCATGTGGATTGGCAGAGCAATTTGTGGTTCCTGCCTGGAATGTAGAACATGGTGGTGTTCTAAAAATACCTGATTCTATTTCATTTGAGGAAGCTGCAATGATCGAGCCGCTTGCATGTTGTCTTAGGGCATGGGAAAAATTTCCGTTCCAAAAAGGAGACTCTGTTGCAATATTTGGTGTTGGCGCAACAGGCATGATGCATGTTATGCTGGCAAAGGCAAATGATTTTGGGAAAATATTTTGTTTTGATATAAATGACTTTAGATTGGATTTTGCACAAAAGTTTGGAATAACAAAAGCATTCAGCTCAAATGAGGATGCAAAGAAAAAGATCCTAGACGAAACAGAGGAAAGAGGAGTTGATGTTGCAATAATTGCAACAGGAAACCTTCAGGCATTATCAGATTCAGTAGACTATGTAAGGAAAGGAGGATGGATAGTATTGTTTGGTGTTCCATCAAAAGGTGCAACACTTGAGCTTGATATGAGTACAATATACTCTAAAGAAATAACACTTGTCACAAGCTATGCAGCATCTGATATTGATACTAAAGAGTCACTAAAGCTAATAGAAACTGGCAAAGTTCCAGTTGGCAAGCTAATCACGCATAGGTATTCAATTTTTGATTCTCAAAAGGCATTTGATCATGCGCACAGCGGTGAGAAAGCAATGAAAATAATTATCACAAACTGAGAAAGGCTTAAGAAAGGTACAAATTTTCCATTCACAAAGAAGTAACATGGACTGGGGACTAAAAAACAGACTTGCAAGAATAATCACGCCAGTTAATGGACGAGGAGTAATGCTTGCAGTTGATCACGGCTATTTCTTGGGCCCAACAGAAAGCCTAGAAGTTCCACGAAAGACAATCAGGCCCTTGCTAAAATATTGTGATTCTTTAATGCTTACACGTGGAGTCTTACGAACATCAGTTGATGCAAATTTTCCAGTGCCTGTAGTGCTTAGGGTTTCTGGTGGAAGCAGCATAATTGGAGAAGACCTATCAAATGAAAAGATCACAACAAGTGTAAAAGAGGCAATCAAACTAAATGCAAGCGCGCTTGCAATGTCGATTTTTGTTGGCGCAAAATATGAGCACAACAGCTTGGTTAATTTGGGAAATCTAGTCAATGAGGCAGAAGAATTTGGAATGCCAGTTCTTGCAGTTACTGCTGTTGGAAAAGAGCTAGAAAAGCGTGATGCAAGATATCTCTCATTATCATGCAGAATTGCAGCAGAGTTTGGCGCACATTTGGTCAAGACATACTATTGTGATGACTTTGAAAAAGTTGTAAACACATGTCCAGTGCCTGTCATAATTGCTGGAGGGCCAAAACTTGAGGAGAAAAAGGCCCTTGAGCTAACATACAATGCAATAAAGTCTGGCGCTGCAGGAGTTGACATGGGACGAAACATCTGGCAATCAAAATATCCTGTTCCAATGATTCGGGCAGTTCGCTCAATAGTTCATGGAAACTCTGACGTTGAAAAAGCATATGATCTGTTCAAAAAACTATGCAGTGAAAAACCTACAAAAGAAAAAAAACTAATTGAGCCAAAAATCCAGACAAACTAAGCTAGTCTTTTGTCTTTGAGAGATGGATGTGAACGATCTTCCATGTTGGATTTTTTACAAGAACAAAAGTTGCCCTTCCATTAATTGAAATGTGTTCGCCTGTGAAGGCCTTGTTATCAACTAGCATTCCTTTCTGGTTGAGCTCAAATGCTGCAACGGCAGTATCGCCAAAAACGCTAATCTTTGGATTTGTGATTGCATAATCATAGTCTGAGATGCTCACAAATTTTAGCTCCTCAAGCATTACAGTTGTTGCAAAGTCCTTTAGGTCATATGGTGGAACATCACTAAAGCTTGAAAAGCTACTATCATCTAGCTGAATCTCCTTTAGCTTTGCCAAGTCCTTTGTTTTTCCTGCCTCAAAAAATGTCTCAATTACCTTGATTATTTGTTCTCTGTCTGACAAGTTGAGAGAACCTATTCTAGCAATATTTATAAATTAAATACGGATGCAATAGATGGCTGATATGGCTAAACAAACTTCAACTAGCACTCTTGGTATTTTATCGCTAGTTGACCTGCTACTGTAAACTAGATAGTCTAGTTTTCGCAATCAAACTTAATAGAAAATGTGAATGGTGATAAAAAATATGGAAACTATGTCTGGCGCTAAAGCACTAATGAAGGCGCTTGAAAAAGAAGGAGTAAAGGAAGTCTTTGGGCTACCAGGTGGTGCAAACCTTCCAATGTATGATGAGCTTTACAAAAGCAACATACGTCATATTCTTGTAAGACATGAACAGTCAGCTGCCCACATGGCAGATGGATTTGGACGAGTAAGCAGAAAGGCAGGTGTATGTTTTGCAACATCAGGTCCTGGTGCAACAAATATCATAACAGGTCTTGCAACAGCGCAAGCTGACTCTGCACCAATGATTGCAGTGACAGGACAGGTGCCTGTAAAAATGATTGGACGTGACGCGTTTCAGGAAAGCGACATTATTGGAATATCAAACCCTGTTGTAAAATATGCATTCCAGCCACGTGAAGCAAAAGAAATTCCAGAAGTTGTCAAAAAGGGATTCTACATTGCAGAAACTGGAAGGCCAGGTGCAGTTCTAATTGATGTACCAAAGGATGTGCAGCAAAATGAGGAAGAGATGATCTTTCCTGAGGAGGTCAGAATACGTGGATATCATCCATGGACAGATCCTGATGTAGCGGAAACAGAACGAGCAATTGATCTTCTCTTGTCTTCACACAGACCAATTATTTTGGCAGGTGGTGGCGTGATAATCTCAACTGCATTTTCTGAGCTTCAGTCGCTAGCTGAGATGCTAATGATTCCAGTAGTTACTACATTCAAAGGAAAAGGGGCGTTTCCAGAAAATCATGCACTTTCGCTTGGACCAATTGGCATGCATGGTCATGCTGAGGCAAACAAGCTAATGGTCGAAGCTGACTGTGTACTTGCTATTGGAACAAGATTCTCTGACAGGTCCGTTGGAACATTTGAAGAATTTGAAAAGAACCTAAAGATAATACACATGGATGTAGACCCAGCCGAAATTGGCAAGAACCAGACTACTCATGTAGCAGTAGTAGGCGATGTCAAGGCATCACTTAGGATTATGATAAAGTTACTCATGAAAAGAGCGCTAAAAAAATCAGATGACAATGTATGGATAAAACATGTAAACGAGGTTCGTGACTATTGGAGACAAAACCTCAAGATTCATCCAGGTGAGCTTAGTGCTGCAAAAATTTTGCGCAAGCTACGCGAAGTTCTACCAAAAGAGGCAATAGTTACAACTGAAGTAGGACAGCACCAAATGTGGGCATCGCTATTCTTTGATGTAATTCATCCTGGAACATTTTTTAGCTCAACTGGCCTTGGAACAATGGGCTGGGGGTTCCCAGCAGCGATAGGTGCAAAGACAGCAAGACCTGATCTTCCTGTAGTTGACATTGCAGGTGACGGAAGCTTTAACATGACTGAAAACTCGCTTGCAACATCCGTATTAGAAAATCTTCCAGTGATTGTGTTTCTAGTCAACAACTATTCACTTGGGATGGTAGCGCAGTGGCAGCGAACTTTCTATGACAGAAGGATGATTGGAGTTGATCAAAAAAATTGTCCTGACTATGTAAAACTTGCAGAATCATATGGAGCACAGGGAATAAGGGCTCAATCGCTTGATGAGCTTGGAAAAGCTATACAAGCAGGCCTCAAAAGTGATGTTGCCACTGTAATTGATATTCCAATAGATCCAGAAGAAGACGTCTTACCATTTGTCGCACCTGGAACGCCGCTAAAGGACATGATACTTCCATCGTAGTGATAGTGATGTGGGCAATATTGTCAATTCTAGTTGAAAACAAACCAGGTGTACTCTTTAAGGTCACAAACTTGTTTAGGGCACGAAATTTTAACATAGATAGCATCTCAGTAGGTGTAACAGAAAATCCGGAATTTTCGCGTATGACTATAACAGCATATGGTGATGAAAAGCAAATACAGCAAATAGTAAAGCAGCTTGACAAGATGATTGATGTAATCGAAGTAAAACGCTTAGATGAGCACAAAACCGTATTTCGAGAGATTGTCTTGTTTAAAATAAAATTAAGCAGCGCAGCAGACAGTATGGAGATAAACAAGTTGGCAAACGCATATGGGGCAAAGGTTCATGATGCCAAAAAAGAATCAATAATGGTTGAGCTAACCGCAACTCCTGATCAAATAACTGCATTTGAGGAATTAGTAAAGCCATTTGGAATACTAGAAATTGCTAGAACTGGAATAGCTGCATTACAGAGGAGCGGGGCATGAGGGTTAGAATATTTGATACAACACTAAGGGATGGAGAGCAGACTCCTGGTGTCGCATTATCGCCTGAGCAAAAGCTAATCATTGCAAAAAAGCTTGATGGCCTTGGCGTTGATGCAATCGAAGCTGGGTTTCCTATAGTATCAGATGGTGAGCGCCAGGCAGTAAAGTTGATTGCACATGCTGGCTTGTCTGCTGAGATTTGCGGTCTTGCGCGAACAAGCAAAAAAGACATTGACGCTGTAATCGATTCTGATCTAAACTATGTCCATACCTTTATTGCAACATCTGACATTCACCTACAGTACAAGCTAAAACTTACCAGAGAGCAAGCACTTGCAAAAGCAATAGAGTCTGTCGAGTATGCAAAGTCACATGGTCTTCAAGTCGAGTTTTCTGCAGAGGATGCAACACGAACCGATCGTGAGTTTCTAAAAAAAGTTTATGCTGCAGTGGCAAAGGCAAAAGCAGACAGAGTAAACATTCCAGATACGGTTGGCTATTCTACTCCACAGTATTTTGCTGAAATTACAAAGGATACAGTAGAGGTAACAAAGCTTCCAGTAAGTGTCCACTGTCATAACGACTTTGGATTGGCAGTTGCAAACTCGATTGCAGGACTACAAGCAGGAGCTCAGTGTGCACATGTTACAATTAATGGATTAGGTGAGCGTGCAGGAAACGCATCACTTGAAGAACTAGTCATGGCACTACAATGCTTGCAGTTTGATAAAAAATGGGAAACAAACATCAACACAAAACTTCTCTATGATACATCAAGATTTGTTTCAAACCTTGTTGGAATCGCAGTTCAGCCAAACAAGGCAATAGTTGGCGAAAACGCATTTGGTCATGAATCAGGAATCCACACACATGGAATCTTGAGCAATCCATTAACTTACGAGCCTATCAATCCTGAGCTTGTAGGCAGAACAAGGTGGCTTCAGGTAGGAAAGCATGCAGGAGTTCATGGAATGCTTGCAATGCTTGACGACTATGGAGTAAAGCCAAACGATGAACAAACGCATCAGATACTTGACAGAGTCAAGGCAATAGGAGATCAGGGAAAACATGTCACAGACGTTGAGCTACTTTCAATTGCAAGCGAAATAATGGGAGAGCGAGGAATAAAAAGAATAGTTCAGCTAACTGGATTTTCTGTCTCAACAGGTATTGGCACAATGCCTTATGCCTTTGTAAAAATAAATATCGATGGCAAGGATTATTTTGCAACAGACTTTGGGGTAGGGCCTGTCGATGCATCACTAAATGCGATTCAAAAGATAACAGGCAAAATATCTGAAGTCAGAGTAAAAGAGTATCGACTTGACTCCATATCAGGTGGCTCTGACGCATTATGTGAGGTAACAATAAAGCTTGAAGACGCATATGGAAACAAGGTATCATCAAAGTCAATTGGCGAAGACATTGTAACAACAAGTGTACAGGCAATGATTGATGGAATAAACAGAGTTATGCTAAAGAAATCACTAAAAGCAAGGTAGAAGTTAATCTTTAAACAAATTAACTAACTTTGGAAAGTAAGATGTATCACATTTCACTAATTACAGGGGATGGTATTGGCCCTGAAATATCAGAATCTGCGATTTCTGTACTTGAGACAATTAATGACAAACTTGGACTCCAGTTGTCAGTTGAAACACTACTTGCCGGAGATACTGCACTTAAAACAATAGGAAAAGCATTGCCTGATGAAACATTAGTGTCAGTAAAAAAATCTGATGCATGTCTTAAAGCACCAGTTGGTGAGAGTGCAGCAGATGTAATTGTGGTATTGCGAAGGGTGCTTGATCTTTACGCAAACATAAGGCCTGCAAAATCATATCCAAACATGCCGGCACTAAAAGACAACATTGATCTTGTCATTGCACGGGAAAATACAGAGGATCTTTACACTGGAAGAGAGTTTGAAATAGGAAATGCCGCAGTAGCAATGAGAGTGATTTCCGAGCCCGCATCAAGGCGAATTGCAAAATATGCATTTTCTCTAGCAAAGCAAAGAAACCACAAAAAGAAAGTAACATGCGTTCACAAATCAAACGTAATGCGAAAAACCGATGGAATATTTGCTAAAGCATGCAGCGAGGTTGCAAAAAACCATCCTGATATACAATTTGAACAGATGTATGTTGATGCATGTGCGATGAACCTTATCAGGCAACCTGAAGAGTTTGATGTGATTGTGACAACAAACTTGTTTGGTGACATTTTATCAGATGAGGCAGCACAGGTAGTCGGTGGCCTTGGAATGGCACCAGCTGCAAACATTGGTGATAACTTTGCCTTGTTTGAGCCTGTACATGGTGCTGCATTTGACATTGCAGGAAAACATATTGCAAATCCTTCGTCATTTATCTTGTCGATTAAGATGATGCTTGATTGGCTTGGCGCAAAACATAACGACAAAAAATGTTTTGAAATTTCAAAAAAAGTAGAATCTGCAGTTTATGATGTTGTAAAAAGTGGTTCTAAAACAAAGGACATTGGAGGAAATAAAACAACATCTGAATTTACAGCAGAGATAATTAGAAAATTAGTGTAATTAGTACAATATTGTCCTTAGAAACGATTTTGTAATTTTCATAATACTAGGGGGAGATTATGAAGAATTATTGGTATAGTGAAAGATCGAAAAATTTTATCCAACCTTTTTTCTGAATAATCTAGTATATGATTATGTCTTGGATAATCTATACGGTAATTATCCAAAATACAGAAATTCAAAACGAGTGTTTGTGTATATGTAGTTTTAATTATCCCAATCAATGTCTCGTGGAACTCCCATATGTCCATTCGGACATTTTGGATGGAACACTTCATTGTCCCAAACTATCCCACATGTGGAACAAACTTTCAGCTTACTTTTTGATATTGCCATTGTTAATCTAAGTATTGACATTAATTTTATTGATTTTAAGTGTGATCTTCCCGGATTATAATCACTATTCATAATCATACTGGATACCAAATTTCAACAGATTTGTTAATTCGTAATCCTAATTGAGATTACGAATGATTTCATTTATCAGAAATATTCTTAAAAAAAATCGTGAAATTTTTTTTAAACTGTATTTTATGGTTAATACTAGAGTAATTTCTAAATCTGGAAAACAGTTAATTAGCGTCAAGAGTAAAGATATATAGTTTGCTTACTTCAGATGCTAGAACTCTAGACTTGTTAAAGGAAGAGGTCCAGCAGCTGACAAGCTATGTTTACCTGCTAAAGCAACGATACAAGGCAATCTATGAAGAGTCCCCCGCATTACTACGTACGATAAATACTCAAGGAATAATTCTTGATTGCAACGACTCTTATGCAAAAGCCCTTGGATATACAAAAAATGAATTGATTGGAACCTCGATATTTGATACGGTTGCAGAAGAAAGCCTTGAGCTGATGAGGCAATCATTTGAGACTTGGAAAAAATTAGGCTCTGTAAGAAACAGAGAGACTTTGTTAAAGAGAAAGGACGGTACAGTATTTCCTGTACTGATTAATGCAAACAGCATCTACGATGATAGCGGAAATCTCATTGGAAGCAACACTGTAATTCATGATCTTAGTGAGATTTATAGTGACAAGAAAAGGCATGAAGAATTTGAAAAAATACTGCAAAAAAATTTAAAACAGCTACAAATGCAACGATCTGAAAAGGAAGAATTTATCAGTATAATAACAAATGAGCTAAGATCAGCTTCCTTGTTCATAAAAAATGAGGCACAAACATTACTTTCAGAAAAAACAACACCAGATGAAGCTAAAGAGCGTCTTGAGATAATCAAGTTAAAATCAAAATCGATTGCAAAGATGTTAACTGATATTTCCGATATGCAAAAGATTCAAAACAATGAGCTTCACCTGAACAAAAACATTTGTGATCTGTCTAAAATTATTGAGACGACAGTTTCGATGCTACAAGATGATGCTGCATCTCATGGATGTACGATAACCAAAGATATTGAAGATGATGTTTTTTGCATGTGTGATAAAAATAGAATAGAGCAGGTTTTAGTTCAGATCATAACTAACGCGATAGATTTTTCACCAAAAGGCAGTGGCAGAATAAAGATAAAGTTAGCAAAGGTGGTGGGCAAGTATGCAAAAATCGTTGTAAATGATAACGGTATTGGTATAAAAAGCGGCAACATCAACAAAATCTTCCAGAAATTCTATCAGCTTGATACCTCCATTATGCGAGAACATGGAGGGGCAGGACTTGGGCTTTCTATTTGCAATGGAATAATCGAAGGACACAATGGCAAGATCTGGGCGTACTCAAGGGGACTTGGCACAGGCACAGAAATTCATGTCTTGTTACCATTGGAAGACCAAGATTATAGTAAAATAAAGAAAATAAGCTAATACAAAATTTGTTTCCCTTTCGTAATCTTGTATAGAATTACGAAAACTATCTTCGTTTAATATCTGACGCAGGAGGATTACGTGACCAAAAATACAGCATAAAGCCTGCAGGAATCATAAACAAAATAGCTGCAATTAATGTAGCCCAGTAAAATGTTGGATCAAGTCCTGGAATAAACGGCCCCGGATACACAGCGTAAAACCAAATAAACGCAATAAATCCAAGTAGAATTTTGTTTTTCTTTAACACTCTAAAGAAGCCGAGCTTTTTCTTGCCAAGAAAACACTTTTTGCATCTTGACTTGTCATCTACCATACACGAAGTGCAGCATCTTTTCTCGCAAAAGTAGCATTTGTAGTCGCCAAACCTTGAACCGCAAAACTCGCAGCTTTGCATTTTATGTTTTAGGGAAGATTATGATTTACCTTTTATGGTGAAAGCCTTTCAGCATCACGCGGATACAGTACAACTTCGCGAATATTGTCTATTTTGGTAATCGCTGTCATTAGCCTGTCAAGGCCAAGGCCCCATCCAGCGTGCGGCGGCATTCCCCACTCAAATGCACGCAAGTGATCAGCAAACTTTGAAGGATCAAGGCCTTGCTCTTTTAGCCTTGATTTTATCTTTTCAGGACTGTGAAGCCTTGTTCCGCCTGATGCAAGCTCAAGGTATCCATACTGCAAATCAAATGACCTTGAAAGGCTAGAATCATCGTCTTTTTCATGAATGTAAAACGGTTTTAGCTTTAGTGGCCAGTCAATAATAAAGTAAAAGCCAGAACGCTCTTTTCCCAAAACTCGTAGGTGCGAGTCCTGCAAGTCGTCACCAAAGTTCAACTTTACATCATGCTTTTGTAGCAACTCTAGTGCTTGCGCATATGTTATGCGCTCAAAGGGTGAGCTTGGAGTTTTGATTTCAATTTCAAGCTCTTCTTGTTCTTTTTTACAGTTAGCTATTGTATCCTTGTAAACATTGACTATAAGCGATTCTAAAACATCCATCACATCAGTATAATCCATAAATGCAGCTTCGATATCGACACTTGTAAACTCACTTAGGTGTCTTACAGTATGAGATTTTTCTGCGCGGTAAAATGTTGAAATCTCAAAAACACGTTCGAGTCCAATTGTCATCTGCTCTTTGTAAAGTTGCGGGCTTTGTGCAAGGTATGCTTGCTTTCCAAAATAGTCAAGTGAAAATAAATTCGCACCACCTTCACTCGCACTACCAATAATTTTTGGCGTTGTAATCTCGATGAATTTTTTTGCTGTCAGTGATTTCCTAATCGATGCTAACACATGGTGACGAATTTTAAAAATTGCAGCAGTCTTTTGGTTTCGCAAATCAAGTGCTCGTGCATTTAGTCTGTTGTCTATGTTGCTCTCAAGCCTTCCGATTGGATCAATTGGGAGAGGATGGATTGCCTTTGCAAGAAGTTCAATGCTTTGTGCATTTATCTCAAAATCAAAATCCTTTGCCTTTGTTTCCTGAATTTTTCCCTTTATTCTAACTACGCTTTGGCGTGGCAGCTCCTCAAGATACTTTTGAGCTTCTTCTTTTACTATTACCTGTGCAATTCCTGTAACATCGCGAACTGTCAAAAAAGTCATCTTGCCAAGCTTTCGCATGTCTTCGATCCAGCCACAACAGATTACCTCATGGCCGACCATGCTAGGTTTTAGATCCTCAATATCATGTGTTTTATTAAACTGCAGAAAATCACTTCCGCGCTTTTTCAAACTCAACTACAAGTTCCTGTTTTCTTAGATTCTTTACTATTTCTATTGCCTTTTCAAGATTTATAGGAAATTTTGGAGTCCATCGTCCTGCAATTATTGCCTTTATCTTTTGGCTTCCCTCATTTGCCCAAACTGCGTTTATTGACAAGATTCTTGTTGGAAAAAACAGGTCCTCAATAAAGCGCCTGTCGTTTGCCTTTGCCTCAATTAACCATAATTTGCCTGGAAACTGGCTTTGAATTAGCCGATAAAGCGTCCTGCTCTGCCTGATGACCATGATGTCTTCTTCTTTGAGGTAAAGCAGGTAATTTCCATCAATTACCTTGCAGGAAGAAAGGGTAAACCTGTCAATTTTCTTATTTTTTTTTCCAAGCTGGGCAAGCTTGATCGCAGCTTCAACATCAAATGATGAAATTGCACCTGATTCTAGCTTTGACTCACATTTTGGACACAAAACAGTATTTTTTGCATCAAAACTGCAAATTGGTGCTTGCAAAGTAAATCGAATTTTGACTTCAGTAAAGTTGCATATATCCCTTCTTGCAAAAATAAAATCTACTAGTAGGATCAAAGAATATCTGTTGTCATTTATCATAGAAAATCTGTCAGCAAAATACGACACATCAAAAGGATCTGTTCATGCGCTAGACGATGTAAGTTTTTTTCTTGAGACTGGTGAGTCTGTTGGGATCGCAGGAGAAAGCGCCTGTGGAAAAACAACGCTTGGCCTTTCGCTAATCAGAATGATCCCAGGAGGCCAAATCACATCAGGCAAGATCCTATTTGGGGAAAAGCCACTTCTTGAGCTATCCGAATCAGAGTTTAACAAGACCTATCGCTGGAAAAAGATCGCAATGGTATTTCAGGGTGCGATGAACTCACTTGATCCTGTTTTTACAATAAAGGATCAGTTCGTCGAGATACTAAGGCAGCACAAATACAAAGGCGAGTTTGACAAGCTAATCTCAGATGCAGTAGCCTCTGTCAGTCTCGATGAGTCTGTTTTAAAAAAATATCCTCATGAGCTAAGTGGCGGAATGAAGCAACGTGTTGTTATTGCAATGGCGCTACTTTTAAAGCCAAAATTTGTAATAGCTGATGAGCCAACAACAGCACTTGATGTTCTAGTTCAGGCCCAAATCATCAACCTCTTAAAAAAACTCAAAAAAACAGGAATGTCAATTATGCTAATATCTCACGATCTTGCTATCCTATCTGAGATTGCAGAAAAAATTGGCATAATGTATGCAGGGCAGCTAGTAGAGTTTGGAAAATCACATGATATTTTCAAAAATCCAAAGCATCCTTACACACAAGGCCTTTTAGAGTCAATTCCAACACTACATGAGAACAAAAAGCCAAAATTCATCAAGGGTGTTCCGCCAAATCTTGCAGAGCCACAATC
>Ga0213870_1001116_pt1 | contig 12293 bp, 9 predicted proteins | sample WICALVC2017_Meta_FD_160119 | JGI IMG/M metagenome (GOLD analysis project Ga0213870, IMG submission 160119) | Freshwater microbial communities from subterranean cave lake in Wind Cave National Park, South Dakota, United States - WICALVC2017 | ecosystem: Environmental > Aquatic > Deep subsurface >... | reverse complement strand
ACATGGTATACCCCACCCCCATGATGAATCCTCGGTCTTCTTGCCATGCTTTATCAATATACCAACTGCATTATTTTGTCAAGTTATGAAAGCCTGACCCCAATACTGACCCCAATACTTGGAAAGAATTTTGCGTTCAGACCCCTTGACTTTTAAGACAGTTGCTGACCCCAATATGACCCCAATATATTCGGGTAAAGGGTATGACGACCTCGCTGACCCACGGCTTCGAGAACCAAAGGCTTAACGGCCTATCATACCTAAATCGATATTTATTCAATCTGTCCATATACACACCTAAATTACCACAAATAATAAGATACAAGGCTTGCGTTATTGCATTATTATGTGGAAATGATGGTACACAAAAGTGAGGCATCCAAGTCGCCAGACTGGCTAAGCGTGAGGAGCGCGCACCCAGTCCCATTTGGGACATGTTCCGTGTGGCACATGTTCTTGTGCCACTTGTTCAAGCAAAACTAAAGAAGTTTTGGAAACAATTTAGTATAATGATCTTTTTATTTTTCATGGGACTTTTTTTTCGATGTGAAACGGCATAAAAAATGCGCGTCCTTTTCTTGACTTAAAATCAATACCCCATATATGATGACCTGTTGTAAGTTGCCCAAAATCCACGGGTGTCAATTTTTAGAGATCGTTTTATAAATGAACTGCATTGTCTTAACACTCTTTCCGAATATGGTTGAACCTTATTTTAAGGATAGTATTTTGAAACGGGCAAAGGAGAAATCACTTTTGAATGTCAGAATATGCGCGTTGCGGGATTTTGGGATCGGGTCGCACCATACGACAGACGATCTCCCTTATGGCGGAGGGCCGGGGATGCTCTTAAAGCCAGAGCCGATTTTTTCTGCCCTTACAGCAATTCGCGCGCAAGAAGAAGCGGTAGGAAATGCATTGCGGGTCATTATGCCTTCGCCACAAGGCACTCTGTTTAATCAGGAAATGGCACTTTCTTTCTCGAAAGAGGAAAAAACGCTTGTGTTTATTTGCGGACGATATGAAGGAATTGACGCGCGTGTCGCAGAGGGTATCTCATTAGAAGAGGTCTCTGTCGGAGATTATATTTTAACTGGAGGGGAGCTGCCTGCCATGGTAATGATAGATGCTTCGGCACGGCTCATTCCTGGGGTGTTGGGAGAACCTAAGTCGCTGACAGAAGAATCGTTTTCTGTGGGAAATCACGGCCTCGCTGGCACATTTGAATACCCGCAATATACCCGTCCAGCAGAGTTTGCGGGCATGAAAGTGCCTGCTGTGTTACTGTCTGGAAACCATGCAGAGATTGCAAAATGGAGAAAAGAAAAAGCATTTTTGAATACGCAACAAAGAAGGCCAGATCTGTTAATGTAAGGAGATAAGAAAAAAATGAATCAGTTAGAAAAATTAGAAGCGACTTTTTTAAAGGCCGATGTTCCTCAACTAAAAATAGGACAGACCGTCAAGGTTTATCTGAAAATCGTTGAAGGGGAAAAAGAACGTATTCAGGTTTTTGAAGGAATCGTGATCGGGATGCAGGGTACAGGGCATCGTCAGACATTTACGGTGCGAAAGATTTCTTACAGTGTCGGGGTTGAACGCGTGTTCCCATTGCATTCTCCATCTATTCAGCGTGTGGAAGTCGTGCGAGAAGGGGATGTGAGCCGCGCAAAACTTTATTATCTCCGTGAACGAAGCGGGCGGGCGGCGCGTCTTTCTGAAAAAAAGAGAGAGATCGTGTCCAAAAAAAGTAGCACGCCTGTTTTGGCCTCGCCCGCAAACGACGATAATTCTGCTGTTGCATCCGCGTAAAATCCGTGACAGAGTTTTTTGGGTAGCAAACATGGTAGGTGCCAGTTTGGGGACTGTGTTAAACTGTGCGTTGAGGAATTAGTCATGACGCACAGAACATTTCATTCAATCACACGGCGTCTTTTTAGAGGCGTTCTTCATTTTGGTATTCTGCCTAGCCTGTTGATCTGTATACTTCTTACAGGCTGTCATCCGCCAGAAGACGAAAAGCCAACTTTCGCGGTTGGCGGTGTTGTGACTGGTCTTTCGGGGTCTGGTCTTGTGTTGCAAAATAACACCGGCGACAATATCCCAATCAGCGCAAACGGCAGTTTTACATTTCCCGCCGGTATCGCAAGTGGCGCAGGCTATAGCGCAACTGTTTTTTCGCAACCTGTTTTGCCTTCTCAAATCTGTACGGTTACCAATGGCACAGGCCCTGTGGTAGGCGCTCATATCACCCAGATTGCGATCAGTTGTGTAAACCTCTTTACAGTGGGTGGGTCTGTGACAGGCCTCTCTGGGGCTGGTCTTGTGTTGCAAAATAATGGCGGCGACAAGATACCAATGGGCGCGGACGGCAATTTTAGATTTTCTGCTGGTATTGCGAGTGGAGTAGGCTATAGCGCAACTGTTTTTTCACAGCCTGTTTTGCCTTCTCAAACGTGTACAGTTACCAATGGCACAGGGATTATGGCGAACATGAGTGTTAGCAATTTGAATGTTCAGTGCGTGACGAACACTTACACAATCAGCGGTACGGTAACCGGTCTTTTAGGGGCTGGTCTGATATTGCGGAACAACGGCAGAGACGATCTTGCAATCAGTGCCAACGGTATTTTTACCTTTACCACGGCTATTGCCAGCGGAACAGGTTATAATGTCAGCCTCTTCGTACAGCCGTCTTTACCAGACCAAACCTGTACGATAACCAACGGCGTAGGCCCTGTGGTGAATATAGATATCAGCGATGTTCAAGTTATTTGTGTTAGCCCTTTTGTGGCGCAAGCCTATCTGAAGGCCCCCAATGCGGAAGCGAATGATAACTTCGGCAACAGTGTGGCGGTGTCGGGTGATACGGTGGTGGTGGGAGCACTTTTTGAGGACAGCAATCAGACCACGATTACAAATGGCCCAACTGCCAGCGCAGATAACAGTGCCCTTGAGGCTGGGGCAGTCTATGTTTTTCGTCGCACGGGTACGCTATGGGTACAAGAGGCCTATCTAAAGGCACCCAATGCGGAAGCGGGAGATCACTTCGGCTGGAGCGTGGCAATCTCGGGCGATACGATAGCGGTGGGAGCAGTTGGGGAGTCCAGCAACCAGACTACAATCACCAATGGCCCAACTGCCAGCACAGACAACAGTGCCACTTCTGCTGGGGCAGTCTATGTTTTTAGACGAAATGGTACGATATGGACACAGGAGGCCTATCTAAAGGCACCCAATGCGGAAGCGGGAGATCGCTTCGGCGACAGTGTGGCTATTTTTGATGACACAGTGGTGGTGGGTCCGTTTGGGGAGTCCAGCAACCAGACCACGATTACAAATGGCCCAACTGCCAGCACAGACAACAGTGCTACTTTTTCAGGGGCAGTCTATGTTTTTCGACGCACTGGTACAACATGGGCACAGGAGGCCTATCTGAAGGCACCCAATGCGGAAGCGCAAGATCTCTTCGGCGACAGTGTGGCGATCTCGGACAATACGATAGCAGTGGGGGCATCATGGGAGTCCAGCAACCAGACCTCGATCACCAATGGTCCAACTGCAAGCACAAATAACAGTGCCACTTCTGCTGGGGCAGTCTATGTTTTTCGCCGCTCTGGTACGCTATGGACACAGGAGGCCTATCTGAAGGCTCCCAATGCGGGAGCGAGGGATTGGTTTGGCGATAGTGTGGCGATCTCGGGCGATACGATAGTGGTGGGGGCATTATGGGAGGACAGCAATCAGACTACCATCACCAATGGCCCAACTGCCAGCAAAAATAATGGTGCCAGCGACTCCGGGGCAGTCTATGTTTTTCGTCGCTCTGGCACAACATGGGCACAGGAGGCCTATCTGAAGGCTCCCAATGCGGAGGCGAGGGATGGGTTTGGCTACAGGGTGGCAGTCTCAAGTGATAGGATAGCCGTGGGTGCGTCATGGGAATCCAGCAACCAGACCACGATCACCAATGGCCCAACTGCCAGCGCAGACAATAGTGCCACTAATGCTGGGGCGGTCTATGTCTTTCGACGCACTGGTACAACATGGGCACAGGAGGCCTATCTGAAGGCACCCAATGCGGAAGCGCAAGATCTCTTCGGCGACAGTGTGGCGATCTCGGGCGATACTATAGTGGTGGGGGCATCATGGGAGGACAGTAGCCAGACCACGATTACCAATGGCCCAACTGCCAGCGCAGACAATAGCGCCCCTTATGCTGGGGCAGTCTATATTTTTGTGGGGCAATAGGTCTTGACAATTTTTTATTATAGGGAATACACTTCCGCACATGTTGTTGGCATTCAGTCGTTAGCAATTCATGGGAGGGTTTTTGTTATGAAAGATAAAATATGTTCTTTGGCGAGAAGGTCTTTTGTTCTTATTTTTCTCGTACTAACGCTCCTGATAGGCTACTCAGAAATCAGAGCAAGTGAAGTGGACGAAGAGGATACATATAGCGAGGATGCCCGCGCAACCACCCCCCGTTCAAAATTAATGGCGAGGTTTTTGGTCTTCCCAAGGGAGGTCGTTTTGTTCTCGTATTAACCATCAGTAATCCTCGTACTTTGAATAGCTTCCGCAAGTTCGAAATCAGAAAAAATGGTCCATTTTCTTACAAAACAATCAGGAAGAAAGGACGTCAATACAAGGTATATATTGAAAGTCATTACATTGCTTCTACGCCGCCCAGGATATGTGATTTGGACAAAGAATACAGCGGGATCATAACAGATGCGGATGTGAGCAATATCAAGATCAACTGTAATGTGGCTTTTACGATTGGCGGCACAATCACCGGATTGGAAGCCAAAACCGGTGTTGGTTTGAGTAACAACAGCAGTGTAGAGAATTTCCGCAAGAATGGCCCGTTTACTTTTTCCAAACCTGTGGGCATGGGCAAGCCATACGATGTAATCGTTGCGCGTCAGCCTGAACACCCCTACCAGACATGTATGTTATACGGAACGAGTAGCGGTTCTGCGAGCAGTAACATTACCAATGTGATGGTTAATTGTGGAACAAAGAAGTACTCAATCGGTGGTACGGTAAGAGGCCTTCTTTCTGGGAGTAGTCTTACGCTAAAGAACGATAAGGATAACGAACTGCTTACGATTGGAATGAATGGGCCGTTTACATTCGGCACGCCCATTGCGAGTGGTCAACCCTACGATGTATTGGTTTCCTCGCACCCTTTATCCCCTCCCCAGATTTGTTCTGTTGCAAATGGGAAGAGCATGGTTTTGAAGGTTAATGTTACTAAGATATTAGTTGATTGTAAGGCTAAACTTAAAATTGAGGTCAAGGTTACGGGACTTGCGGCGACCAGTACCGGTCTTGTGTTGCAAAATATCTTTAAGGTCTCTCCGAACAAAAAGATTATTGAGAGACTCTCAATGAATAAGGACGGTAGTTTTTACTTTCCGACAGACATTATCAGTGGCGATAGCTATGACGTAACCATTTTTAGCAACCCTTCCTCACCTTGGCAAACTTGTAGTATTGTCTCCAATAATGGTAAAGGCATAGCGGCTAACGCTAATATCATCATTAACGTGGATTGTGTTACGCGCTCCTATACAATAGGTGGTACGGTCATTGGGCTTGCAGGTGCCGGTCTCGTGTTGCAAAACAAGGGTGGAGATGATCTTTCGCTTACGCCTAAGCCTCAAGTAAAGCCTGTTAAATTTACATTTCAAACACCCGTCGCCAGTGGCGATCCCTACGGCGTAACCGTTTTTAAACAGCCTTCCTCGCCTCGTCAACTCTGCACAGTGGCGCAAGGAGGCGGCACGGTGGCGAACAAGAATATTATCAATATTCAGGTAACTTGCATCAATGTCTACACCATAAGCGTAGATTTTTCTGGTCTTAAAGGGTCTGGCCTTGAGTTGCGGAATAATGGTGGTGACTCTATTTTCCCCACAGCCAACGGCAGATTTACTTTTCCAACGCCCCTCCCAAGTGGCAGTGGTTACAATGTAGCCATTCCGATTCAACCTTCCTCACCTTGGCAAACTTGTAGTATTGTCTCCAATAATGGTAAAGGCAACGTGACTAATGCTGATATCATCGTTAAAGTGGTTTGCGTTACTAACTCCTATACAATAGGCGGCACGATCACGGGGCTTGCGGGTACCGGCCTTATATTGCGGAATAATGGTGGCGACTCTATTTCCCCCAGTGCCAATGGCAGTTTTACTTTTCCAACGCCCATTGAAAGTGGCACTGATTACACAGTAACTGTCTTTAGACAGCCGTCTTCACCAGACCAAACGTGTACTGTGACCAACATCACAGGCACAGTGGTGAACACTAATGTCACGAATATTGTGGTCAGTTGTGTTAATGATCCTCCCCATGCTACAGCCTTGTCAGCAGGGGGTACCCACACCTGTGCCCTGCTCCAAGACAGCACGATCAACTGCTGGGGAAGTAATAACAATGGCCAGCTTGGAAACGGGACAACTGTTTCCACAGCCACCCCAGTCCTTGTATCAAGGATTACTACTGCCATCGCCGTGTCAGCAGGGGGCACCCACACCTGTGCCCTGCTCCAAAACCGCACGATCAACTGCTGGGGGAGTAATAACATTGGCCAGCTTGGAAACGGGACAAGGACATCCACAACCACCCCAGTCCTTGTTGCGGGGATTACTACCGGCAATCCTGCCACTGCCGTGTCAGCAAGGGGAGGTAACACCTGTGCCCTGCTCCAAAACCGCACGATCAACTGCTGGGGAGGTAATGCTGATGGCCAGCTTGGAAACAGGACAACTGTCTCTACAATCATCCCAGTCCCCGTATCCGGAATTACGACTGCTACCGCCGTGGCAACAGGGGGAAGACACGCCTGTGCCGTGCTCCAAAATGGAATGATCAATTGCTGGGGACATAATATAGGTGGTGAGCTTGGAGATGGAACGATCTTTGATTCCAGCATCCCAGTTTTCGTGTCAGGGATGACTACTGCCACTGCCGTGGCAACAGACTTCTACCACACCTGTGCCCTGCTCCAAGACAGCACGATCAACTGCTGGGGACATAATGCTGATGGACAGATCGGAAACGGGACAATAACGTACGGCTACGCCAACCCAATCTCCGTTTCGGGGATTACGATTGCCACTGCCGTGGCAACAGGAGAATCCCACACCTGTGTCCTGCTCCAAGACAGCACGATCAACTGCTGGGGAAGTAATAACAATGGCCAGCTTGGCAACGGGACGATGACGAACTCTGCCACACCAGTTGTCGTATTAGGCATTCCATAATTACTAACATTGCTATAAGTAAGAGTACATGTTTTATGCAGGGTCACAGCATAAATCACAGCCTACACTGTCATTCCCTATCACTCTTGGGGAATCCAGAAGAATTTGATTTGAATTTAATTTAATGGATTCCCGATAGGGTCATTCGGGAATGACAAACGCAACACAGGATTGTTCATGTCTCCTTATTTAAGCATTTCTTAGTAAGTCGGCAATGGAGGCACCAAGCAGACTGAATGCACCACCTCACAAGTGGCACAGGAACATGTGCCACACGGAACATATCCCCCACAGCGGGACTGGGTGGCACAGGAACATGTGCCACACGGAACATGTCCCAAACAACGGGACTGGGGGGCACGAGAACATGTGCCACACGGAACATGTCCCAAACAACGGGACTGGGGGGCACGAGAACATGTGCCACACGGAACATGTCCCAAACAACGGGACTGGGGGGGAAGAGTGGACGCAATCTATAAACGTGTTCTCTAAAAGCAGGGGGGTATCAAAATCCGATGGACTGTCCGTTTCCTCTGCCGTTTCCTCTGCGAAAGACGAGGAGATGGCCTTGTTTGAACGGGCACTTTTCTTCTTTGGGTATCGGTCACTGTGCGGTATTGATGAAGCTGGACGCGGCCCGCTTGCCGGGCCTGTTGTCTCTGCGGCCGTGATTCTTCCCCATTCTCATTGCATTTCTGGCATCCGTGATTCCAAACAGTTGTCAGCGTCCAAACGGGAGCTTCTGTACGATCAGATTCTAACGCAGGCAATCTCTTTTGGGATCGGGATTGTTGACAATGAAACCATTGATGAAATCAATATTCTAAACGCGACATTGTTGGCGATGAAACAAAGTCTTCTCGCACTTTCCGTAACCCCCGACTATCTGCTCATTGACGCCCTGATACTCCCAAATATCACCATCCCGCAAAAAGGGATTATTGATGGAGATAATCTCTCAACAACGATTGCGGCGGCATCTATTATCGCAAAGGTCACACGCGATCGGCTGATGAATCAATATCATCATGAATTTCCGCAATACAACTTTCATGCACATAAGGGTTACGGAACAAGGACACATTTTGATATGATACAAAAATATGGTCACTGTAGACTTCACCGAAAAACCTTTCGAGGTGTACTTACCCCTGCCGGAGGTGCGACCTCTGCCGGAGGTGCGACCTCTGCGGGAGGTACGACCTCTGCGAGAGGTTTTGACATGAAGGGGCCTGAGGGGGAGGCGATTGCCGCTGATTATTTAACAAAACACGGCTATAAGATCGTCGATCGAAATTTTAGATCTGCTATTGGCGAGATTGATTTAATCGCGTGGGAGGGAAAGACATTGGTCTTTATCGAGGTGAAGGCCAGAGAAAGTACACGCTTTGGTGATCCTGCCGAAGCCGTTACCCTGAAAAAACAGGAAAAGATACGCAAAGTGGCATTATTTTATCTTCAGGAAAAAAAACTATCGGCCGTATCATGCCGTTTTGACGTGGTTGGCGTTTTAAGAAATGGCACAGAGATTGCTTTAACATTGTTCAAAAATGCCTTTGAAGGGAGTGCGTTATTTTGACATGGTGACAGGTTTTAATACGAATATAGAATATCAAGGCGAAATCTATCATGTCCAAACAGAGCATGACGGTGCAGGCTATCCTATTATTACCACAATTTTATTTAAAGAAGGAGCCGCACTGCTTTCCAGAAAGACAAGCCATCTCTCATGCAATCCTGCAAAAGTCAAGGAAGAGATGATCAAGGAATGGATGAAAGCGCACCACAGGAATGTACTCAAAGAATTGGTTACAGGAAAGATCCCGTTGCCTGAAAAACTTGTGGCTTACGGCACAATATGATTCGCATAACACATGTCACGAAAACTTACGGACAGGCACAGCCTGCGCTGGAAGACATTAACTTAGAAGTTCAGAAAGGAGAATTTGTTTTTTTGACGGGGGCTTCTGGGGCAGGAAAAACAACCTTGTTAAAATTGCTATTTTGTGAAGAGCGGGGGGATGCAGGAGAACTTTTTGTCAATGACAAAGATATTTTCAAACTTAAAGATCGAGAGATTCCCTATCTACGCCGAACAATCGGATTTATCTTTCAGGATTTCAAGCTCATTCACCGCAAAACAGTTTTTGAAAATGTCGCGCTTCCGATGGAGATCGTCGGCACATCCTCTGGTAAACAGATCAAAAAAAGGGTGCATGAAGTGCTGGACATGGTACAACTGCACGGTCATGAGCAAAAATTTCCGGATGCCATCTCTGCCGGAGAACAACAGCGGGTTGCAATCGCACGCGCCATGGCCAATCATCCCCTTCTTTTATTGGCAGACGAGCCTACGGGAAATTTAGATGAAGTCCTTTCTTTGGAGATTTTCAACCTCTTAAAAGAGATCAATACATTAGGCACCACGGTGGTCGTTGCAACGCATCAACGCCAAGCTATTTCTAAAATAAAAAGTCACACCATCACATTATTGCATGGAAAAATCATCGGGAGCGGAAGGGTTCCATGAGGCTACTATACTTTATAAAATGCGCGCTTCAAAACATTCGATTGAACCGCTCACTCGCTCTTTTTTCAGTCATTACCCTGACCTTAACACTCACGTTGTTTGGCTTTTTTCTGCTTTTTTATTTCAATGTTACAGGGCTTCTTTCGTCTATACAACGGGACGTAGAATTTTCTATTTACTTAAACGAGACGATTGCAGAAGAGGAGATTGCCCTCATCCACAAGACCCTGACTGCTGATTTACGCGTGTCTTCTTTTCGATACCTTTCCAAGGAAGATGCTTTAGCGTTATTTAAAAAGGAGTTTCAAAGCGAGACCCTCGTAAAGCATCTGGGGACCAATCCCCTACCTGCTTCTTTTGAAGTCAATGTAAGACCTGCCTATCAAAATCCACAAGAAATCGGACGTCTATCACAGGAGATGAGCAAGTTTTCCGGCGTGGATGAAGTGCAGTATGGCGCGGAATGGCTTCAGAATTTCAGCGATTTTATCACCCTTCTCAACTTTTCAGGACTTGCAATAGGTACACTCTTGGGCATTGCGGTGGTCACCATTATTGCGCATGCCGTTAGACTCCATTTTTATGATCGGCATGAAGAGGTGGAGATCATGAAACTGATTGGGGCCACGCCACGATTCATCAAAAATCCTTTTCTTCTGGAGGGAATGCTGTTGGGCGCGATCAGTGGCGGACTCTCATGCACTGCGATTTTCAGCCTGTTTAATTTCTTTGATTCGCATCTGACGGAAGTGGGGGGAGTGGTAGGAAAATTAGTCACACTTCAGTTCTTGCCTCCTCAGGCCATTACAGGAATGGTTTTGGCCGGGGCGTTTTTGGGCGGCATGGGCGGCGAGATATCGTTAACCTACTCCATGCGTTTTAGGGCAAAAACGCACGCAAAGAAGGGCGCGTTGTTTGTTTTCGCACTCATCAGCATATTGATTGGCTTGATTGGTTTTTCAGAAGCAAAGGAAGATCTTTCTGTCATCAATAAGCATATTGACAGCGAAAAAAAAGAGCTGAAACGACTGGAGCGTGAGATCAATGAGAAACGAAAAGAGAAAAATGCCCTCAACAAAAAAGAGGCATCGGTTTTATCCACATTAGAGACCATTGACTATCGTGTCAAAACGCTTCAAACGGATGCCTCTTCTATTGAAAATAAAATCAAAAAAAAAGAGTCGGAAATAGGATATTTATCAACGGCTCTCGGGGTTTTGGATGAATCCATCGCAGAACGGAGTGATTTAATTGCAAAGCGGGTAAGAACCCTTTATCAGGAAGGATCAAACGGTCTTTTGAAGGTTTTGGTGCCTTCGTCTAATTATTCCGCTTTTTTAAAACGGCTTCATTATATTAAAACAATCGCGGAGAAAGAGACCGAAATCCTTTCTCTGTTTGAAGAGGAACAATTACAACTCACCACAAAAACAAATCAATTAGACAACATGAAACAACAGTTGGTGGAAGAACGCGAGCCTCTGGTTGTAAAACTTTCCGAAATTGGAAAGGAAAAAAACAGAAAGTACCAACTCTTGTCTCGTGTGCGAAATGAGAAATCATATTACGAAAAAGCGATTACGGAGTTAGATGAGTCCTCTAGGCAGTTAAAATCGCTCATTGCAAAACTGGAGACGGATCGGCGCAAGTTTAAGGAACCTGATCTGCCGCTCACGAACTTTTCAAAGGTAAAAGGCCGCTTGGCATGGCCAAACGATGGATCGGTTGTTTCTCTTTTTGGCAGACAGAAACATCCTAAATTCGATACTTATGTTTTTCGAAAAGGAATTGAAATTGAAACAAGCAAAGGAGAAAATGTCAGAGCCATTCACGAAGGGTCTATTATTTATGCGGATTGGTTCAAAGGGTATGGTATGATGGTTATAGTGAACCATGGCGAAAACTTTTATTCGGTATACGGGTATTTAACAAAATTGTTTGTCTCCGTGGGAGACAAAATGACGAAAAACCATCCCATTGGAACCGTGGGCGATACAGGGATTTCAGAAGGAAACCGCCTTTATTTTGAAATTCGGCATGAGGGCGATCCGATGGATCCTTTAACGTGGCTTCAAAAAAGAGGATAAGCGCGTAGTCCGAAAACAAACAATGAGATTTAAAATATGAATAAGCAAAACAATAAACGTATCGCAGGCTCTCTTGCTATTTTTGTGGTGGGGATTTTATCCTCCCTGGTTTTTATTAAAATATGGGACGGGGCCGTTTCTGCCCAGGAAGGTCCGTATGAGGGATTAAAAACTTTTACCGAAGTTTTATCAACAATACAAAGAAGCTATGTTGACCCAGTCAAAAGTAAAGATCTCATTGGCGGGGCAATTCAGGGCATGGTGGGGACATTAGACTCGCATTCTTCTTATATGCCGCCCGATGTTTACAAGGAAAGTCAGATTGATACCAAAGGGGAATTTGGAGGGTTGGGATTACAAGTCGGTGCCAAGAATGGGAAAATAGTGGTCATTGCGCCG
>Ga0213870_1001115_pt1 | contig 12298 bp, 10 predicted proteins | sample WICALVC2017_Meta_FD_160119 | JGI IMG/M metagenome (GOLD analysis project Ga0213870, IMG submission 160119) | Freshwater microbial communities from subterranean cave lake in Wind Cave National Park, South Dakota, United States - WICALVC2017 | ecosystem: Environmental > Aquatic > Deep subsurface >... | reverse complement strand
AATAACTTTAGAAGTATTAAGTATAAAGTATTAAGAATTATGAATGAGTTATCCTTTGAACTTTTGACATTTGATCCTTCGATAAACTCAGGATCATCCTGAGCTTGCCGAATGGATGACATTTGAGTTTTGATATTTTCAATATATTTATCAGCAAATTCGTGCCAAACAAATTCATAAAGTCTCTCGGCCGCAAGGTTAAAGCTATACTTGTCTAAATATCCCGTTATTTCCATGACCAATTCCTGTGTTTTTTTAATCATTGATTTATCGTTTTCATGCTTTGCCATTTTCATAATGTCATTCTGAGTGAAACGAAGAATCTCGAGCGAAGCGAGATCCTTCACTTCGTTCAGGATGACATCTTTTTTCTGCAACTCAATAAACCGCCCCATATTCCACAATTTATTGGTAAACTTCCTTGCTGCTTCGAGTTTTGGATGTGAAAGGGCCTGGTCATTGCCAAGTGCTGTACCATACACCAAGGCCATTCTAACAGCATCTGCGCCATATTTGTCAACAAGCTCCAGTGGGTTAACTACATTTCCTTTGCTTTTGCTCATCTTCTGTCCATACGGATCCCTCACCATCCCATGCAAAATTACATGCTCAAACGGTATTTTACCTGTAGTATATAAACCAACCATCACCATTCGAGCTACCCACCAACGTAAAATTTCATAACCCGTTTCCATAACGGCAGTAGGATAAAAATAATCATAGTCTGAAACTCCCTCCTCCAACTTTGAACTTTGAACTTTGAACTTTGAACTTGAGCTACTCATAAGAGTGGCGAACGGCCATTGAGATGAGGAAAACCAAGTATCAAAAGTGTCCGGATCCTGCTTTAGTTCTCTTGATCCACAATTGGGACATTCTTCTGGCTTATTTCCATCGGTTACGATCCATTCTTCTTTATTGTCATGCCGAACTTGTTTCGGCATCTCAAATCCTGAGTAACGAGATCCTGAACCGAGTTCAGGATGACAACGAGAGCATTGCCAGGCCGGAATCCTAATCCCCCAAACAATTTGTCTGCTTATATTCCAATCTTTTATATTTTCCAAGAACTGAAAATATATTTTCTCAAATCTTTTTGGAAATATTTTAATCCGTCCTTCTTTAACCGACTCGATTGCAGGTTTTGCCAGAGGCTCCATTTTTATAAACCATTGTGGCAGGAGCATTGGCTCAATGGTTGTCCCGCATTTATAGCAAACTTCTATTGTGTGGGTATAATTTTCATCGATTTTTTCAATAAGTCCCATCTTTCCCATATCTTGCACGATTAATTTTCTGGCTTGCTTTATGTATAGTCCTTTGTATTTTCCCGCTCTTTCATTCAGTTTTCCATCCAAACCAATTACCTGAACTCGTTTGAGATTGTGCCTTAGTGCTATTTCGAAATCCTTCATGTCATGAGCCGGAGTCACCTTAGCAACACCAGTGCCAAAGTTAGGGTCAATAACCCCATCGCCAATTACTTTTACTTTAAACTTGCCAATAACGCCTTCTACTTCTATCTCTTTCCCAATCCAGCTTTTATATCTCTTATCTTTAGGGTTAACGGCAACAGCGGTATCCCCAAACTTTGTTTCTGGCCTTACTGTTGCTAAGACAAATGGGCCATATTTTATGTAATAGAGAGGGTCTTTTTGTTCTTTATGATTTACCTCAAGATCTGAAAAGCTTGTTCCGCATCTTGTGCAATAATTCACTAACCTATCCCCTCTATAGACTAATCCATCGTCATATAACTTTTTGAATGTCTTATATACAATTTTGACAATATCGCGATCTAAGGTAAATTTGTTCCTTGTCCAATCTAAAGAAAAACCCAAGCCCTGCAATTGAGTCTCCATATTTTTTTTATTTTTTTGCACATACTCCCAGATCATTTTGTAAAGAGCCTCTCTGTCAAAATCAAATCTTGACTTGCCTTTTTTTGCCAGATGTTTTTCAAACACATACTGCGTCTCAAATCCAGCATGATCAGCTCCTGGCAACCAAAGCGTAGGATCGCCCTTCATGCGATGGTAACGAATAAGAATATCCTCAATAACATACATTGCGTGACCAAAATGGAGCGGTGCATTGGCATTAGGGGGCGGCAAAATGATTGTGAATGCTTTTCTCTTATGATCTTTATTTGGGGAAAAATATCCTGCTTCTTCCCACTTTTTATAAATTTTTTCCTCAACGTCTTTATGATTGTAAACTTTATCCACACGAGTATATTATCATATTGATCCATTCGATTTCTACTCAGGATCAACCCTGAATGTAATTGAAGGGTTGACACGGACAAGCAAAGAGTGTATGCTGTATACAGCATAAGGAGGGGAGATATGATGCAGCGAACGCAGGTATATTTCGATCCTGAAATTTTAGAATTATTAAAAGACGAAGCTAGAACTAAAAAGATAACGCTAGCTAGTGTTATTCGTGAAAAAGTAACAAAAAATATTAGAAGGAAAAAATCTGTGAAGCGAAAAAGTGCCGCAGAGGTCCTTCTTGGTCTTGCTCGCTTAGGTGAAAAGTTAAACGTTCGTGGTCCAAAGAATCTTGCCAAAAATATAGATAAGTATGTGTATCGTTAAATGAAACAATCTCTCTTTATTGATGCTAATTACTTTTGCGCCCTCTACAATAAACAAGATGCGCTCCACCAAAAAGCAAAAAGGTTCTCTTCAGAATTGGAACAGCACTATCTTGCAACTTCAAATTTTGTATTATTGGAATCGTATACCGTAATATCTCAAAGGTCATCAAAAAACATAGTCGTAAGTTTTAAAAATTATGTTTACAGTGAAGGCAACTATCATATCTTTTGGGTCGACAAAGGTTTAGAGGAAGAAATATGGAATATTTTTGCTTCTATCAAAGACAAAAACTTCAGCTATGTTGATGCAAGCATTTTAGCTGTGATGAAAAAAGAAAAAATTGCAAATCTTCTTTCTTTCGACTCCGGCTTTACCCAACTCCAAAAACCATTCGGCTTTACGCTAATACCAGCTTAGATAACATAACCTTATTTTCCAAGGCAAATGATTTCCCTAAGAATTACCGATTTATTCCCGCCCAACATGCGAGACGAACCTAAACCAATGAATTTTTCGTATATTGACAAAACATATCTTTTGTCATAAAATGAGCCGTGCAGTATTTTGATTGGGATAAAGAGAAGAATCAGAAACTGAAAGAAGAAAGAGACGTTTCATTCGAGGACGTAGTAATTGCCTTAAATGAAGAAAGAGTGCTATATAGAGGCGATCATCCCAATCAAAAAAAATATCCTGGTCAGAAAATTGTAGTAGTAGAGATAAGAGATTATGCCTATGTAGTTCCGTTTGTAGAGGATAAAGGAAAAATATTTTTTAAAACCATAATACCAAATAGAAAAGCGACCAAAAAATACTTAAGAAAGGAGGACAAATGAAACACATTATACTTGACAAAGAAGAAGAGCAGATTTTGAAAGACTTTGAAGATGGTAAATATGTAAGAGTAAAAAATTTTGAACAAGAAAAAAAACGACTACAGGAAATTGCCAGAAATACTCTTAATAAAACCAGGAATATTAATCTGAGGCTTTCTCAAAGAGATTTACAGAAATTAAAATCTAAGGCTGCGGAAGAAGGCATACCCTATCAAACTCTTGTGTCTTCCGTGCTTCATAAATTCGTCAGCCGACAATAAAATAAATTTCCCGAAGATTTACCGATTTATTCCCGCCCGCTCTAATTTTCAATTAACTTATACCCTCGTGTTCTAACAGTTTGAACTTCAAATTGGCTTTTTTGCAGTTTTAGTTTGTTTCTTACTCGAGCGACAAGCCTATCGATTGCCCAATCCGAAACGCCCAAAGCCTCAACCTCTGGCCAGACCTTCTCAACGATTTGTTCCCGTTCGCAGACTGAATTAGCGTTATCCTTAAGATAAATAAAAAGGAGGTTTTCTTTTTTTGTAAGCTCGACTATGTTATTATTTGAAGATTTCTTCTCCATCTGCTTTACATAATAATCAAAAAGCGGACTAAAAACCCTTGAATCTACTACGAGACCAGTGTCCCACAAATACCTTCCTGTTTCTCTTTCTTCCCTAGTGACTTCTTCATTCCTTGTTATCTTTGCAACAATGTTTTTCTCCTGTTGCCCCAAACTTTCCCAGAGTTCTTCGGACTGAAGCCCAATCTCTTCGTCTCTCGAAAGAGATTCAATAAGCTCATCTTTTGTTTTTAGAGGATTTTTTCTCTCGTGAAGATAGATAAGAGCAAGCTGAAGATACTGAACGTACCCATCAACCGTTTTAAGCAAAGTCTTCTTTATCAAAGGAGAAAGATTGAGTTTATAACGGTCTTTGTATGTTTTAAATATAGTTTTTGTGTCTTCCTCTTTGGCCGGTTTTATATATAAATCTTTTGAAAAAACAGATAAAGACGCTCTAGTAAACACGCTTGGAGACAACGCATCAAGGCTTCTTGCGCTTGTAAATACAAATGAAAGTTTGTGATGCGTTGCGTCTTTTAAGCCTTGTAAGTTTGCGAACAGCTCATGTGTAATAGCATCCTTCATGCGATCAAAGCGCAAGAAAAAGATTGTAGGCACTATTCCATTTTCAGAAAGCGCAATAAGACTTCTCCTAAGGCAATCAATAGTTAAAAAAAGATCCTGAGACTGAATGCTGTCCAAAAATAACATCTCGATCTTTTTCTTAAGATCTTTGCCAAAGGAATGCTTATTTACAACGTCTAAAATGCGTTTTAGGGTAAGTATCCAAAACGGCGTAACTTCTCTTTCTACAAGATCATTGAGGTCGACTGGAATAAAAAGGTGGGTCATTCCATCGCCAATATAGGTTTTTGCAATATCTTTATGGTTTAGGAAAAAGCGAAGGAAATTGCTAATCCCTACCCTTTTCATACCTATTAAAACTACGGACTGGTGGTTTTTAAGATGTGCCCCTAAAGAAGCTGCGTCGTCTTTTCGAAACGTAATTGGATACGAACTTTCTATTATTCCGTTTTCCATTAAACTTCCCTATTTTAATAGATTTACGCTTTATTTAGCAATCCCCACTTTTGTCAGGTTGCCGTAGACCAGAATTTTTGAAGTTGGATATCTTTGATGTTTTTGATTTTGAGTTTTTGATGCTGGACGTTCTTGATTTTCTTGATTTTGATCCGTCGGCTGACGGATTTGACGTCTTGATTATGGATTAATCTCTAGCTAGAATGAAGATATGATTAAGAGTTTTTTAGACCTTGAAGTCTACAAAGAGTCTTTCCAGTTGTCAGTTGAGATTGAAGAATTGCTTAAAACTTATCCGCCTTCAGAAAAATTTCTTTTAGTTGATCAAATGAAAAGAGCGTCAAGATCAGTTCCAGCACAAATCGCAGAAGGATACGCAAGACGGGAGTCACTAAGAGATTTTCAAAGGTACATTCGAGATTGTATTGGAGAAGTAAACGAAATGATTAACCATCTGTTTTTATCGAAGCACAAAAATTATATTAAGAAATCAGGGTATGCAGACGAACTGATAGAAAGATACACTAAGCTTGCTAAGAAGCTAACAAATCTCAAAAACAACTGGCAAAATTACAAATAGCTTCATAGTAGAATTTTTGAAGTTAGATATCTTTGATGTCCTTGAGCTTGATATTTTGATAACTTGAAATCTCGAATCAATTAATCAAGAAATCAAATAGTCAAGAATTCAAGTTCAAAAACGTCAAGAACATCTCAATTCAAGAATATCTAATTTCCATCTTCAAGACATCCAAACAATTGTCAAGCTGACGTCAGAAAAAAATTTCAGTGAAGATTGCATTTCCGGGAGATAAATTTAAATTTTTACCAAACGACGAACACGGAGTAATTACTTTAACTAATTGCGTAGTCGAAGAAACATCAACAAACCATCTTGACGATCTAACCTATATTCTTAAGGCTTCTCAAGTTAACCCATAAATAAAATGCAATCACAACCTGTGAGATACAAAATTCAGCAAGGAAGAGGGACATACAAAAGACTTTAGCCAAAATGCTTGCCTTGAGGGCGCTGCAATATCTGCTTTAACTGCAATATAGTCAGACTTGCTTCTTGTGCCATTCCCAGGCAGTTCTAACAATAGTCTAAATTTGTCAGTTGATACTTGACAAATTTTGTATAAATGTGTAAGCTACAGGCATGGTGTATCCACGAAAGATTCTACAAGATCTTCGAAGAAATAAGGACACAAAAGAAATAATTGTTTTAACTGGAATAAGAAGATCTGGAAAGACAACAGTCTATCGAATGCTGTTTGACGAAATTAAAAGTAAGAATAAAGTTTTTTTGGATCTAGAAAATCCTATAGACCAAAAAATATTTGAGGAGGAAGACTACAATAATATTTGGGCAAATCTTGTTCCCTACAACGTTTCTCAAGAAGAGAAAGCATACATTTTTTTGGACGAAGTTCAAGCAATGCCCAATGTTATAAGGGCTGTAAAATATCTATATGACCATTACAGCGTGAAGTTTTTTTTGACAGGATCGAGCAGCTTTTATTTTAAAAACCTTTTTCCAGAAAGTCTAGCTGGAAGAAAGTTTGTTTTTGAATTATATCCTCTTGACTTTGAGGAATTCCTGCTTTTTAGAAATGTCCGCAAGAACTTTTATGAAAGTTTTTCTGAAAAGGATAAAAATAAAAATGCCATTGTCTTTGAAAAAGTAAAAAAACTCTATGAGGAATATATTTTTTATGGCGGGTTCCCACAGGTAGTTCTTGAAAAGGACATCTCGCAAAAGACCTTACAACTTAAGGATGTCTTCAAATCATACTTTGAGAAGGACGTAAAAGTTCTTGCGGATTTTCGCGATATTAATCTATTTCGCGACCTGCTCCTCCTTTTGATGAGACGAGCTAGTTCAAAACTTGATATAAGTAAACTTGCTTCTGAGATAGGAATTGCCAGAGAAACCGTTTATTCCTACCTTTCTTTTTTGCAGGGAACATACTTTGTAACACTTGTCTCACCTTTTTCTAAGAGCGTAGATAGGGAAGTAAGTGGATCAAAAAAAGTTTATATATGCGATACAGGCCTTCTTCGTCAATTTGCGAGCGTAGACAGTGGAGCACTATTGGAAAACGCAGTATTTAACTCTCTTAGAAAACATGGAAAAATATGCTACTACCAAAAAAGGTCTGGGGGTGAAGTAGATTTTGTTTTGGACCAAAGAATCGGTCTTGAAGTTAAAATCAAAGGAATAGAAAGCGACTTACGTAGACTTCGAAAGCTTGCACATGGATTAGGCTTAAAAGAGAGCTATGTTTTAACAAAGCAGTTTGTAAACAGTCGTGGTTTTATCCCAACAACAGAAATATAGACATGGAACTCATAACTCTTGAAATCATCCAAAAAAACTTCCTGAGAGAACTCCAAGATGCATATTCTGGCAAAAAGACGAGTTTGCCGTTTATTATCCACAATCTCTCATCAATTCCTATTGTTAAGAATGGGGATGTTTTTGAGGCTTTAGTTATAGGTGGAAGTATTTGGAAAAAAGCGCTTTTACAAAAAACAAAAAAAGAAATCGAAATCGTAAAAAAGGAGACCGAACGATCAGTGGCTTTCAAAAATGAAAAAGATTTTTTGGAGTTTATTGATAACGAGGTTAAAGATAATATAAAGGTATTAGCGCTAAATTTCGCATATCCTCTTAAGCCCATTTTTGAAAAGGGAAGGCTTGATGGAACCCTGCTTAAAGTGACAAAAGAGGGCAGCTTTCACGGCCTGATTGGTAAAAAGATAGGAAAGGAAATTGAGGGGTATATTTTGAAAAAGAGAAATAAAAAGATTACGGCTTCTGTTGCAAACGACACTGTTTGCTTATTACTTTCTGGTCTAACAAAATACAAATGGCACGAGCTTGCGGGAGGGGTAATTGGTACCGGAGTAAACTTTGCTTTTTTCTTGGATAAAGGAAAATTAGTAAATCTAGAGTCTGCAAATTTTGATAAGTTCACCTTAAGCCAAGAAGCAAGCATTATTGACAAAGAATCGTCAGAACCAAATATACACTTATTTGAGAAAGAAACAGCAGGCGCATATTTATACAAACACTTTAATTTAATAATCAAAGAAAAAAAGATCAACTATCCCCAGATTTCATCAGCAGAAGAACTAGACACACTAAGCCGCAAAAACATTCCGCAAGTTTCAATAATTGCTCAGAGTCTTTTGGAGAAATCAGCACAGTTGGTTGCATGTCAAGTGGCGGGGATTACGGAGTTTAAACAAATAGCTCAAGATCTATCTATTCGTCATTCTGGGGAGTCCCGCTCAGCGGGACGACTCCAGAATCTCTCTCGCTTTCCTCATGGTGCAAAGAGATTCTGGACAAGCTCGCCTCGCTCAAGCTTCGGCGAAGCGGGCCAGAATGACAATCATGAAAGTATGGTTTTTAATATGGAAGGACGTTTGTTTTGGAAAGGAAATGAATATAAAGAAACAGTAGAAAAAGTCGTTAAACAACTGGTTCCAAAATACAGTGTTAGATTTGTAGAAATAAAAGATAGCGGTACTCTTGGCGCAGCAAAGCTCGTATCCTAATTCTTTTGAACAAAATCTATCTTTAATTCTTTATCTGTCGCGAGGTCTAAAGAACTTGAGGATGAACCTCTAATAATTCTTAAACTTTTGGGATAAGTAAGAGAAAAAGAGTAAGGGTAACTGTCTATTCCCGGCTGTTTAAAAATACGAAGTAGGTAGGAAAAAGTTTGTGGCTCTAAAGATATCTTTTGGGAGAGCACATACTCAATCTTTATTGACTTAGACTTCCCTGCTTTGACATTGACAAGAAATCCGTAGATTGTTTTTCCACTCTGTTCATATTTCTCAAGTTCTAATCCCAAAGGCGCAATAAAACCTTTTGCCTCATAAATCAAAGGGTCTGTAATTGCTGGAACAATCTCTTGAGAAAAACCATCAAACGATATGGATGAAATTGCTGTGTCAAAAGGTAAAATAATTCTTAGATAATTTACATAATCCCCTCCCGGCCACTTATTGCTAGTGTTTGCATAATTTATTTTAACTTCCCCTGTTACGTTCCCATCTTCTTTAATTCTGACGTTATGATAAACATTCCGTTTCACAAAATAATTGGCTTTATTAGCTCCTAAATTTGCCTCGTTTATTCCTAAGAAATCGTTAATAGAATTAGAGACGGTACCACCCTGTGCTCCCAAAAGTGAGGATGACCAATTGTTTATCGAAAAAAGGTCTTGGAGATTTTTATCGCTAAAAGCAAACAAAAGGTGTTTTTGATCAATAGAATCATCTACTGATTTTGCTATTTCTAAATAAGGCAAATTATTGTTAGCTGATAACTTTAATTGCATTGCTGAAAAAAGAGATCTTAAAAAGTCTTTTTTTTGCCTCGATCCCGGAAAGAAATTTTTCTCCGCATGAAACTGGGTTAGCTCATAAAGATTAGAAGAAGTTACAGTTTCTTTGTAATCCGCTACGTAAACTGAGCCTATTACTGCTAAAATACTCTTTACAAAAGACACATCTATCCCAATTACCCCGTCAACCATTTGTCCTGTCTCCGCATTTAAAAGGATGGCTGAGGATGATGCCCCTTTTGCGAAATCTACATCAAAATTGCTATCCCTTAAATACCAATGTACTTTTTCAAGATATCGCCTTATTGGATATGGGGGCTCAACATGTCCTCTTAGCTGTCCATCTGCATCATACACATCGTGAATCGAAAAATCCACCATTTTACCAGCATCAAAGGTTAAAAGCCCGTATGAGCCAATAAACCCGCCCCCAGGACGAAGCTCCATATTGTTCTGAAAAAGTACCAAATAAACTCTTTTTCCATTAAATCCAAAAAGGTTTGGCATATAGTCTATGGTATTTTCTGCTATTTTAATAAGTCTATCGACCGAAGGAAATCCGCCTTCAGCTTCTAATTTTCTAAAAATAGTTATTGCATTTTTTAAAAGATCAGAAGCATCTTTAAAATCTTCTTTTGTTTTTTTGCTCTTTCCCATAAACACTTCCGAAAAGGTTTCTGACGCACTTAAAACGTCTTTAGAAATTTGCGATAAATCATAACCTAAGTTAATGTTTTTTATAATAGGAGTAAGATTATTTTCTTGGCCAATAATTCTCCCTTCCGCCAAAAGAGGTTCTGATGTTTTTTTTGCTAAAGAGAAAAATATTTTCGCAACACTTGCTGATTTTTGGGCGCTTGATAAATCTCCTTTTTCTATTGTTGATTTAGTATTGCCTAGCATCAAGAACCCAAGGAAAGAAAAAATTAGCGTAGAAATAAGAGGTAAGATTAGCAAGAAAAACAAACCTAATAAAAATATTCTAAAAGATAATAGCTTTGTTCCTTTAGCATAAGTATTCGTATTAAAAGAATCCTTATTAAAATTCCTACCCATCAAACCTTCTATGTTAAGCTCTCTTATCTTTTTCTCCAAAGGATAGTTATCGGGAAGTAAATATTTGCCATTTACTTTGTCATTCTGGCTTGTCCAGAATCCCCCATCATTCTGAGAGATTTTGGAGTCGCTTCGCTCCCCAGAATGACGGCTGTGTGATCTAATAAAATCAATCTTAACAGACGGGTTTGCTTTTTGAATCTGCCTTGCTAAAGAAAGTTCTGTTGGAGGATATTTTGGAAAAAGATAAAAAATGGAAGATTTTGTGTTTTTATCAAACGCCCCGCTGAGCGGGGCAAACGCTGCTTCGATTATTCCAGATACAACATCCTCTAAAAAAACTGGATAAGTTTTAGATAGCCCATCGCCCTCAACTTCAATTCTTCCGAATTTTATAGCATCATATATTAATAAGGGGTATGTATTCTTGCTAACAATATCCCCAAACACCACTACTTTCAGCCCGCCAAGCTGAACTTTTACTTTTTTGTAGAAAGAATTAGTTTTGAATAAACTGATTATAAAAACAAGCGAGGAGTCATCTTTTTTAGCCTTTTTTAGGAATTCAAGCAGATGCTTTTTATTTATATTGTCAGGATCAACAACAAAGATGTGCGAGTAAATATTGTCTGGAATTACAGGAACGTCTCTATCATACGCTACAAAAAATATACCATCTAATTTTGGTTTTCTTTGGCTAACGTATACAATTAACGACTTTAAAACTAATTTTTGGCAGATGGCCTCTCCTATTATGCCTTTCTTGTCAACAATTAAAGATGGAAGGGGGTTCATTAACTTATTTTATGTCAAATTAGCTATTGTTGTCTAGAAGCTATTGCAAAACCTAATCATTAACGTCATTCTGGTAAGCCCGAAGGGCGCATCCAGAATCTCCAAGCGTTTAGAGACTCTGGGCAAGCCAGAGTGACGGGTTTTGAAATGGGCACTAGTCGAGTCTGACTCGATCTAGAGCTTGATTAACAAAACTATCTGCTTTTTTGTTTTGTTCTCTCGGAATATTTTTGTAGTATATTGGGAAATTTATTTGTGCTTCTCTATTGCGCACATCAAAAAGTAAATTTCTAAGATCTGCATTTTTAACCTTAAAAATTCCTATTATCTGAGAATAAATCAATTTTGAATCGAGAAAAAAATGAATCTTTGCATCTTTAGGTAAACTTTTCTTATTCTCAATTATCCAGTCAAGCGCTTCTATTACTGCTTTATATTCCGCAACGTTATTTGTTGCAATTCCTATCGCCTTACCAAAGCCTGCGATCTTCTTTCCTTTTTCATTTGTTACATAAACCCCAACTGCCGCAGGCCCTGGATTTCCCCTTGCCCCTCCGTCTGTAAAAACATTAAGAATATTATTAGTCATTTTATAATTTGGCAAAACTTTGGAATACCCCTTGTAAAAATTTTAACAGATGGGATTTTTATTAGCAAGGAAAATAAAACCTTTTTCCGAAAAATTTTAATTTTATAGGATTGATCAAAAAAAATTATTTTGCCAAAAATAGGAACAGGGGAATGTGAAAGTTTAAGACAAATTACCCCGACTCTTGCTCCAACAAAGACCAAGGATAAAGGAGAAAAGCAGTTGTCCTTGCTGTAGGGTTAGGAAATAATGATCAAAAAATCCTAATATTAGGATTGTCAAAAGGGCAATAGTTAATGATAGGGGATTAATAGTTAAATTGTCTTCTTTAGATTTGAGATTTTTGGATGTAGTTTTGAGTTTTGAGTTTTGAGTTTTGAGTTTTTGATATGTCTTAATCATAAACCAAACAAAGAACGCAAGACCTACTATCCCGGTTTGACTCAAAATCAAAAGATAAA
>Ga0213870_1001114_pt1 | contig 12318 bp, 13 predicted proteins | sample WICALVC2017_Meta_FD_160119 | JGI IMG/M metagenome (GOLD analysis project Ga0213870, IMG submission 160119) | Freshwater microbial communities from subterranean cave lake in Wind Cave National Park, South Dakota, United States - WICALVC2017 | ecosystem: Environmental > Aquatic > Deep subsurface >... | reverse complement strand
AAAAGCTATGGATCTGCTCTTCAGTATTTTACTGGAAATAAAGATCATAATATTGTTGTTAGGAAAATTGCAATAGAAAAAGGTCTAAAGCTAAGCGAATATGGTTTATTTAAAGGTTCAAAAATGATTGCTGGAAAGACAGAAGAGGAAGTTTATGAAGCTTTGGAATTAGATTGGATGCCCCCTGAAATTAGGGAAAACGAAGGGGAAGTAGAAGCTTCTTTAAAAAGCCAACTGCCAAAACTAATTGAGCTAAAAGATATTAGGGGAGATTTGCATTGCCATTCAAATTGGAATGGCGGAAAAAACACAATTGAAACAATGGCCCAAAAAGCGATGGAATTGGGATATGAATATATCGGTATTTCAGACCACACCAAGTTTTTAAGAATAGAACACGGCTTAGATGAGAAACAATTATTGAGACAAAATGAGGAAATTAAAAAGATAAATAAAAAGTTTCAAGTTTCAGGTTTTAAGTTTAATGTGCTTCACGGTTGTGAAGCCAATATTCTAAACGACGGCTCTATTGATATAAAAGATGATGTTTTAGTCCAACTGGATTATGTGATTGCCGGAGTACATTCCAGTTTAAAGATGCCGAAAAAAGAGATGATGGCCAGGATTATTAAAGCAATGAAAAATCCTAATGTTGACATTATTTCCCACCCCACCGGCCGGCTTATTGGCAAGCGCGACGAATACCAGCATGATTTTGATGTAATGTTGAGGGTTGCCAAAGAAACCGGTATTATTTTTGAAATTAATTCTTCGCCCAAACGTCTGGATTTAAGAGATATTTATATCCGCCGGGCAAAAAACGAAGGGGTAAAAATGATAATTAATACCGATTCCCACCAAAAAGAGCAAATGCATTTAATGGAATACGGCATCTGGCAAGCCCGCCGCGGCTGGGCCGAGCGCGTTGATATAATAAACACATTGCCCGTTGAAGAATTATTAAGTTATTTTAAGTGATTCATGATTGGATTAAAAAGGGGTACTGTTAAATTAAAAAAACACGACCCAAATTGGGCAAAATTATTTAAAAAAGAAAAGAAACTTTTGCTTGGAAAATTTCCAAATGTGATTCTTGAAATTTCGCACGGCGGTAGTACAACAATTCCCACAATACCGGCAAAGCCAATCATTGATATGTTTGCAGTTGTGCTTTCGCTAAAAAAAGCAAAAGCCATAAAAAATAAATTAGAGAAACTTGGATATGAATATCGTGGAGCAGATGGGGTTAAAGAAAGGATATTGTATGTAAAGGGCGAACCAGAACTGAGAACCCATCATTTACAACTCGTCGAGAAAAAAAGCGACGAATGGAAAAATCACATTTTAATTAAAAATTATTTTCTAAAACATCCAGAAGTAGCAAAAAGATATGCTAAGCTTAAGGCAAAGTTAGCCGAAAAATATCCAAATAGTAGAAAATCTTATTCGCATGGAAAAGATGCCTTTATAAAATCCATCATACAAAAGGCTAAAAAAGAAAAATAACTTTTTGATTTCGAGTCATCTAACTCATTTATTGTTTTTTATTTATATGATATACTCCAATAATCAACGGCCGTTGATTATTGGAACACTGCTCTATTTGTGAAATATGAAAAAAAATCAAAAAATATCATTAGCAAATATTATTTTAATTAAGTTAGAAGAAAAATTAGAGGAGCTGTTTGATTTGGGTATTACTATAATGTTTAATCCTCGAAAATTAACAAAGGGGATGGGTCTTTATCGGGATTACAACTACCCTATTTACAGAAAAATTAATAATTTAAAACGTAGCCCCTACTTTACTTTTCGTAATGATAATTTTTATTTAAATGACAAGGGAAGAGTGGAAATTATAAAAAATATTGTTAATAAAAAGAAAAAAATTAATAAAAATAAATGGGATTCAATTTGGCGAATTATCATTTTTGATATTCCAGAATCTAAAAGACGGGATAGGGATTTCCTAAGAAGGGAATTAAAATGGATGGGTTTTAAGGAGCTTCAACACAGTGTTTGGATTTCACCGTACGACATTGAAAGAGAATTAACATGCTTATTAAAATTATGGTGTAAAGATTTTCAAGGAGATATAAGATTTATAAGGGCTCAAAAGGTGATCGATGATCAAAAGTTCAGAAAAATGTTTGTACTCTAAGAATCAACGTCCGTTGATTATTAGAGTATATGGTTTTTAGAATAATATTAATAATACTTTCTATAATAATATTAATTTAAAATAATTTATGCCACAGGAAAAATCAGCGGGAGCAATAATTTTTAGGATCATAGATAATGAACCGCGTTATCTGCTTTTGCATTATCATTCGGGGCACTGGGATTTTTCTAGAGGACATATTGAAGAAAATGAAGATATTAAAAAAACAGTGGTTAGGGAGGTGGAGGAAGAAACAGGAATAAAAGATTTAAATATAATTGATGGTTTTAGGGCGAACACGAAGTTTTTTTTCAAAAGAACCCGTCATTTAAAAGGTCAAGCCAAAAAAGATGCTCCATGGATTATTAAATTAGTTACATTGTATGTGGCAGAAACAAAAACAGAAAAAGTAACTATCTCTAGTGAGCAAAAAGGTTTTGGCTGGTTTGTCTACAAAGATGCTTTAAAAAGGTTAGCCCCGCATGCAAAAAAAGTATTTCCACAGGCTCATGAGTTTATCATTTCGACAAAGGGTCTATAAAATAGTTAAAAAAATACCTCGCGGGAAAGTTTTAACGTACAAAAAAGTTGCCAAATTAGCGGACAACCATAAGGCTTTTCGCGCCGTAGGCAATATTTTAAATAAAAATTATGACCCCAAAATTCCTTGCCACCGAGTTATAAGAAGCGATGGAAAAACCGGAGGATATAATAAAGGAGTAAATAAAAAAGCGGAGTTATTGAAAAAGGAAGGTTACTTATAAATTTCCAATTCTCCTTGACCCGCAGGGCATCCCGTAGCCCCGTAGGGCGGAGGTTGATTCTCAATTTCCAATCAATTTTTTAATTTCTAAGTTTTCGAAACAAAAAAATCGCCGTACGGCGATTTTTTCTCTACTCACTACTCACCATAAACTACAAACTATTTCTTTACCCCGTTAAATAAAATTGTCTAAATTTTAATTTTTGATAAAATCAAAAATTATTTAACTGGGTGAACTTCCTCCACAATTTTTTCAAAAATATCGGGGTATTTTTCTATTAGTTTTGCTAAAATTTTTCTATCCAGTTCAATATTTTTCTTTTTTAATCTATTGATAAATTGGCTATAATTTATTCCTAATTTTCTACAGGCAACGTTTATTTGCAGTTGCCACAGTTGCCTAAAATCCCTCTTTTTAACTTTTCTGTCGCGATAAGAAAAAGTCCAGGCATGTCTTAATGCATCTTTTGCTAATTTATATTTTGATTTTCTGCCGTACTTAAAACCTTTGGCATGTTTCAACAAATGCTTCCTGTGCTTATGGGCTGTTTTACCTTTTTTTACTCGTACCATGAATATAATGCCAATACGCGAATCTTATGCCCTTGACCTGCAGAGCATCTCGAAGCTTCGCAAAGCGGAGCGTAGGCTGATGTTGCGAATACGTTATTTGCATCATTGGCGATCTCATTTGCATATTTGCATTTTATACCTGTAAATACCTTTTAACCCTTTTTACTTCAGATTTTGCCAAAGGCACCCATTTTCGCCCCTTCCTTCTTGCTTCGCCGGTTTTCTTGGCTCGGTAATGGTTTTGACCAGAAAGGCGCCTCAGGATTTTCCCGGTGCGGGTTACTTTAAATCGCTTTAATAATGCCTTTTTATTCATATTACTTCTTTGAAATTATCATCGTGAACCCTTTTGGCTCTCGTTTTAATTCGCGCTCTGTTTTAATAGGTAATAACTTTTCTAGGGTGTCTAAGAAGAATTGCACTTTCTTCTTGGCAAACTCTCCCATGGCCTTTTCTCTTCCTTTTAAAAACATGCCAACCTTTACCTTGTCTCCATCTTTTAAGAATTTTTCAGCTTGCTTTGCCTTTACTTCTATGTCGTGGGGAGAAGTGTTAAACCCAACTTGAATTTCCTTTAACTTGGATTCCCTGGTATTGGCTTTTATCTTCCGTTCTTTCTTCTGCAATGAGTAAAGATATTTGCCGTAGTTTCCTATCCTGCATACCGGCGGATCAACTTTTTCTGTTATCTGTATTAGATCTAATCCTTTGGATTTCGCCAATTCAATGGCTGCAAAAATATTCATAATTCCCAGTTGCGTCCCTGTTTCATCAATTACTCTAACCTCTTTTGCTCTTATAAAATTGTTTATTAATATTTTTTCGATATTTTTTAAATTTTTATTTTTTAATACTAAAGACCTCTTATGGAGATGGAGGAGTTGAATCCTCGTCTGAAAAGTTTCTAAAACAATTCTACAGATTTATCTTATTTTAGGTTTCAGATAAAAAGTATAAAATAAGCAAAATCTTTTTATCTTAGCCTTACTAAATTTCAATAATTTTTATAAGGCTATAAAAATTATCTATCTCAATAATTATAACACCCTTTTTTGCCTATTGAGAATCAGTTAAAAGGATGCAACGTTAAACGTATGCTAACGCTGGTTGCTTCTTAGTAAATAAGTTAGCAATTATTTGTTTCCCACAGATTTTTGAGCATGGGACGCTCAACCTGCCTTGTTTTAAAGAGCTGATCATCGAAACTTTCATCCCCAAGTATTAAAGCCTCAACCACAAATCACAAATCACAAACAAATGTCCCGCCTGTGGGCGAAATTCTAATATCTAAATTCAAAACCTGTTTATTATTTTGAATTTTTCCGCCGAAGGCGGATCAGCCTCTGGCTGAGGATTTGTTTGTAATTTAGCGCTTGTAATTTGGAATTTTAAAGAGACAACTCTCTTTTTATATCTTTTTCAATATCTCTTCTTTTGATTTGTTCTCGTTTGTTAAATTTCTTTTTACCGCGCGCTAATCCAAATTCAATTTTTATCCTACCACTTTTATCATAAATTTTCAAGGGAATTAATGAAAAACCTTTCTGATTTACTTTTCCCATCAAATAGTCTATCTCTTTTTTATTCAAAAGAAGTTTTCTTGATTGTTCTGGGTTATAATCAGGCGGAGCATTTTTGGGCTGATAGGGGGGTATTTTGGCGCCTATTAAACAAGGTTCCGAACCCCTAAAAATAACATAAGAACTCGTCAAACTTATATGCCCCGTTCTTATAGATTTTACCTCTTGGCCAATTAAAACCAGCCCGGCCTCAAACCTTTCGAGTATAATGTAGTCGTAAAAAGCTTTCTTATTATCTGAGTATATTTGCATTGTTTCATAGTATCATTTCTTTTTAGCCCCCGAAACTCTTGACAAGGTTTCTTAATAGGTGTATGATTAAAGAATGAGCCCCAGTTGTATAATTGGGTCGTTCCGAAAGGAATAAGGGCGTCGTTTCTGCGCCAAATTAGAAACACAGTTTCGGGAAACAGAACCATGCAAGAACATTCAGAAAAAGTGTTGGAGTTGTCGAGACTACTGCTCAAGGACACCCATTCTGGACCAAAAATCCAGAAGTTCCTTGAACAACGGAGATTCAGATTGCCCGATGCCTTGGAACGGGGGACAGTGCCCATACTAGTAGACATGGTTCCAAGCCAATACCCAACCATCGCCGAATTAGCTCAGGCGATTGAGGAGACACAACTTGGACCCCCCAAGTACTATTCTCTCTGATCGGTTACAGGCATTTCTGCGAGATAAGGCATGTTGCAGAGCCGGCAACATGCCTTCTTTTTTTACCTTTTTAAACCATCAAATTCGCGTTGGCGGACAACTTCTGCCACGCGATTTTTTTATTTCTGTGAAACCACCCTGTAATGGCAATCATCAGGGCATTGTCGGTTGATAAATGTTTTTCAGGAAAAATAACATTAACTTTTAACTTTGAATTTTCAACTTTTAACTTGAACTGCGAACGAAGTTCGCAGTTCGCTGAAACTCCCCCGCCTAAGATAATTGTTTTAACCCCGTAATTTTTAGCGGCTTTAATTGTTTTTTTAATCAGCACATCAATAATGGCTTGCTGAATCTCAACACACATTTGTCTCACAAAATTTTCATCTAAATTATTCTTAAGTTCTTGAGAACTTTGGAACTTGTTTTTTGGGTAATCTCTTACTAAATAGAGGACGGCGGTTTTTAGTCCTGAAAAACTGAAATCATAATCTTTTGAATTGATCATTGGTCTGGGCAATGAAATCGCGGAACTGCGCAGAATCAGACACGGAATCGTGCGGAAGTCTGAATTTCCGCGTTTTTCTGCGTTAGTTTCAGCGTTGATCTGCGAAATTTCTGCCAGAGCAGAAATTTGGGGGCCTCCGGGATAATCCAAACCTAAAATTTTGGCGCACTTGTCAAAACATTCTCCAGCGGCATCGTCCCGCGTCTCACCAATTATTTTATATTTACCGATACCTTTCATTAAAATTAATTGCGTATGTCCGCCAGAGACAACCAAGCAAATGGCCGGTAGTAATTTTTGATTTTTAATATGTGATTTTGATTTTCTTGCCCCCACGTCAAATTTTGGTGTGGGGGTGAAATTTTTGGTTTTTGATTTTAAGTCAACAAGATTGACTAAAATATGCGCTTCAATATGGTTCACGGGCACAATCGGAATGTTCCAAAAATAGGAAAGCGCTTTGGCAAAATTTATTCCAACCCACAAACAAGGCTCAAGTCCCGGTCCATTAGTTACAGCAATTAAATCAATATCCGGCTTTTCATATTTTTTCAAAAAATCTTTTATATTTTCAAAAAGTTGATTTTCTTTTTTTAATATTTTTTTTATCTCCAATAATCGACGGCCGTCGATTATTGGAGAATCATTTTTTTTAGTTTTAATAAGTTCTGCTTTTTTTAATGATTGTATTAAGACGGGAACTAAATTGCGTTGATGTTCTCTTTTTGCCATCATAGGAAAAACTCCCCCATATTTTTGATGGATTTTTATTTGAGACGAAACGATATTCGATAAGACCTTAAATTTATCACTTTTTGTCTCCAATATTGCTATTCCAGTATCATCGCAGGATGTTTCAATGGCCAGTATCTTCATAAAACTTGAAACTTAAAACATAAAACACTTTTTTTATTTATTATGTCTCAGGTTTTGGGTTTTATGATATAGTAAATCTTGGTTTTTTTCAATTTTTAAACAAGTATTTTACTCTAAAATTCAACGGCTCAAATAGCTATTTGAGCCGTTGAAAATTGAATTTGGGTATTCTTAATGATAATATTGATAGAAAATGATAATAAAATCCCAAAACTTTTTGTTGCCAGTTTTTTTTGTTTGCTTAGTTTTTATTGGTTTTTTAACAACTTTTAACAGCTTGGATCCGGATTTCGGCTGGCATTTACGAACAGGAAAATCAATTTTAGAGGAGGGAGTTCCTTATAAAGATTGGTATTCCTATACTATGCCAGATTTCCCCTGGATTGATCATGAGTGGCTGATGGATGTCTTAATTTACAAAATTTATTCATCTTTTGGTTTTTATTTTCTCTTACTGGTTTTTATTATCCTTTACACTTTATCTTTTTTTTTTGTGGGAGAATACCATCGGGATTTTTGGGGTTTTGTCCTCCCGGTCGCTCTTGGTTACTTAGCTACTGTGGGATTTTTGGGGATTAGGCCCCAGCTCTTAACTATTTTATTTATAGCCATTGTATGGAAAATAACGAACGAATTTTTAAACTATTCTTCTGGGTTAATTTACCCCGTTAGAAATATAGTTTCTAACGGGGTTTATATTCTGCCGGTTCTCTTTTTGGTTTGGGTTAATTTGCACGGCGGATTTTTCGGAGGATTTTTTATATTATTCATATTTTTAATTTTGGAAATTTTTAAAAAGTTAAAGATCCATCAAAAGATAAAAACGTTTAAGTTTTTAGATAATTTTTACTTAAAAGAACAGCCATTTTCAAAAATCCTAATTCTTGGGTCTGTGATATTTTTTTCATTTTTAGCAACTATGGCAAACCCTTACGGTTTGAGAATTTATGAAGAGGTGTTCAGAACGGCGGGGGATAATTTTTTAAGATTCCACATTCAAGAATGGCTACCCTTGTTCTTTTTGGATTTTAAACCCCTGATTTATATTTACATAGGTTTTTTCACGGGTTTTTTAATCATATCGTATCGGGAAATAGAGTTTAATAGCGTGGTATTTGCGTTAATATTTTTAATTCTTTCCCTTTCTGGGGCTCGTTATTTTTTGATTTTTATCATAATCACTATTCCTATTTTTCAAAAAATGTTTTACTCTTTAAAAGGTAAAATCAATATCAAAGAAACTTATCGCTTAACAACAGGCCTTGGTAAAAGTATGGCCGCTTTGTTTTTCGCGGTGTTGTTGCTAATGTTTAGTTACTCCATTTATGGATTTTCAAAGGACGCATTAAACATTCAGAACTATTACCCAGAAAAATCACTTTCGTTTTTAAAAACTCTGCCTCTATCAGAAAACCTATTTAATTATTATGGATGGGGGGGATATCTGATTTGGAAACTGCCAGAAAGGAAGTATTTTATTGACGGCAGGATGCCGAGTTGGAGGCAAAATGGACAATTTGTCTTCGGTGATTATATTGACATTATGAAAGCAAAAGAAGGGTTTGAAAAAATACTTGAGAAATATAATGTCAATTTAGTGCTTATTCAAAAAATAAAAGAGGAAACAAAAAGTGTTCAAAAAAATACTAATGCCAAAAGTTTTTTAAAAAATCGCCCTTGGTTAAGCCGGGCGTTGGGTGTTTCTGAGAATAAAAATCTTTACAACGAACTGATAAATCTCAACTGGAAAATAATCTATCGGGACGAAGTAGCGGTCATTTTAAGAAAGTAAAAATAATAATTATGTATCTTTCTATCGTAATTCCAGCCTATAACGAAGAAAAAAAGATAGCAAAAACTATCTTTGAAGTGGATGATTATCTAACTAAACAGCCTTTTGATTATGAAATTATTGTAGTGAATGACGGTTCAAACGATAGGACGGGGGAAATCGTGAAAAATTTACAATCAAACATTTCCAATTTAGAAATTATTGATAATGAAAAAAATAAAGGCAAGGGATATGCGGTAAGAAGGGGATTATTGAAAGCAAAAGGAAGTTACCGGTTATTTACCGACGCTGATAATTCTACCCCTATTGTAGAAATCAAGAAGCTTTTTCCTTATTTAAATCTTAGCTACGATGTAATAATTGGTTCCCGCGATATTGATGGCGCCAAAATTATTAACTGTCAACCGCGGCATCGAAGAATATTGGGCAAGGCTTTTAGTCTGCTGGTTAAAATAACTATTGGTCTTTTTGATATTAACGACACTCAATGCGGTTTTAAATTATTTAGCGCCAAAAGCGCAAATGATATTTTGTCCAAGTGTGAAATCAATGGCTGGTCTTTTGATCCGGAAATTCTGATAGTTGCAAAAAAGTTAGGTTATAAAATTAAAGAAGCGCCGATTTGTTGGACTAATAACCCTGATACAAAAGTGCGGTTTAGAGACGCTGTGGAAGTAATTTTTGATTTGCTAAAAATAAGATGGAATTTAATCGTTGGAAGGTACCATAAATCTTGAATTATTACAATTTTTAGCGTAAAATATAGGAAATGGCTCCATCGTCTAGTCTGGTCCAGGACGTTGGGTTTTCATCCCAAAAACTCGGGTTCGAATCCCGATGGAGCCGCTGATGAGAAGGCAATTAGATTATCAAGAAGCTATTAGATTGAGAATGCTTGGGAAAAGCTATAATGAAATAGCCAAAGGTTTAGATGTTGGTAAAAGCCTACTAAGTTATTGGTTAAAAAATCTCAAACTTCCAGATAAAGCTAAGAAAATTCTTGAGGCAAAAAGTAATTATGCGAAAGAAAAATTCATAGCATATAACTACAAAAGACATGAAATTGTTGAGCAAGATAATAAAGAAATAAAAGAGCTAAATTCAAAGAAAATAAAAAAGATTAATAATTATAATTTACTTTTATTGGGAGCGGCTCTTTATTGGGGAGAAGGCCAAAAAAGGCATGCCGGAAAGTACCCTCATCCACGCATTTCATTCTCTAATTCTGATCCTGATATGATCAGGCTTTTCCTACGTTTTATAAGAGAAATTTTAAAAGTTCCGGAAGAAAAAATAAGGCCGTCAATTCAGTTTTATCCAGATACAAATAAAGAAGAAGCTCTTGCTTTTTGGTCAAAAATCACCCACATTGCAAAAGATAAGTTTCTAACTACAATAGCTATTAGCAGGGCTAGTAAAGGCAAAAGGCCAAAGAATTTATTGCCTTATGGCACCTTACAAATAAGGGTGCACAAAAGACAAAAGTTTTTTGAAATCATGGGATTCATAGATGGACTAATAAAGCAAATAATTTAAGATGCAAAAAGCCGATTATTTAGATATTTCAAGGGCCAGTGATATCAAGAACCGAAAAAAAAGAATATTATATCGTCTTCTGGAAATGCTCCCTGGTATCATAAGTTTAGGAACCCTTGCGGGAGTTTTTGCTTTTTCATGGGTTTTACCATCATGGATAGCCATTTTTATAATCTGTTTTTGTTTTTACTATTTATTCAAAGTTCTATATTTTTCCTTACACCAAATCGTGGGATATTTTAAAATTAAAAACCATATAAAGACAAACTGGCTAAAAAAATTAAAGGCAATAAAGGACAAGAACTGGAAAAGAATTTACCATTTAGTAATTTTGCCTCACTATAAAGAAAATTCTAAGATTATAAAAGAAAGCTTAGAATCTTTGTTTAATTCAGATTATCCTAAGGAAAATTTAATTGTTGTTTTGGCCGTTGAGGAAAGAGCCGGAAAAGAATTTGAAGAAATGTCTAGAAGAATAGGACGTCAGTACGTTCATAAATTTTTTAAGTTTTTAACATTAGTACATCCCAAAAATGTTAAAGGAGAAATTGCCGGAAAAGGGTCCAATATTGCTTATGCCGGCAAAGAAGCTAAAAAGTTAATAAATGAATTAAATATTCCTTACAAGAATGTTTTAGTTTCCACCTTTGACATTGATACAAAAATTTACCCTCAATATTTTTCTTGTCTGACATGGTACTATTTAACCCAAAAAAATCCCCAAAATGCCAGTTACCAGCCTATTCCTATTTATAATAACAATATTTGGACATCTTCTTTTTTTGCCAGAGTGGTTTGCACTTCCAATACATTTTGGCAGATGATTCAACAAGAAAGATCGGAAAGACTTACCACCTACTCCTCTCATTCTATTCCGGGAAAAGTATTTTTTGAAGTTGGTTATCCTTTTAACGTGGTTTGCGATGACAGCAGGATTTTTTGGCGGGCTTATTTTTATTATGATGGAAATTATAGAGTGGTCCCTATTTATTATTTGGTTTCAATGGATGTGGTGGATTCGCCAAATATTTTCAGGACAATTGTTAATCAATATCGTCAGCAAAAACGTTGGGCCTGGGGATGCTCTGAGATCCCCTACGTTATATTTAATTTCTTAAACAATAAAAAAATATCTTTCGCGGAGAAATTTTCCCATGTATATGCATTAGTTAGCGGTTATTGGTCGTGGGCAACCGCTGCTCTTTTACTTTTTGTTTTGGGTTGGCTTCCCATATTTTTAGGTGGAAAAAAATTTAATTTTACTGTTTTGTCATTTAATCTGCCCATTCTAACTGGCAGGATTATGACTATTACCTTAGTTGGCGTTATGGTTTCTGCAATTTTGAGTACTATGCTTCTGCCCAATGTCCCAAAAGGCACAAAGAGTATAAAAAAAATAACCATCTTTTTGCAATGGATATTTCTGCCGATAACTCTAATTATTTTCGGTTCCTTCCCGGCTTTAGACGCTCAAATTAGGTTAATGTTGGGTAAATATATGGGTTTTTGGGTTACTGAAAAAATACGCAAGTAGTTTCCGCAGCTGCTTATCCCCATATCTTGCGGGGTCAGATCCGGTAAGATTGTAAAACTTTAATATTTCGGCTAGGAGTGTGGGATTCGAACAGAATCAATTGAGCGAGTGAATTTTGAGAAAGAGTCAAGGATTGAGGAGTGAAGCGATGCAATAGCATCGCTGAGCTCCGAATACGCAGAATCTTTCCAAAATTCACTCGCCCCAGAGCCTGCCTCGTTATTTTCTTTGAAGCCGCGTTGCTTTCATTTTTGTAAAATTACAAGGCGCGGCGAGGAGGTGTGTTAAAATTAACACGCCGACGAAGCCGCAACGAAGTAATTTTTAAAAATGAAAGC
>Ga0213870_1001113_pt1 | contig 12320 bp, 12 predicted proteins | sample WICALVC2017_Meta_FD_160119 | JGI IMG/M metagenome (GOLD analysis project Ga0213870, IMG submission 160119) | Freshwater microbial communities from subterranean cave lake in Wind Cave National Park, South Dakota, United States - WICALVC2017 | ecosystem: Environmental > Aquatic > Deep subsurface >... | reverse complement strand
TTTGGCAGGCTTCTGGGTTTTCAGGATCCAGAAATAAAGCAGGCCATGTCTGACTGGATAATAAAGGAAAACAGGAAAAGGTTGTCGGGAAAATGGGTGATGCCGGGGGTGGAGATAGAATAAAAGGCGAGTAGGTAGGAACAATTAGAATGCTTTTATAAATTAGTTTTAAATTTAAATGAGGGATAATATGGGTGAAAAAGAATTAATAGAAATAACAGGGAAGATTAAGCATATAAGTAGCGGAGCATATGTTAATAACCTCTATCAATTTTATCTTACCCTATTAGATGAGCAAAGAAATAGGCCTGTTTCAGTGATATACGAATATGAAAATAAAGATGAATTTAGATCTGTTTTTGACTCTCTAGAAGAAGGCCTAATAGCTGAAATAACAATAGAGGGGCCAATAGTAGAAGATAAAATTGAATATACGGGGGTTGCTCAAATTAAAATTGTAGAAGAAAAAAAGAAATAACTTTTACACTAAACCGCTCTGGGCCCCTTAAAATATCCTTTCTCTTTGTGCTTTGCATTCGCTAAGGCCTCTTCCTGAGGAAGGCTTGGCTTGACCTCGTCTTTTCTGAAGACATTTTTTATCGGGATTGGCTGGAAGGAGGGCTTCACATTTTCGGTTTTCGCCTTGTCAAGTTTTTTGAATGCCTCAAGTATTGATTCCAGGTCTCCTGAGAATTTTTCCACTTCTTTCTCTGTCAGGTTCAGCCTGGCCAGCTTTGCAACCCTTTTCACTGTTTCTTTGTCAATCATAATGGGTTTTATTTTATTCTTTAATTTATTATTATTTTAATTCTAATATATAGCATGCAGTTAAGTCTGCTTCTCGCTTGATTGCGCTTTTTCGCTTTTTTTATTTAATAATTCCATTACTTTATCAGCATTACCTTCGGCCAATAATTCAAATATGTTTTCAAAAACCTCTGGCTCAAGGTCCATTTCTTTAAGATTCTGTATAAGAAGTTTTCTGCCTAGTTCCTGAACAGATAATTTATGTTCCTCCAAAGGCCTTGCAGGCATTTTCTCATCTTCCTCAAAATCCTTCTTGAAGTATATTATGGCCCTGTCCTCAAATTCTGCTAGTATTTCTTTGGTTGGGATTTCTGCCTGCTTTCCGCTTATGCCTATTTTTATTATCGGTTTTTTCCTGTGGGATTCTGAAAGAATTTTTTCTATTTCCTTTATGATTTTTTCTATTTTTGTGTCAGAGGTGAATGATTTTATGTAAACTTTTCTTGCGCTTTCAAAAGGCGCAAAATTTAGTTTGGGTGTTTTTTGTGTATCAAACATCCAAAAGCCTTTTTCCTTTGTTTCCTCTTCTTTCAGTTGCGTAGTTACTGGGGAGCCACATATCAAAAGCATGCCTTTTCCAAGCTTTTTTTTCTGCGGGTTGTGTATATGACCGGATACATATAAATCAAAGCCTTTAGGCAAATGTGAGAGGTTTAGGCCTTCTTTTGCGTACATGAATTCCATCAAGTTTTGGTGGAGCATTAGAATATTGACACAACCTTCAACAGGCTTTGGATTCCACTCCTTTAGCACGCTTTCTACAAACTGTTCCGGGACGCCGGAAAGGCCTTGAATGCAAACCTTCTCATTATTCTTTTCCAGAACTACGCCATTGCAGTGCAAGTAAATAAAAAATCCTGCCTGCTCAAGGGCCTCAATTATGTTTATCAAGCTCCTAGCCCGCCTCTCATGGGTTCCTGCTATTGCAACCATTGGTATGCCCATGGAATGCATTGGGGATAATTGTGATATGTCTTTTCCTATTCCATCTGCTATTTTTATTTTTTTCTCTGATAAAAGTGGTTTAAGGAAAAGCTTCATTGCGCGAGTTATGACATCTGTCCTCGGGCTTCTGCTGTCAAAAATATCCCCTGCCAAAAGAATAAGATCTGAATCAATATTTTTTTCTAAAAATTCTTCCAGCACGTCAAAAGGGTCATTTTCCCTTTCTGTTCCTAAAGCGTGGCCTAAATGAATGTCTGAGAGTATTGAGATTTTCATATTACCCCATTAATTTTTACAATTATTCTTTAAATCTGTTAACTACAAGAATAAGGAACAATGATGCCAGTCCAGCAGCAATAAAGGCGACTTCCAAACCAGCGACTGAGAAAAATATTACGCCAATCAATAAGGTAAGGGTTAAGAGCCTTCCTATCACAAGCCACACTTCCCTGAATATAGAATGGATTATTGGACTTTTCCTGGCATAATCGCAAAAAAGCGCATAAACTGGGATTGCAATAAGTATGTATACAAGGCCTCCAAGGAAAGAGAGCATGAATATTTCCAATGGCGTTGTTGCAAATATTCTAGCAACCCATATAAGGGCATAGAAAATAGCGCCTGCTTTTATGACAGATTTTTTGTTTATTCTGTCAGTCAATTTGCCTATGAATATTGTTATTATTGCTATGCCTATTCCTGAAAAAGAGCCTGCAAGGCCTACGGACAAAACATCTCTAAGTGTTGTGAAAATATACACAGGCCACAAATAGTTTTCAGTAAATATCAGTATTCCGTCAAGGGCAAAGAAAAGGGCCAGATATTTATTCATGAAAAGTTTTGTATCGCTTAGCTTGAATTTGATTGACCCTTTATACTCCTTGAGCATGAAAAGAGGAGAGAGGGAGAAAATAATCAGGAAGCTTACTATCAGGAAAAGAGAGCCAAAGCCTAAAGAGGTGAGGATAAGGCCGCCTACAAATGGAGCAATAATTGCTACTATATGCATAAGCGTGTAAAGATAGCCTATTTCTTCGCCTTCGTGTATTGCCTCTGAGTATTTCACAAACTCTGCATTTATAAGAGTCCAGTAAACAGCTCCTGAAAAACCGAATAAAACACCAAGGCCTGTTAAAACAGGAATCTCAAGGCTGCTGCCTAGTATATTCAGGCCGTATGTTGGATCGAGCAAGGTGATAAGGCCAAGGAGAATTATAAGCGTGGGCGATCTCCAGAAAATTGTATATTTAAATCCTATTTTCGAGGCCAAGGAGCCAATAAAGGGGGATAACAGACCCTCTACAGTCCACTCAATAACAGCAAAATAAAGAACAGAAACAAGGCTGAAGCCGATTATCAAAAGATAAACAGGTATAAAAATAGCTACCAAGGACATTGCAAATGCGAGTATTGTAAGATTAAGATAGATTTCTCCAAGCTCTTCTCTTATTTTGAATATTCTGTGAAGAATGTGGGCGGGGTTAACATATCGCATGGTATCTTTAGATAATTAGAGTCTGGATTTTAAATCTGAGTGAAATTAAATTAGTATCAAATTAAATGCCCATCAAATCCTTTGCAAAGCTCGAGCAAATATTTTTTCGGATTTTTAGCAAGTGTCACGCCTGAGGCGATTAGGATTCCTTTTGCACCCAACTCTAAGGCCCTTCTGACATCCTCAGCTGTTCTTATTCCTGCACCGCACAGGACTGGAATGTCTCCTGTTTTTTCTAATGTTTTTGTTATGACTTCTGGCCTCGCTTGCGAGACTGCAATACCTGTGGATATTAATTCAGGAGGCTCAACAGAAATTATATCTGGCTCGAGGGCCGAAATTTTTTCTGCTGCATTATCGTCTTGAGCGCAAACAATTGTAAGCAGGCCTACAGCCTTTGCGCGTTTGACAGCTTTTGTAAGGGTTTCAAAATCAAGCCTCCTTTCGCTGTGATTCAGCAGGGTTCCTTTGGCGCCATTTTCCATAACACTTTCAGGGAGGATCGAACCTGTGAAGGTGCCAAAGTCAACTGGATCTATATGCTGGGAAATAACAATAGCTGATTTTGTGATTTTAGAAATCCGGAAAATATCTGAAGGCTGGGCTGCAATCATGGAATTAAGATTTTTTTGTATGGATATTTTATCTATATATTTTGCAAGCCTAATTCCGTTTTTTCCGTAAGCTGTCTGATATGTCTTGAAATTTACAATTAGTAATGGAAATTTTACCCCGTTCTCAAATTGGTTACTTATCATGTAAGCACCTTAATTGGTTGTTTTATTTTCTTATTACAAATCTTTTCTCTAATTCTTCTATTTTGTCGGCCAAGATTGTGTATTCAATCTCCTCCATTGGAAGCATGGAAGGCATTACAAAGCCGTTGTCCCGCATGAAGAATGATTTTGTTGCAGCAATTCTTCTGACCTCATCAAAGATGGGGTCTGCAAACGCGTCCATATAGGCTGTGAATTTGCCTTCGTGCAGGGAGAAGCAAATGCCGCTCACAATAGGGTTGCAGTAGTAAACAGAGGCCGGCGTGCTCCTTGGGACCGGCATGAGTGCAAGGTTGTGGCTTCCTCTTGTGTCGCCTGCAACATAATGCGCATACTTGAACATTGCGCCTATCTCTTCTGTGGCAATAAAAGGCCTCTGAACCCTGAAAATCATAATTGGATCATCCTTTCCCACATATTTTCCTGCAATATTATGGAGCCTTGTTGTGCTTACTGATACAACAGGTTCTCCGTTATGCCTGGAGTGAATAGATTCTATCATAAATCTGTGGGGATTGAAAAGAAGGCTGGCAATATCCAGATATTCCTCGGGTGTTTTTAGCTGGATAACTTTATCTGCTTCTGTATGCTGTCCATCCATAATTGTGAAGGTAGCGCCCTTTCTCACAAACTCGCTAAGGATTAATCCCGGGCTTCTGGAAACCTCTACAAAAGCGTAATAAAGAGGGAGGTTGAACGCTCCAGGTTCTGTCTTGTCTGCAGGGAAAAGTATGAACTGCTCATTAGGCCTCTCCTCAAACTCAAGCTCTGCAACCCCAGGTCCCATGCCTTTCACATTTCCAGAGAAGGCGGTCTTGAGCAAGTCCTGGCCTGCACCATATAAGCTTTGTTCTTTTGCAGTCTCAGTTCCTGCCATAAATGCGTCAAAAGCAAGCTTGTGGATTTCTGGCTTGTTAACCCCGTGCCTGTGGCTCATTAAAATATGTATATCATCTCCTGTATAACCAATATAAGAGTCAATTATAAGGCCTGCTTGCATGCCGTGTTTAGCAACAAAATCCTTAACTGTTCTCAAAACCTCTTCACTTGGCCTTGTATGCCCTCCAATTGCGCCAATATCGGCCTTGATTGCAGAAAGCGTTATTTTTCCCATTTAATTCACCACTAAGAGTCCGCACTTCAACAACATAACTTATGCGGATTAGCTGTATTATACGCGTGTAAAATATATAGAAATTGTTTGGATTTGCCCCTTAAAAAGCTTTTCCCTAAATTTCTCCCAGAAATTGGTATAAATATATTTTTTCATATGTTAAAGATGGGCCAGAAAGAAGTGCTTGAGAGTTTTCCAGATCAGTGTGAGGGAGCTTTGAATTTAGGAGGTGGGATAGAAGTAGGGGATGTAAACAAAATAGTTGTTGCAGCAATGGGTGGCAGCGCATTTAGCGGGGATGTTTTAAAGGCAATTGCTGGTGGGGATATTGATGTTGTTTGCAATAAAAATTATAATCTGCCAAAGGACGCTGGTGAAAACACTTTGGTTTTTGCGGTTTCTTATTCTGGAAATACAGAGGAGACATTATCTGCTCTGCAGGATGCTGTTAAAAAGAAATGCAGGATTATTGGTATTGGCTCCGGGGGCCAGTTAGAAAAAAAATGCAAAGAGAACAATACGGCTTTTATAAAAGTCCCTTCAGGTATCCAGCCACGGCATGCTACTGGTTATTTGACTATACCTATGATAAATGTTTTGCAGGAAAACGGGATTATTACAAATCAAAACATAGAGTTAATGATAAAGGAAATAAAAAACAGGGAGATTCCTGAAAAAGGCAAAGAAATTTCAGAATTATTATACAAAAAAATTCCAATAATTTATTCTTCTGAGAGGCTTGCTTGTGTTTCGCTTGGGTGGAAAATAAGGCTTAATGAGGATGCTAAGATGCACGCATTTGCGAATCAGTTTCCTGAGGTGAATCATAATGAAATGCTTGGCTATGTGAAAAAAATTGCAAATTTTCATACACTTATAATCCGTGACGAAGAAGATCATAAAAGAATTAAAAAGCGCTTTGTGGTTACCAAAAAAATTATAGAGAATTTAGGCGGAGAGTGTACAATTATTGATACATTTGGATCAAATTTAATTTCAAGAATATTTTCTGCTATATATACCGCCGGATGGGCAAGCTATTATCTCGCACTCAAATACGGGGTTGACCCGGAAGACATTGGTTTAGTGGAGGAGTTTAAAAAAGAATTGGACAAATGAAATAATTTTTCAGAAGTTAAACAAAAACTTTAAATACTATCAAGAGTATCAATAAACAACTAAAAATAATTGGAGTGATAAAGATGTAGCTTATGGAACAAATAAGAGAGAAAGTAAAGGGAAAGCTCAATAATTTCTACCACTCTGCACAGAATGGTAGCACTTATAATATAAGAGATACTGCATACAGGCTTGGTCTGGAGGTTCTGAATATGCGTAGAGCAGATTTTCCAGATTTATACGAGGAGTTTGAGCCTAGATACAGGGCTTTAGAGAATTTATTAAGAAGGAATAGGAGATATGTGATTTTGTTTATGATTCTGGTGCTCAATCCTTACAATATGGGTAGTATAGCATTAGAAAGATTGATTTCTAATTAAAAGAGTTGGAAAATTAGAAAATTAGTATTTCATTACTTCTCTTCTGATTGTGAAGTCCTTTATGCGCAGCTGTTTCTTTATGAATTCCCAGCCCTTCATTGGGTCTGATTCCCCGCACGTGAAGACCCTTAATGTCATGCGGCCTATGTCCGCGAACGAGTGGCAGTAAACAAAACTCTGATCAACCATCACCATGCAAATAGCTCCAGGGGGTGTCACATCACCGCATCTGTAGCTTGCAGAGGCGCGGATTTTCATTCCCATTATGTGTGCGGCCTGAGTGAGAGTCTCAAAAATAAGCTCATCATTCAAGCAAATTTCATAAGGCACGTTCTTGCAGTTTATAATTAGCTCTTCCTCATTATAGCCTTTGTGCCTTTTCTCTATAATGGCACTCACACCCGAAAGCGACGTTTCTTCCATCTCTCTTCCTCATGAAAAAGAATAATTAACTATATTATATTATTAGTATTTAAATATTTTTGTGGAAACTCAGGCAAAACCCCTTGATTTCCGACATACATTTATTTCCCATAGGTACTAGCCGACTTAAACCAATTGGCTAAAGTCGGCATGCACTATGTCGGACTTGTTTGTCTGGTTTCCACCCATCCAGCCACCTATTATAATATATAATTATGGTTCTATTTAAATAAAATTATTTTTCCGCCTTTTCAAAGCCCACCTCTATTGTTTTTCCCTCGAGCTCTATTTTTCCTTTAATGTTCTTAGAGGTGAAGTGTATTGTCTTTGCCCCAACTTCGGATTTCAGCTCATTTGTTCTTTTCATTAAAAGCGCTTTTGTCTTCTCATCTGTGTGAAGCCACAGTGTGATTAATTCTTTCACATGCAGCCTGTGCTCTTTTCTCATGACCTGAATCTGCCTTATGACCTCTCTTATAAATGCCTCTTCCTTCAGAACTTTGCCCAGTCCCAATTTAAACCCTTCAAACTCTTTGATTTTAATTTTAGTTTTTCCTTTTTCAGGAAGAGTTGTTGTAATTTTTTTAACATTTCCTATATTCTGTATCACATTTCTCAAATTTTTTACAGCGCTTGCTGTTGTTTTGTCCTTGGCTTGTATGTATACAGCAGCCAAAGGCCACCTCAGTTTTATGTTTTCCTCCTGCCTCATGGAATTCATGGCCTCTGTAAGAATTTTTACCTTTTCCATCTCCTCCTCAAGTTTTGTGTTTATAACCTTTTCTTCGGTTTTTGGCCAGCTTGAAATATGAACAGATACAAAGCCTAATTTTTGATATAAATAATCTGAGATAAAAGGAGCTATTGGAGCTAAAAGCCTCAGCAATTTTTCTAGAGTATAAACTAAGGCGTATTGTGCTGCTTTTTTATCCTTACCGTCATACCACGGGGACACCCTGTCCCTTACAAGCTTGACATACCATCTGGAAAAATCATTAAGAATAAAATCAACAAGGGATCTGCCTACAGAATGGAAAGCAAAATTTTCCATGTCTTCTGTAACTTTTTTTATTAGTGTGTTAATTCTGGAAAGGAGCCACTTATCTTCGGGGAAGAGGCCAGTTATATTGGATTTTAGCAGCTTTTTGTCCGAATATGTTTCTATAAACTGATATGTGTTCCAGAGGATGTTCAAGGTTTTTTGCAATTCTTTTGCATTTTTCAGGCTGAATTTTTGCGTGTCCCAAGGAGAAACATCATAGCAGTAATAAAGCCTTAGAGTATCAGAGCCTAATTCTTTCAAAGCTGCATCTGCCCAGACAACATTTCCAAGGGATTTGGACATTTTTTCTCCTTTCTCGTCCAGAGTCCAGCCATTAAGGCAGGCTGTATTGTAAGGCTTATGCTCAAATGTGGCAAAACCTGCAAACATTAAATAATAAAACCAGCCTCTTACTTGGTCCTGTGATTCATCAATCAAATCAACAGGCCACAAATGCTCAAACAGGCTTTTGTTCTTGAACGGATATCCTAAGGAGGCCCATGGGGAGATGCTGGAGTCAAACCATACATCCATTATGTCCCTTACTCTTTTCATTTTTCCGCCGCACTCGCACCTAATATGTATTTTGTCAATAGAGTTCTTGTGCAAATCCATATTAGCTGGTATTTTGTCTAGTGCCTCTTTTTTCAGCTCCTCAACTGAGCCTATTACTTTTCTTGCACCGCATTTATCGCATACCCAGATTGGGATTGGTATGCCCCAGTAGCGCTGGCGGGTTATTGGCCAGTCTGGGGCATCAATAAGAATATTGTAAAACCTTTCCCGCGCAAATTCCGGGAGCCACCTGACTTTTTCATTCTCCTTTATCATGCTTTTTTTCAGTGTGTCTATCTTCAGGAACCACTGCTTACTCATTCTGTAAATCAGAGGTGTCTTGCATCTCCAGCAAAGTGGGTAGGAGTGGACAACCTTTCCAGGATAAAACATGTGGCCTTTTGTATTCAGGTAATCTATTATTGCAAAATTTGCGTCCTTAACATATTTTCCTGCAAACTCTCCTGTCTCCTCTGTGAGTCTTCCTTTCTCATCCACAGGAGAAGGCTCTGGAAGATTATAGTGCTTGCCAAGCTTGTTGTCTACATCTCCGTGACCTGGAGCAACATGAACAAGGCCTGATCCTGTCTCCATCTCAACCACATGACCGAATTCTTCTTCTGCTTCTGCTGCTTTTTTTGTCGCAATCTTTGAGGCCACTCTTTTTTTTAAAAGAGGGATTGAAATTATAATCGTGTGGGAGTTTTCATTCTTTTCTATTTCTTTTTGCAGGGGTATGTCAAGAATTGGCAAATATTTTTCCCCTTCAAGTTTTTTGCCTTGGAATTTCTCTAGAATCTTGTATTTTGTTCCAAGTTCATCTAATAGCTTTAATCTTTTTTCAGCAAGTATTAAAACTTCTGTTTCTTTTTTATTTTCTTTCTTGACTTCTGCTTTAACATACTGCTCCTCTGGGTGCACACATATTGCAACATTTGCAGGAAGCGTCCAGGGTGTGGTTGTCCAGACAAGCAGGAATTCTTTTTTTCCTGCAAGCGGGAACTTGACAAAGATTGAGTGGTCTTCTATATTTTTATAAGAATCTGTGACTTCATATCCAGCGAGCACAGTCTCGCAGTGCGAGCACCAGAAGCCTGGCTTTTCTCCCTCTACAAGAAGGCCTTTTTCATATATTTTTTTAACTGTCCACCAACCCGATTCTATGTAATAGTTTTCAGAAGTGAGGTATGGCTTTAGCCAGCCCCTCCAGGCTCCAAGAATTCTGTAAATATCAAGCCATGTTTTCTCGTTTCCGATTGCAAAGTTATTGCACTCCCCAATAAACTTGTCAACGCCTATTTTCTCAATCTCTGTTTTGGATTTGAGGCCTAACTTTTTCTCCACCATGTTCTCTATTGGCAGGCCTCCGCAGTCAAAACCAGGCTGGAACCAGACTGCATATCCCTGCATGTGCTTGAATTTGCCCCAGATATCCTTGAATGTGGTTGTCTTGACATGGCCCACATGGGGCTCTGCATTAACATAAGGAGGGCCATCTAAAAGATAAAACTTTTTCTTCTCCTTGCTGAACTTTACAATCTGTTCGGGTATTTTTTTCTTCTCCCAGGCCTCCAGAACCTGCTTCTCAATTTCTTTAGGGTTATAGACTGTCATATAACATGCCTATTTTATTTAGTGTAAAAATAGTTTATTAATTGCTGATTTTATCTTTTAATGCTTAATAGATCAGATCTAGAATGAGCACTTTCGTATAAAGGATCTCTCCCGCCTATGCAATAAGTGCAAAGCCTGCTTTCCGGCAACCTAATTGCTCTCAGCATGCCTTCCAAGGACAGGTAATAAAGCTCATCTGCTCCTGAAAATTCTTTTATGCCCTCTATCCCGCCGTATTTACGGATGGCAAAATCGTCAGTGGGCGGCATGTCAACTCCATACAGGCAGCCTCTTGGTACACCATCTATAACAGGGCCTATGGGAGGGGTTACAGAGGCGTAATAGACTTTTCTTGCGCCTGCTTCTCTGATTTTTCTAACTGCTTCCGGATTTACGTTTCCTCTCACAATACTATCGTCTATTACTAAGACATCTTTGCCTTTAAGGTCAATTTTATCGCTGACATACAGGTTGCTTTCTATAGACTTGCTTCTCTGGCCAGGCAGGGGTTTCATAAATGACCTGCTGTCATCTTGTTTATAAAAAACCTTTACAAATCTCACACCGCTTTCTGCTTCATATCCCCTTGCGCAGGGCTCTGGGGCCCTTGGCACATATGTAACCAGATCCAGATCAGCTGGCCTGAATTCCATAGCAAGCTCAACGCCAAGATTATATCTTACATCTGCTACCCCCATTTCATTAAACCTGCTGTCAGGATTAGCAAGATAATTATATTCAAAGAAACAGAAATTCAGATCCGGCTCTAAAACTTTCTCAGAACTGAATTCAGAATCGAAAATTCTTACGGCCTCACCTGGTCTCACCTCTCTTACAGGCTTTCCGCCTATTTCTCTGATTGCAGAATTTTCTGACATTACTACGTACCTGCCGTCTTTTTTTCCCAGCCACAAGGGCCTTATGCCATACCTGTCCCTAAAGGCAAGAACTTCTTCTTTTGTCAGAATAGCTGCTGAATAGGCCGCAGGGATGCTCCTCATCAAGTCATGCAGGCCTATCTCCTTGTAGAGCCTGACCAAAGTCGCAGTATCGCATTCCTCGTGTTCTGCGCACAATTCACTGTGGTTTACAAGTGTCCCGTTATGCACGCCTGCCAATTCAGCTCCCCTAACTATTACATGGCCGTTTTCTATGTCATTCCAATATTTGCTGATGTCCTGGCCCTCTGCCACAAGCCTTCCACTGCTTAAAAGGCGTTCGGTACCGCCTATATAATGGGGATGGGCATCACGCAGCTCTCTTTCTTTTTTTCCGCAAGTGGAATATCTCACATGCCCTATAAACAGGTCTCCGCTTATAATTTCTTCTAAATTGTCCAGAGAAAAATCAGTCACAAGGCCTGTCCATTTTATAACATCTATTCCGTCATGATTTCTGGCAGCAATGCCTGCAGTCTCCTGTCCCCTGTGCTGCAAAGCTTTCAGTGCCTTGTATGTATCGTGCAAAGAATGGCAGACTACCAACCCACACTCGTCTCTTATTTCCTCACTCACTTTCCCACACTCATTTATTGGAGTTTTTATTTAAATTGTTTTCGCGCGGGGTTTTTACAAAAAAGAACAGAGAGGCAGGATTCGCACCAAAATAATTTCACTTAATGGTTGTTCTATGAAATTCAGGCGGCTCACTGGGACTCAAAGATAAGTAAAATCGTCTAGTATTCTGTTTAAAGTGCTGTTGGGGTTTCGGGCAACATCTCTATCGAACGCCCTTACTGCCATATATATAAACGGGATCCCTGCGATAGCAGTTAATGTCGGTAATCCATATGTTACTACATCATATCCAGTTTTTTCACTAAATTCATATGATGCTGAAACTACTTCTTTTAAACCGTAAACCATCATTGACGCTACTACACCATCATTCAGTGCTCTTCTAATTTTTCCTGCCATTTACTTAATTAGTATGCTAAACTTTAAAAAGCTTTCGGTTATTTTACCACTGTCAGAACATAACACTATCAAGATGCTAGGTCGTAGAACACGGCTTTTACGGCTTCATCCACTCAATCTCATAATACTCATTC
>Ga0213870_1001112_pt1 | contig 12326 bp, 11 predicted proteins | sample WICALVC2017_Meta_FD_160119 | JGI IMG/M metagenome (GOLD analysis project Ga0213870, IMG submission 160119) | Freshwater microbial communities from subterranean cave lake in Wind Cave National Park, South Dakota, United States - WICALVC2017 | ecosystem: Environmental > Aquatic > Deep subsurface >... | reverse complement strand
GTAGAAGATCCGATTGAATTTGTACACTTACACAAAAAATCGGTTGTTAACCAAAGAGAGATCATTACCGATACAAAAAACTTTTCCACTGCGTTGCGGTATGTTCTACGTCAGGATCCCAACGTCGTGCTCATTGGAGAAATGCGGGATTTGGAAACGACGGAGGCCGCCCTTTCGATTGCAGAAACAGGACATTTAACGTTTGCGACATTGCATACCAGTTCCGCTGTACAGACGATTAACCGTATCATTGATATTTTCCCTGCCCATCAACAATCGCAGGTACGTGCACAGCTTTCTTTTGTATTGGAAGGGGTTGTTTCCCAGCAATTGATTCCAAAAAAGACACAGAAGGGACGATGCGCGTCTGTTGAAATTATGATCCCGAATACTGCGGTTCGCAATCTGATTCGGGAGGACAAGGTCCATCAGATATATTCAGTCATGCAGTCAGGTCAGGATACGCATGGAATGATTACCATGAACCAATCTTTATTGAACCTGTATTCAAGAGGTCTTATCTCCTACGAAGCGGCACTGGGCCGATCCTCTCGGCCGGAAGAGCTTACTGCAATGGTCGGGAAGGCAGGCCGTCCTCCGGGGTTGCCCCTTAGAGAACCTCCCAAACCGACTCGGCCGTAGTCACAGTTCATCAAACTTAAACAAAATAGGAGATCAATGGAAACGTTTTTGTGGAAAGGTAGAACACGGCAGGGCGTAACGCAGATGGGCGAACAAATGGCTATCTCTCGTGAGGCTGTAATTGATCTTTTAAGAAAAGAAAGTATCTTTGTTACGTCTGTTGAGAAAAAGAAGGAGGAGATTGATTTCTCCAAGTTGCTTAAGTTTGATTTTTCTGTCGGTTCCGGTGTTTCCGAAAAGGATGTTGTTCTGTTTACAAGACAGTTTGCGACAATGATTAGTGCGGGACTTCCCCTTGTACAATGTCTTGAAATTCTGTCCTCACAATCCAAAAATCCTGCATTCTCTAAACTGATTACACAGGTCCAAAGTGATGTAGAAGGGGGATCAACCTATACAGATGCCCTCCGAAAACATCCTAAGGTCTTTAATGATCTTTATATCAGCATGGTCTCTGCGGGAGAAATAGGAGGTATTCTGGATACCATATTGGATCGGCTTGCCGTCCATATCGAAAAAATAATGAAAATCAAGAAGAAGATCATCGGCGCAATGGTCTATCCAGCCGTTACGTTAGGGGTGGCTGTTGTTGTTGTTATTATTCTACTCATCTACGTGATTCCCACCTTTGCCCAGATGTTTTCTGGAATGGGCGGCTCTCTCCCCTGGCTCACACAAGCGGTGATAGATATCTCCTATGGGCTAAAAAATAATGCCCTTTTTATTGCGGCCGGCACGATCCTTTCCGGTTTTGGGCTCAAGAAATTTCATCAAACGGACCAGGGACGGACCCAGATTGATAAGTTGCTTCTGAAGACACCCGTGGTGGGTGACCTGATTACAAAAGCCTCCGTTGCAAAATTTACTCGAACGCTTGGAACGCTTATTGGGAGCGGGGTCCCAATACTGGAAGGTCTGGAGATTGTTGCCAAAACTTCAGGCAATAAGGTGATTGAACGATCCCTGAATAGGTCCCGTCAAAGTATCAGCGAAGGGAAACCGATTTCGGAGCCTTTGGGTGAAGACAAAATTTTTCCTCCGATGGTGGTTCAAATGATTGCAGTGGGTGAAGCAACCGGCGCCCTGGATTCAATGCTACAGAAAATCGCTGATTTTTATGATGATGAAGTGGATGTCTCCATTAATACGTTGACATCTCTTCTTGAGCCTGTCCTGATGGTTTTTCTGGGTCTGACTGTTGGAACGGTTGTTATTGCGATGTATCTGCCGATCTTTAAGTTAGCATCAGTTGTCGGATAGGCTCCTTTTTAGAGAAAACGCAGAACACCGCAAGAAGGCCTTGTATGGATAAAGAGAAGGAACTCCTTCTCCATCGGCTCAATCGGCTTATTATAGGGCGACCTTTTTTGGTTACGCCTCTTCTAGGTCTTTTCCTCCTCTTTAATTTTGATTCGATACAAAATACCGCCTCCCTTTTCCCCTTTTATTTTCTGTTGAGCGCAACATGGGGTTTAACCTTTCTCTATCTTGTTACCATTCGATGGATCAATGATCTTAACGCGTTTATTGGTCTTCAGATGGCTTGTGATCTTTTTCTTATTACCCTGCTGACAGGGATAACGGGGAATGTCGAGTCTCCGTTTTCTTTTTTTTACATTGTGTCGATTGTTTCGTCAGCCCTGTTTTTTCCAAAAAGGGGGTCCGTGCTGGTTGCCACATCGGCCATTTTGCTTTTAGGAACGATTACGCTGATTACGGCATCCTCCCTCTTTTCTACTGTTCCGTTTATTGGGAAAATGATAACGGGTGAGGTTTCTTCCCTCCCGCCTGCCGCAGGTGGTGCGAGGGATTTTTTGCTACATAACAAGGAAACACTCTATCGACTTTTGCTCCATGCCATAGGGTTTTACACGGTTGGAATCATGAGCGGCCGATTCCTAAGTAAGATGCGTGAGAAAGAGGTCGGTCTTGCCAGACTTCGCGTGTTGCATGATAATATCGTAAAATCGATCCCCAGCGGTTTAATTACTACGGATACGGATGGAAAGATTACCTCTTTTAACCATGCCGCATCTGAAATCATTGGGATGGCCGTCTATGAGGCGTTGGGTACGATCTGGTGGGAACTGTTTGCGTGGGAAGAGATGAAGCATCAATATAAAAAACTTGCCCTTTCTGGGATGGTTCAACGTTTTGAGGGTCTGGTCTTGAGAAAAGACGGGCAACAGATTTGTATTGGGGTAACCCTTTCGTCGCTACGCAATGATCAGGGAGAGATTACAGGTGTGATCGGCACATTTCATGACCTCACCCATATGAAAAGGTTGGAAGAAGAGATGAGTCAAAAAAGAAATTTGGCTGCGATTGGTGAACTGGCGGCCGGCATGGCACATGAGATCCGCAACCCACTGGCCTCACTCTCCGGTTCTGTACAACTTTTGAAAAACGAACTTTCCTTAAGTGGCGACTATCGTCGATTGCTTGATATTGCGGATCATGAAGCCAATAGGCTCAACGCTATTATCACTGAATTTCTTCTCTATGCCCGACCGCTTTCTCCCTGTCGACAATGGATATCCATGGCGGGTGTTCTTTCCGAAAGTATCGATCTTATAAAACATACAAAGGAAATAACGGATCGGATTTGTATTCGTGTGGAACCGTTTCAAACACCTATTTTCTGCTTTATTGATCCCGATCAGTTACAACAGGTATTCTGGAATATCGCGATCAATGCCCTGCAATCGATGTCTGAATCTGGAGGAACGTTAACGATTGCGGCGATAGAGATTGCCTCCCCTGTCGGAGGGCAAGGGCACAGGGAGGATGGGGTGGAGATCCGTTTTTGCGATACAGGATCCGGTATTTCTAAAAAGGATATTCCTAAGATATTTGATCCATTTTTTACAACAAAAAGTTCAGGATCTGGACTGGGCTTATCTATTGTTCATCGCATCATTGAACAGCATGCCGGGGAGATTGATGTGCAAACGACCCCGATGGGAACAATGTTTATCATTTGGCTTCCCAAGGGGGCAAAAAACGGACGTGCAAAGGCTTAACAGATTGTGAAAACGTGGAAAAGATATTAGTCGTTGATAACGAAAAAAACATGAGAGACCTTCTGTCCTTTACCCTGAAAAAGAAAGGGTATTTTGTTGAAACGGCTGAAGATGGAGAGATGGCCATGGAATCTCTTTCTCGTGAGATATATGATGTCGTACTGACCGATGTGAGAATGCCGCGTATGAGTGGATTAACGTTGCTTCAGAAGGCCAAGGAGGTCTCTCCAGAGACTATCATTATCATGATGACCGCGTATGCATCGACCGAAAGTGCTGTGGAGGCAATGAAAGAGGGGGCATATGACTATTTAACGAAACCGTTTCAGTTTGATGCCATCCAGATGATTATTCAAAATGCCATGGAACGAAGGCGATTAAAACGGGAGAATCGGCAACTCAAGGAGGAATTAAAAGAACGTGCGGCCTTTTCTCAAATTATTGGGACATCACCTCCGATGCAAAAGGTGCTGGAACGGGTTAAAAAAATATCAGAGAGCCTGTCGAATGTTCTTATTCTGGGGGAATCGGGGACGGGAAAAGAGCTGATTGCGCGTGCGATTCATTTTAACAGTTTCCGTCGGGACAGTCCGTTTGTTACGATCAACTGCGGTGCTCTGCCAGAGCCGCTTCTGGAGAGCGAACTTTTTGGTCATATAAAAGGGTCGTTTACCGGTGCTGTCTCCAATAAAGAAGGACTGTTTGAGGTTGCTGATCATGGATCAATTTTTTTAGACGAAATTGGCGATACGCCGTTGTCCATTCAGGTAAAACTTCTGCGTGTCCTTCAAGAAAAGATGTTTCGCCGCATTGGGGGAACAAAAGATATACAGGTTGATGTTCGAATTATTGCCGCAACCAATCAAGATCTCAAAAAGCGTATTGCAGAAGGGGCATTTCGCTCTGATCTTTTTTACCGTCTTGATGTGATTCCGATTGTTCTTCCCCCCCTACGGGAACATCCGGAGGACATACCACTCCTGTCGGAGTTTTTTATCAAACGGTTTAATACGACTTTGGGAAAAGCGTTTAAAGGTGTTGCGCCCGATGCGATGGCCGCCCTGATGCAACATCCATGGAGAGGGAATATCCGGGAGATGCAAAATCTGATTGAACGCGCTATGGCCTTATCATCAGGTGATATTTTATTCTTAGGGGATTTTGAGACATTGCAGTCAGGAGAGGTTGCGGTTTCCCAGTCAATGCCGAAAGAAGGGGTTAATTTGGAGGATGCCATTGGGAAGATTGAGAAACAGCTTTTATTGCAAGCGTTGGAAGAAACCGGTTGGGTCAAGCAGGAGGCTGCGCGGCGGCTACATATTAATTTTCGTTCTTTTCGATATCGACTAAAAAAACATGGGATTCACGCTCAACGCCCCAGCGAAGATTAATTTTTACCTCAAGGTGATCAATCGGCGAGCGGATGGTTTTCACAATATTCTCTCGCTGATGCAGATGATTGATCTCTATGACACGCTTACGTTTCATGAAGATGGGGCGCATTTACGTTTAGAGGTCAAAAATGGTGCCGTACCCTCTGACTCGTCCAATCTTGTGTTAAAGGCGGCACGGATACTTCAAAAAGAGGTAGAATCGCGTTATCGTATCCATAAGGGTGCGGTGATCACACTGGATAAGAGAATTCCTGTGGCGGCAGGGTTGGGGGGTGGTAGTAGTGATGCGGCGGCGGCCCTGATTGGTTTAAATCGGCTCTGGTCACTTGGTTTATCGCATAAACGGCTTTCAGAGATTGGAGGGTGGGTTGGTAGCGATGTTCCTTTTTTCTTCTATGGACCGACCGCATGGGTATCAGGAAAGGGGGATCAGGTTAAAAAAGTCGAATCGGCTGTGCGTGGTTTTGTTGTGCTGGTTTATTCCAAAAACCCCGTTCTAACTGCATCGGTATATCATCAAATTGGGGAAGAGATGGGTTGGACAGGGAATGGGGAGGAGGGTCTTAACATGGGGCACGCTCCTTCTGTTGAATCGATCCTCATGCATCCTTATAATGATCTGGAAAAAGTAACCTTGAAGGTTGATCCTGATCTTACGAAGGTCAAAGGGTTATTCAAAACATTATTGAATAAGGAATCATTGATGTCAGGCAGTGGCCCAACCATTTTTTCCTATTTTGATACGAAGGACGAAGCGGATCATGCCGCTTCCCTGATCCTAGATCGTGGGTATCAAGCGGTGGGTGTGGCTAAAATCCTTAGACGTGTTCCAAAAGGATGGGGTCCACTTCACTCCCGTGGCTCCGATACGATATAATGGTGATTATTCGGTAGGCTTAGGCAGTGGAAATAAATAAAGTTACATTCTAGCTTCCGATTCATCCTATCTGGCGTTGTTGTTCGTCGCTTACATACCAAGGGTATGCGCGCTCCGATCGCTGTGCCAAATAGGCGAATTGTTTGCCATCTCTGCACACTTTATTTATTTCCACTGCCTAAGACGAGAAAATGCTTCCTGGATAGAGAAGGCGTGCAATGATTCGTTTTATGAATTATGCTAGAGGGCCTAAGTGGTGTTAATTGTTGGGGCGTCGACAAGCGGCAAGTCACGAGATTTTGGATCTCGCATTCCCAGGTTCGAATCCTGGCGCCCCAGCCAGAGAGCGAATGCGAGGGTTGAGGGGGAGGCTCCATTGGCTTGGCCAATGGAGGGGGCGACGCGAGCCCCGGTAATGACGAAGCGGCAAGTCACGAGATTTTGGGTCTCGCATTCCCATGTTTGAATCCTGGCGCCCCAGCCCATCCTCGCGCGATCTATTGTAATCTGGGATAAACGGGGTTGACATATCTATGTATTATGATATTTATGCCATGATGAATGAAATTTATATATAAAAATAAAACAAATGAAGTTAATAAAATTTATAAAAAATAAATAAATATTGTTTGACATTATTAAATTTATTTAATATAATAATCTACATACATGTATGTTTTTGTTTTTATTATGGAGGGCAAAATAAATGAATAAGAACATGAATGGCAGTAAAAGTTGTTTATTACGTCTGGATAGTGTTTCCGAAATTTTGAACTGGGCTTTGAATAATGGTGAACAGATTACGATTCTTGATCGAAAGTCTGAACTCCTTTCCGCTCGGAGAAGGGAGTTTAACTTAAAGTGGGATAACCGCTTTCATGTTAACTTAACGGCTGGTGAAGGGGGTCTTGTAATGGGTCAGTTTCAAAATTGGTCAGAGAACCTCTTTTGCAGGGCAGTTGATGGGCAAGGTGGGTTGGATGAAATGGTGGAGGGAATGCTCAGCCCAGAAGAGGATACGGTTGTGTCGTGTTGAGCGTTTTTGTGGTTTGCGATCCAGAGGGCACTGTTTAATAAGGATTCAATCAGGTTGGGATGGCCTGATGTCTCCTCTGTGATAATGGTATGAAAGCGATCTTCAAAATAACGCGGTTGGCGATCTTTATAAGGGCCTCGTCGGTTTTTGTCGCTCTTTTTCTGCTTGCGTTGCTTTCTGGCTGTAGTCGGAGCAGTGGTGCCACCGATATTGTTGGGTCAGAGTTGCTATTATCAGCTTTGCCTGCAATAGGGGTTCAGGGCAGAGTGATTCGGAGTTTAGATCGGAATGTAGTGATGGTTCTTCCTGTGAATGCGGTTCATGGGAATATCGGCATCGGTATTCGTCCGATATCTGGGGTTCCAGATGGGAATCTGGGTCTGGCTTATGGTGTTGAAACGGTCGGATCAGGCCCTTTCGCATTAGAGCGTCCAGCAACGATTCATATTTCCTATTCAGAGGATGCGCTTCCGTTGGGTGTCGATGAGGCCGATTTGGCATTGGGTGTTATTGTAGATCGTCGATGGAGGGAATTGCCAGGTGTGCGGGTTGATGTTGTGTCTAATAAGGTGAGTGTCGGTCTGAACTCTCTGTATCCGCTAAGCATCTTTGGCATCTTTGTTCGTGCCTATCCCGTTATTTTAAATGCCTCCTTTGATCTTCCCGTTTTGGAAGGGAAGTCCATGGCAGGGTGGAGGTCGGTCTCGCAGTCTTCAGGTGCGGGTGGAATTGGCAATCTTAACGGAAACAGGTTTTTTATTATCAATAGCGCAGGTCAGGTTGATTCTGATCCAGCTATTCATCAGGTTGTTTCCGGCCTTTCTCCAGGTCGTAGATATACGATTAGCGGCCTTTTCTCTGGGTATGGTGATTGCTGTGGAAATACAATGACGCCTTCGTTTGGCGTGGCTGTGGATGGTCGGATTATTCTTAAGCGGAGTCGGCCGCTTGAGAGAGGATTCGTCCCATTCTCGGCCACGCTTCTTGCTACTGCTCCGTCACATGAGATTTCTTTTATTGCGGAACGGAATGGGGAAGATGTAGCGTACGCAATTGATGATATTACCATTGTTCCTCTAAGGGGGTTTTCCCTTGCTGTTGACCATAAAAATCACAATGGGGGTACTGTTGTATCTTACCCTGATGGGATTGATTGTGGTGAGAGCTGTTTTGCAAATTTTGCGTCCGGTAGCCGTGTAACGTTGATTGCAAAACAGAAAGCAGGGTTTGTTTTTGCGGGTTTCAGTGGAGGGGAATGTTCCAGTTCCTTCACGTGTACCATTACGATGGATGCCGCAAAGACGGTTACTGCAACCTTTGCTTACCCCTCTGAAAATGCGACGCTCATTGGCCTTTCCACTTTTTCGAAGCTTGGGTATGCAGATGAACGACTAGAGCCGGATTTTCGTTCGGAAATATTAGCGTACAAAGCACAGCGGCTTGAGCCGGGATTGATTACGTTTGTTGCATCAACAGGGGATCCGGGTGCGGTTATTCAGATTGCAGGGGCAACAGAGCGTTCAGGTCAACCGTTCTCTCTTTACTTCAATGGAACAGATGTTGCCGTTCCTATCACAATAACCGCTCAGGATGGAAAGAGTATAAAGAGTTACACAGTCTTGTTATGCCGATGGTATTGTCAGGGTTTACAAAATGGTCTTAAAGAGGATACTACCCTATAGAGGGTGGAGAATGAAAGGAGAATAGATATGGAGATGTTTCTAATAGGTGAAAGTGGCAATCCGATTCCGGTTTCAGGTAAAGAGGCAATGAAGCGCGGTAGAAGATCAAGCGCGAGGGTCGGGGTGGGTCTGCCAAAGAACAGCTGCTCCTCCTCTGTGCGTGAAGAGATTTTATTGATGCTTCATCTTGCTTCGCGTACCGTGAAAAACGGCGGGGAACTGACATCGGAAAAGGCAGAACGTTCCGATGCCTTGTCGTCACGATGTGCGTAACGGAAAGCACAGATATTGAAGCTCTACCTCCCTTAATCGTTTCCTTACAAGGGAAACGATACAATAGGAGTGGCCTCTCTTAAGAGGAGGGGATTGCTACCTTGTGCTAAGGGAGGTAGAGAGATTTATGGGGCTTGTGTGTCGTTATTTTTAAGGTGGTTTTTTAGCCTTGATATCTGCTTATTAGCTCGTTTAGACTCACCACGGTTTATCGTCACAGGGTGAAGGGGTCTTGCCTTATGGATAAGAAATTGCCCACAGGAAGATCATAGATAAACCCGTGTAGGTTTGTGTGACGAAGAAACTCCAACCACGGTGATCTTCTAATAGCATTGAGAGAGAAAGTAAATAAAATGAGGAGTAGGTAAATCGTTTACCGTTTTTGTAAACCTTATTTCTTGACAGATTCTAAAGAAAGTAGACTGCCTAAGAAGCTGATTTCGGTTGTTAACCAGCTACAGGATAGGCCAATCAGTATCGCCAGATCGGTAGAGGGGGCGAGATTGATCTGAAATACGATTCGACCAAGGTAGGCGAGGATCAGAAAGTAAGTCGTTGCCATCGTGAATCCCGGCCAGATAAAGAATAGGATTCAAGATCGGACTGATCCACCTGATAAGCTATTTCGCATCGCTACAAACGTAGCCATTCCTCCTCCAATGATACCCGCCGCAATGATCTGATAGATCGGGTTCGTAAGCGCCGGGCCAAGCAGAAAACAGATACCTCCGGAAAAGCCAGAAAAGAAAATCGCTTGGATCAGGTTGTCCCTCCATTCTGATTTAAGGAAACTGCAGATCGACTTTCCATCAGGAAATATGGTGATGGTAGCGTTCTCACAATGAGATCGGAGAACGCCGATTTCAAATCCGTCCCGTGCGACAGCGGCGGCGACAAAGCTGATCAGTGCCGCACGCACAACACTGTAACCAAACAGAAACTCCACGATACCCAGTATCATCCAATATAAGACAAATCCATATAAGAAACCGACTTTAAAGCATAACCATTTTATTTCTGTTTGTCTCTCTCGCCATAATGAAGCACAAGACTGATTCAACCCTTTTGCGTAGGCATAAAACGCTATTGGCATACAGGTTATGGCCGATAATACTCCAATCAAAGTTAGGTAGAACGCCCTTTGCTCAAAGGAGATAAAATAAGCGATTACTAGAAAAGGGAAATAGACCAGAAACCCTGAAATGAGGATGATCCGAAGTTTCTTGCGACCGGTTGTTGGATCTAGACAGAGTTGCTCTTTATAAAGAAGCCGTAGCTTTAATCGATGGAGCATCAAAATGGAAATGTGGTCAGATCATCCACTTTCTCTGCGAAAAAGTCCGGTTTGGCTTCACGAAGATGGTGCGGGTCTCCAAAGCCATAACCGACCGCGCAGATCGCAATTCCTGCGGCCCGTGCCGCAAGGATGTCATTTTCCATATCCCCAATGGCAATGGTTTCCTGCGCAGGCTGGTTTAATAGTCGCAGGGCATGGTGTATCATCGCCGGACTTGGTTTAAATTGGCCGACATCATCTGCGCTGATCAAAAGTGCAAACTGGTCTGATATACCCAAATTCTCGATAATCGTTCGGGTAAATTTAGCCCGTTTATTGGTGACCACAATCTTCTTTTTGTCATGATAATGGTCTAAAACGGCTTTCATTCCTGGATAGAGACAGGTTTTGTCTGTCGTATGGGCGAGATAATGGCGTTCAAAAATCTGATCGGCATTTTTCAGGAGATTCGTGTCCTGACTGCCTACCGCATCGTGGATCAGACGGGTAACGCCGTTTCCAACATAGCCATAGATGGTTTCCACAGGGAGTGTAGGAAGTCCTAACTCATGCAGGGTCAAGTTGACTGAAAGAGCAATATCTTCTCTGGAATCAATAAGGGTGCCGTCTAAATCAAAGATAAGTAATGAAAACAAACTTAAACCTTTCTGCTGATTCCTTTATCTTTTTCTGCGATCGATTTTCCTGCGATCAAGACCGGAAAGAAAACTATTTTTCTTTGTTTCTGGAGTAAGGGCATGTATCTCTGACATGAATTGGCCGACATCTTTAAACTCTTTGTAGACCGACGCAAAGCGGACGTAGGCCACATGATCGATCTTTTGCAGTTGATCCATAATCTCCTGTCCAACAACCTGACTCACAATTTCAGTCTCTCCCATCTCCTGCATTTTCTTTTCAATCTCAACAACAATTGCCTCCAAACTATCGGTACTGATCGGCCTCTTTTCACAGGCGCGCTTCAAGCCGCTGACGATTTTTTCCCTGTCAAAACGCTCTCGTCGGCCATCCTTTTTAATGACCATCGGAAAAACTTCACCTAGTCGTTCGTATGTTGTAAATCGTTGTTTACAACCAAAACATTCACGCCGACGACGAATGGCATCCCCTTCCTTACTTAATCGGGAATCAATGACTTTGTCGTCGAGTAGGCCGCAGGATGGACAATGCATTTTTCTATTATCCTTTGTGGGGAAACTGCATGCAGAGCCGTTTGACCTCGATGCAGACCGCGTCGAGTATGCTTTTGTCTTGGCTGTTTTTTATGACGGTGTTAATGAAGGTCGCAATTTTCTCCATCTCGGCCTCCTTCATCCCGCGTGTAGAAACGATTGGCGTGCCAAGTCGGATCCCGCTCGCTTGCGCCGGAGGGCGTTCATCAAACGGAATGGCATTTTTATTGACGGTGATGCCGGCAATATCAAGCGCCGCTTCCGCCTCTTTTCCACTGATCTTAAGATGCGTCAAATCAACAAGCATCAGATGATTATCGGTTCCTCCTGACACAACGGTATATCCCTTTGCACTAAGGGCCTGGGCGAGGGCTTTGGCATTGGCAACGACCTGACGCTGATAGATCGCAAAATCCGGCAGAGACGCCTCTTGTAAAGCGACCGCTTTGGCGGCAATAACATGCATTAACGGTCCGCCCTGCATCCCTGGAAAGACCGCTTTGTCGATCTCTTTTGCATATTTCTGTAACGCGAAGATCATCCCTCCCCGCGGCCCACGAAGTGTTTTATGCGTGGTGGTAGTGACGAAATCAGCATAGGGTAGGGGAGAGGGGTGAACACCAGCCGCCACCAGACCGGCGATATGCGCCATATCGACCATGAAATAGGCCCCCACCTGATCGGCGATTTCTCTGAATTTTTTAAAATCGATGATTCGGCAATAAGCCGACGCGCCTGCAACAATCATCTTCGGTCGTTCTGCCTGGGCTAAAGCCGCCACGGCCGCATAATCAATCCGTCCGGTCTCTTTTGAAACGCCATAAGAGACGCCACGATAGATGGTACCGGAAAAATTAACGGCATAGCCATGGGTCAGGTGGCCACCATGGGCTAAAGACATCCCCATGAGTGTATCACCCGGCTTTAAGA
>Ga0213870_1001111_pt1 | contig 12327 bp, 14 predicted proteins | sample WICALVC2017_Meta_FD_160119 | JGI IMG/M metagenome (GOLD analysis project Ga0213870, IMG submission 160119) | Freshwater microbial communities from subterranean cave lake in Wind Cave National Park, South Dakota, United States - WICALVC2017 | ecosystem: Environmental > Aquatic > Deep subsurface >... | reverse complement strand
TCCATTTAAAGCCTTAAGAACTTCTTCAGAATTAGCACTAACATGTTTAGTAAGCTCTTCTACAGATACAAATTTTCCTAATGTAAATAAAATAGCCTCTATTTGCTTTTTAAGTTCCATAAATAAAGAATAAGAAAAATGTTTTTTAAACTTATCTTAAAAGGAAAAATGTTTTCTTAAGGTCTACACACAATAGGCCCTGTTCCATCCAAAATAAGGCATGTGCCATTTGTATTATTTATAGAATGGTGTGTCTGGTTCAATATAAATTCTACATATGTATTTTGGCCAGCAAATATGTTAAATGTTCTAACTTCCCAATTCTGATAAAATGGAAATTTTCTTGCTTGTGCAGAATATGTTCCAGGTGCAAAATTTCTTGAAAATGGAGTATATCCCCAAAAAACGCCCGATGAAGATTCAACCCAGGCTCCTGATTCTGGTACTGATGTAAAGTAAGCAGTCCCATTTGAAGGTGTAACATTCCAATATACACATCTTCCGCTTTGACAAACACCATTAGGAATCTCCTTACGGCAATCTATATTTATTCTTGCGCCATTATTCTCGGATGTACAATAAGCTTCCCATAAAACAGATTGAGAAGCGCAATTATCAGGAATAGTATATGAACCGTTCACATTTGCTCCCCTTACTATACCATATACTAAAGGAATAATGCCTCCATCACTGTCAGAACAATAATAATTAATTTCACCAGTGCGTTTTGATGCCCTTCCAGAAATATTAGAACCAAAAGCCACAAATACGACTAATACTACCAACAATAGCAACAATAAAGTCTCAGTTCTTTTTTCCAATCAAACTCAACCTCTTTTCATTTTTTTCTTATAGTTGGGGATATATAAATATTATCGTTATATATATATAATTTCATAACCATCATTAATTTAAATAATTTAAACGAAGTTAACAAATTAAAAATAAATACTGGAGGCGCTTATTTGAAAAAAACAAATTTAATTTTAGGGGGGTTTTTAATCATTGGAATTGTGGCTTTTGTTTATGCAGCAACGTTAATCTCGCAAGAGCAAGTTAAAAGTTGCGACGACGGTGACAACGGTTTGAATTTCACAGTAGCTAGCTACATCAAGGGCTTTGATCTTAACAACAGTTATGCACTTTACGACTATTGCATTAATAACTACACGGTCGGAGAGCGCACCTGCGCGACAGTCAATACAACAGCGTATAGACAACTTTGGAGCGAAAATTGTACTGCGATAAACAGAACGCTTTGTTCAGACGGCAGATGCATTTAAACAATTTTTTTCTTCTTTTTTATTGAATAGCAAATCTTAATATTGCTCCTATACCACCCAAATCCCTTAGTTGTTTGCCTTCTTGTGTGTCTGTAGATACAATAAATAATTCAGTATTGCTTTCTGTAGCTAAATTATCAAATTCATCTATAATTTTATCATCTAATTTATCTACTAATATCAATTTCTCCACAGCGCCGTATTCAAGTGCCTTTTTTACATTTTCATAACCATAAGCAATTTTCTCTTGAGATTGAGCTAGCTTAGTAAAAAATTCAACTAATAATTTTCTTTCTTCAGCAATAGCCTCTTTAGCCAAAATATCTTGTGATAATTCAACTAAATTATTTAATCCAAATTCATCTGTATAAGTAACATCTTTTACAGCAATAATTTTTTTCTTTATTTCATTGTTTAAATATTCCATAAACTCTTCTTTTGTAGGGCCAGGGCCACCAACAATTATGCCTTTGATTTCTTTTTTTCCAAGAAATTCTTTATTTGCTACTTCTGAAATTCTTTTGTAAAATTCTTTTGCCAATCCCTCTCTTATTCTAGCAAATCTTTGTGCAGAATTATGAACCAAAATTCCATTAGCAAAGAAATTTCTATTTTTTACTGTTATATCCACCATTTTAGTCGGTTTATTAATGACTTCAATATCAGCAATCTCTACAGGCAAAATATTATAATTGTAAATTTTTTCCAATTTCTTATACAGTTTTTGGTTTTTTACATGATTTAGAATAGAATTTCTAAATATCTGTTTACTCATTCTTCTTCCATCATTGAAAAAATTGCTTACTTTCGGAAAAAGAGATAAATTATAGCCACAGTCTTCAATTAATTTTCTAATTAATTTACCTGGCACAATAATCTGTCTTACATGGCTTCTATTGGATTTTTTGGCAATTAAAGTTTTTAATTTATATATAGTCTTATTAGAATAAGGATTTTTTTTATTGTCTTGTTCAATATAAGATGATATAATCCCAAATCGTAATAATAATAAGTGCACTTGACCAATTATTGTTTTGTTATTGGATCCTATCCCAATACTGCCTTTACCATTCCTCGGATTAATATATCCTTCAGAATCAAAATAGCCTCTTAAGAAACCAGCAACAACATCATTAGGCGATTCTAAAATCTTTTTAGGAACCTCAGAATCCAATGTTTTTTTAAGTTCCGAGAATTCTTCTTTGATTAATCTCACTAATGGTCTACTAGTAAATCTTAATTGATGATAATTTTTACTTACTCTAAACTTATAACTGCTTACAATATTAAAATATTTGTCAAATTGATTTTTATAGTATAAAGCAACATCTTTTCTTTGTTCAAAAAAAGTAATTCTATCTTTTTCGCTACAGCCATCTCCAATATAGTATCCTAAAAATTGAGCAAGTTGTCTATCTATCATATTAGGCAATTTAATATTACTATATTTATGATGAACACAACATTCATCTAAAAACCATTCAAAATCAAGATTAAGTACATCGCATACTTTCCGTAATAGTCCTCTTTTCACATTGATAATACCGTATTCAAATCTGTATATTCTTGCCTGATCTGCACCAATCTTTTTTGCTAATTCCCTTTGAAATAATTTTTTTTCTATTCTTCTGTTCTTTAGCAGTCTTCTTCCCAGTTTATTAAGAGTAAAAGAATTATAATATTTTTTTGATTTAATCTCCTGTAGATTACCAGGCACTTCGATTTTTTCCGGCATGACTAATATATCTCCTTTTTTAAGCTCTTCAGCTGGTTTTTCTATTAAAGCACTATTTATAGCAACAAAGAAAAAGTGATCTTTAGAACATTCTACAATCAACTGAGGATGCTTAGTCTTAATTCTATAAATCTCATTCTTTTTTACCGTCCATTTATCCACAACCATTGATTCTTTAATTGAATAATTACTATAACTAATGCTCTTGACATTTATTGGATTATGCAGTTTTTCTATTTTTACTATATTTCCTGTTGAAGTTTGAACTAAAGTACCAAAAACATGGCATTGCCCACCAGCTTTTTGTTTCCCCGGCACACCAGAAGTCATATGATTTAATACTTGTACCAACGTGCCTTTTAAAATTCCAATAGTTGCTTCCCGTCTATCCATCACTATAAGCCCATAAAACTCTTGGGCCTCAATCATATCTTCCAGTAAATCAGTCACAAATGTTTGATCGCATCTATAAAGCCTAGTTTTCAAAGGTATTGGCGGCTCAATGCCCCAGACTCTAATATCGATTTTATTATCAGATTCAGAAGCATTTCCCGCGAAAACCGCTAATCCATTTGTAGGTGTTTTCTTAAACAACCTAAGATACCTTATCATTCTTTCAAGAGAGTCAATAACATTTGCTCTTGTTCTTGCATCCTTTATGTTTGAAGCAGTATCTTGTTCTTGCTGCAAATGCTGAATAATTTTTATCAAATCATAATCTGCAGGGATATAAACAGAAACCAGCTCAGTATGTCTTCCTCTATAGCCCTTTAATTCACGAATGAATTTTTTTAATTTTTGTTTTTCTTTTGTATTCATTTTAAATTATAAGAACTACCTAAAAGGATTTATAACAGTTAACCAAGGTATCTTTTTAAAATCTTTTTCATTTTCTGTCATGATGGTAAATACTTTATTGTCTCTCATAGTTTCTGCGATTAAAGAGTCCCAATAAGACGAATCATATTTTATGTGAGTTTCTATTGCAGAGATTATTGTTTTTTCATTAGATTTTAAAATTTTAAAATTTTTAGAATCGATAATATTATTAATCAATTGTTGAGCTTCTTGTTTGTCTATTGGTTTTGGCAATTTTTTAGTAGCAATTGTAAAGAATTCTGACAAACTCTGTATTGACACTGCTGTCATTTGCTCCTTAGAAAAGAACCCAAACAATAACCCCCTAGCTATTGTATGTTTTTCTTCCTCTGAACTATCAAATGCATATACAAGGATATTTGTATCCAATAAAATCAAATCATTAAAGCTTTCTGTCATATAGTTCATCTCTATCTTTGATGTCTAGCTTTCCCATATCATACCCCTTTTCCATCTTCTCCATTAACCACTGAGTAATTCTTTTTTGTTTTCTTTCTTCTAGCCATTTCTTCGTTGCTACAGAGATAGATTTACCTAAAAATCCTTTTTTTTGCTTCTGAGATTTCGCTAATTTTTTTAATTCTTGCAGTACTTCTGCATCCATGCTGATAGTAACAGTTTTTCTATCCATATTTTCCTTCTTATTTCCTATCATACAATTCACTTCGGTGTTTGATTTTCATTTTTCGCATATCGAATCCTTTTTCCATTAGTTCTATCATTTCCTTTGCAATCTTCTCTTGTCGTTTTTCCTCTAGCCATTTCTTCGTTGCTACAGAGATAGATTTACCTAAAAATCCTTTTTTTGCTTCTGAGATTTCGCTAATTTTTTTAATTCTTTTACCACTTCTTTTTCCATACACTATATTTAGATTTTGTTAATATTTAAATATTTCTATTTTGTAAATATATTTATGTAACTACTGTTAAATGATTAATATAGAAAGGTTTATAAATGTCAACTTCCTCATCTTTTGAATATAGTGTTTGCAGAGCACTACGAATGCTTGAAGATGCGTAAGGAAGTTCCCTTGCTAATTGTTCAAGCTATAAGAGATTTCGATAGATTAGTGAGAGGAAATGAATTTGCATCAGCAGTTAAAAATTTTAGTGGCATTTATGTTAAAGAAGTTGAAAAGTTTTTTCAAACTAAAATGAGAGGCATAAAGAAAAACAAGGTTTTGAAGTAGTTAGACAGGTTTCTTCATATTTTATTTTTAAAAATTTATAGCAAAGTTTGAACCAAATTCTATCTTTTTAGCAATGGTTACCGCCTTTAAATCATCTAAAAAAGGCTCTAATAACTGTTCATCTTTTTTATCCAAACTGAGAACAATCTCTTCTTTTAATGATTTTTGATATTGTGTTTTAAACTTCCTTACTTCAGAAATTATAAATATAGCCTTATCTCCACCAAATTCTATCTTTTTATCTATTAATTTCTTTTCCACCTTAGGCCATGATGAAATATGGATGCTTTTTTCTTTTTCATGTTTTACAAAATAATCCATATAAATCTCTTCTGTAATAAAAGGCATAATTGGAGCAAATAATTTTATAATTGTTAAAAATGCATAATATAAGGTATATTGTGCTGAAATTTTAGCATTTTTTCCACGTTTATCTGGATTATACAATCTGTCTTTAATTATCTCTAAATAATAATCAGCAAAAATATTCCAAAAAAAATTTTCAACTTCTAATTTTATTTTTGAATATTCATACTTATTTAATTCATTAGTTGAGGTTTCTATTAGTTTATTTAATTTTATAAGAATCCATTTATCAAATGCTTGCAGACTAACTTTTTTAGGCTTATAATTTTTAAAATGCATAAATGAAAATCTTGCAACATTCCATAATTTTGTGATTGTCTTTAGCCCAGTATGAACATCCTTTTTCTGATAAGGCAAATCATCACCAAGTCTGGAGCCAGCAGCCCAAAACCTTATTGCATCCGCCGGATACTTTTTTAGCAGTTCAATGGGGCTTATTACATTACCCTTAGACTTAGACATTTTTTTACCATCAGGATCTAATCCATGACCAGAAATCATTACATCTTTCCAAGGAAGTTTTTTATGGTGCAAATATGACTTTACAACAGTATTAAATAACCAGAAATTTATGATATCGTACGCCTGAACTCTTATGCTCAAAGGAAAATACTTTTCAAAAACGTTACTGCCCTCTTTCCATTTCATATTAATCTGCGGCGTTAGAGCAGAAGTGGCCCACGTGTCCATTACATCTTTTTCAGGAATAAATTCTCGTGAACCACAATTACAATTATTTTTTGGTTTTTGTCTCAATGGATCAACCGGCAACTGCGAATACTCGGCTAAAATTATCTCACCACATTTTTTGCAATACCAAACCGGGAAAGGAATCCCAAAATACCTTTGTCTGGAAATCAGCCAGTCCCATTGTAAACCATTAACCCAATTATCATACCTTACTTTCATATGTTTCGGATACCAGTTTAATTTAGCCCCAAGCTCCAGAAATTTTGGTTTTAAATCCATATATTTAATGAACCATTGTTTTGTTACGAGAAATTCTATTTCTGTACCACATCTCTCATGAGCATTAACTACATGTTTAATGTGCCTTTGTGATGTTAACAATTTTTTTTCTTTCAAGTCATCGATAATATCTTTTCTAGCTTCCATAATAGACAAACCTTCATACTTCCCAGCAATTTTATCCATATAGCCATCTTTCCTAATTGAAATCTTCAAAGGTAGGTTGTATCGATACCACTTGTCAATATCATCCATATCACCAAATGTACAAACCATCATTAAGCCTGTACCAATTTCAATATCTACTTTATCATCTTCTAGTATTGGAACTTTATGGTTAAACAAGGGAACTTTCGCTTTTTTCCCAATAAGGCGTTTATATCTCTCATCCTTGGAATGTACAAAAAGAGCAACACAGCTAGATAACAATTCGGGTCTTGTGGTAGAAATTGCGATATGTTTTCCTTCGACTTCAAATAATATATCATTAAACGTAGAACTCAGTTCCTTATCTTCTAATTCAACCTGAGCAATAGCTGTTTCACATTCAGGACACCAAATAGTTGGTGCTTCCTTCCTATATTCACGATCTTTTTTGTAAAGTTCGATAAAAGAAATCTGGCTAATTTTTTGTACCCTTTGTTCTATTGTAGAATATAACAAACTCCAATCCACACTCAATCCAATATTAATCCAGAATTCTTTGAATTTGTCTTCATATCTTTTTGACACTTGTAAGCATAATTTGTTAAATTCTTCTCTTTGTATTTTATTTGCTCTAACATTTTTCTCTTTTTCAACCAACCTTTCAGTTGGCAAACCGTTATTATCAAATCCAAAGGGATAAAATACATTAAATCCGCACATTCTTTTGTACCTGGCTATAATATCAGTATGTGTATAAGAAAAAGCATGCCCCATATGTATATCCCCAGAAATTGTGGGTGGTGGGGTATCTATTGAAAAAATCTTTTTTTTACATTTGGGATCAAACCCATATATTTTATTTTTTTCCCAGAATTTTTCCCATTTTTTCTCAGACTTAAATGCATCATAATTTTTCTGTTTCATTATATATACAACTTTATTATATTCTTTTTAAAACCTTTTCCATCAATAACAGAAAGCTTTTAATCCCTTTTTGGTTTGTGTAATAAGATGACCAAAGTAAACCTAATTCATAACTATTCAAAACTTTTGAACTTTTATGGAAAGCAAAATTGGTGGCCAATAAATTACCACTTCAAGCCAAGAGAATGGGAGATATGCATAGGTGCCATATTAACTCAGAATACAAACTGGAAAAATGTTGAAAAAGCACTAGCGCAGTTAAAAAATGCGAAGTGTATTTCTCCGCAGGATACTTTGTACATAAGAATAAATTGCCTCCAAGAACTTATTAAGAGCAGCGGATTTTACAAGCAAAAATCTCATAGATTAAAAACATTAGCGGCATGCGTTATAAGTTATGGATCATTTGAAAAATTCAAGAAGGGAATCACTAGAGAAAAATTATTGGCTCTAAATGGGATAGGACCAGAAACAGCAGATTCTATATTAGTATATGTTTGTAATAAACCCTATTTTGTTATAGATGCATATACAAAAAGAATGTGCGAGAAACTAAATATTAAAATTAAGAAAAATCAGAAATACGAAGATTATAGAAATCTCTTTGAAAAAAATATTCCAAGAGACACTAATTTATATAAAGAATTTCATGCGTTGATTGTACAGTGGGGGAAAGATAAATTTAAAGAATTGTAATTTATTTAGATATTTTCCAATTTTCATAAGCAAGATAACTAGCCAAAATCACTGCAATCGCACTTATAATTATTGGTATTTGTCTATTTGCTATTGTTGCTTCTATCCGTAAAATAATTCTAATTAAATGTAAGAACGCTATAATAGCAAACACTATTGCAGATATCTTTGCTAATTTCTTGTACTTATTTTTGTCCATATTTTATTTTTACTCCTACTAATCTAAGCATTCATAAATTATTCAATTTGCTTTGACGTGTTAAATCCTTCTTTTTTAAAAAATTTCTATATGTATCATGAGCGTTCTTGTCTATTATTAAAGTAGTTTTTATCTTCATTATTTCTATTTCTTTTGTCATAAGAAACCATACATCACAAACAATATAAAACATTTAGAATACTTAATAATCCAAGCCAATCTATTTGTTAGAAATCTTTAAATACATTTATTCATTTTTGTGTAATTAAGGGCCGATAGCTCAGCCTGAAATCAATAAGTTGGCTAAGGAGAGCACTAGATAATTAAAAGTGAAACTGAAGTCCCATAGTCGGCAATCTAGGTTGTCGTGAGTTCAAATCTCACTCGGCCCATCTTTTATTTAGAAAACAGATTCTTAAAGAAATTCAATACTCTTTTCAAAAAAGAAACATCACCCCTAGGTTTTAAGGATGGTTCTTTTGCTATATCTCCTTTTTTTTCACCATCTTCCAAATTTACTTCTATTTTGTCTCCTTGCTCAGCAGATACACAGTTTGGTATTTGCTCATTAAAACAATCATTATTTCTACATTTGTCTGTAGTGCACGAGTTAGAATCATCGCAATCAGAATCTTTTTCACAGATGCTGCTTCTAATATGAGAACATATTCTAGGCCTTCCAGTAGTGCACTTATCTAAAGTATTTTCATTGTTATCATTACAATCAGCATCATTGCTGCATGCATTTTCTACATGCACTAAGCACTTATTTTCCACACAATCATAACCAGTATTACAACCACAATCACGACAGCATGTTTCTTTATTCTCTTGTCCATTACATTGACCGTCACCACATACATATAAAGCACTTACACTAATTTTTACATTACCCTCTCTTTCTCCAACATAGAAAATGTCATTTAGTTTTACTTTTACTCCAGAAAGAACCATTTCTTCTCCAATTTCAAAAATTCCAGATTCCCCATCTACAGAAACCACCGCTTTGTCTATTCTTATACCTTTTAATTTTATAACATGGCCATTATAATCTTGCGTTTCTCCAAAAACTATTGTAATTTCATCAGGATTAGCCAATACTATCTGTGCAAGCACAGTTAAAATTAAAAACACACTAATAATTATTTTCATTAGTAAACATAGAACACTTGCTTTTATTTAAGCATTTCTCTATAGAAACATTTATTAATAAGATTTAGGTTCTATATATTAATGACAGCAAATAAAAGAGGTGCCATAGAGCTTTCTATAAGTACTATTGTAATAGTCGTTATTGGCATAACTTTACTCACCCTAGGATTAACATTTGTTTATAATATTTTTAGTGATATTGGTGAGCAACAAAAACAATTGGGTGAATTTACAGATCAAAAAATTAGAGAAATCTTCGAAGAATCAGACGAGCCCCTTAATTTAGCCACAGACACATTCTCCATAGAACAAGGAGATATTTTTGATTTAGAAGTTATAATAAAAAATACAGGCCCTCTTCTTGATCAAAGATTTACTTTAGAGGTCCTAGTTAATCCTAATAATATCCCTTCTACGGCAGATGAAAATAATGTAAAAAACTGGTTTAGATTTAGCAGAAATGATATAAGATTAAATTCTGGTCAAGCAGATAAAATTAGAATTCAAATAAGACCAAGAAGAGATATGGCCCCATTAGGCGATTATCTTATAAACCTAAAGATGGATTCAACAGACGCAGGCCTAAGTGTCAAATACCAGCCGATATCAATTACAATTACCTAAACTTTTAAAAACTGTTACTTTTATTTGGTTTTATGCTTAAAATCTATAATACATTATCTAGAAAAAAAGAAATATTCAAACCAATAAAAGGAAAAAAAGTAAATATCTTTGTCTGCGGGATCACACCCTACTCGGAAGCACACATTGGTCATGCTAAAACCTACATCCAATTTGATATAATTGTGAAGTATCTAAGATTTCTAGGCTATAACGTATTTTACTTGCAAAACATAACGAACATAGATGATAAAATAATTCAAAGAGCAAAAGAAGAAAAAAAAGACCCTTTAAAATTAGCAGAAGAATATGAAAAAAAATTTCATGAGGATATGAAAAAATTGTATGTAAATAGCATCAATAAATTTGCTAGAGCAACAAATTACATACCACAAATAATAAGCCAAGTAAAAAGATTAATAGAAAAAGGCTATGCATATAAAATTTCTGATGGTTATTATTTTGATCTAAAAAAATTTTCAGATTATGGAAAGCTAGCAAAAAGAACTTATCAAGAAGCTGAGGATGCTATTTCAAGAATAGATGAAAATCAAGAAAAAAGAAACAAAGGTGATTTTTGCTTGTGGAAATTCTCAAAAAAAGATGAACCATCATGGAAAGCAGGTTTTGGAAATGGACGTTGTGGTTGGCATATAGAAGATACTGCCATAACAGAAAAAGTATTTGGTCCACAATATGATATCCACGGAGGTGCAGTCGATTTAATCTTTCCTCATCATGAAGCAGAAATTGCCCAGATGGAATCTATTTCAGGAAAAAAACCCGTAGTAAAATACTGGATTCATACGGCCTTCCTAAATATCGATAAGAAAAAGATGAGTAAATCTTTAGGTAATGTTATTACAATCAGAGAAGTATTAAAAAAATACGAGAGTAAGGTGATAAGATACTTTTTTGCATCTAATCACTACAGAACACCAATCAATTTTTCATATGATGTTTTAGAACAAAGCAAAAATTCATTACAAAGATTAAACGATTTTGTAAATAATTTGAAAAACAGCAAGAAAAAAGATGATTTAAACTCAATTATAAAAACAAAACAAGCCCTCATAAACGCAATGAATGATGATTTTGATACCCCCCAAGCATTTTCAATAGTCTTTGACTTTGTTAGAAAAGTAAATAAAATAGGGGGCAGTAAAAAAAGTTATGAACTAATGCTTGATATAGATAAAATTTTTAATATTTTAACAATTCAAAAAAGCACTGTTCCAAAAAAAATTGAAAAATTAATAAAAGAAAGAGAAATAGCAAGAAAAAATAACGATTGGAAAAAAGCAGATGTAACAAGAGGCAAAATAAATGCATTAGGTTATATAATTGAGGATTCTATATATGGACCAATAATTAAGAAAAAATGACCAAGAATTTCAAATATGGAAAAGTAGCATCTTATACCTACAACTTTCTTACAAATAATTTAGGACATAGAAAGTATTACGATGAATTTTTCTCGCAATCAAATATTAACTTAAAAGATAATTGCCAAGTTCTGGATGTTGGTTGCGGTAGTTGTTTATTAACCATTGGATTATTAAAAGAGTATAGAAAAAAAAGAGGGGTCAATATAAAAGTCCATGGTCTTGACATATCTAAAGATATTTTAAAATTAGCATACAAAAATATAATAAAAGCAGGATTTAAAGATAGTGTTAAATTATATTTTGGAAATGCTCAAAACCTCTCAAAACTTAAAGATTTTATATCAAGAGGGAATATACCCATCCAAGATAATACTTATGATTTAGTAATGTGCTCTGGGGTTTTAGAATATATAGAAGATATGCAAAAAGTAGCATATGAATTACAAAGGGTTTTAAAACCAAATGGAACAATAATAATTTCTTCTATTAGAAAAAGCCTAATAGGCAAAATTAGCAGTAAATTATGGAAATTTAAAATCCTACCTTTTCATGATATCAATAGCAATCTTGATACTATCCAGCTTGAGCAATTTTATGTTGATTCTAATTTATTTTATATGAAGTCTTTAAGGGACATTTATACAGGAGTAAAAACATTAAAAGCACATGACAATAACAAAAAACTTTATAAGGATATAAATAAATTATATTAAGATGAAACTAAATCTAATTTTAACATTATCATTGGTTACCATATTAATTATAAGTGGTTGTGGAC